>OHMY01000383.1_pt1 | contig 31215 bp, 43 predicted proteins | sample 1569381 | NCBI WGS metagenome assembly OHMY01 (sample SAMEA3879528, study PRJEB24766) | human gut metagenome | biome: human-associated habitat; feature: feces | place: USA | collected 1985/1987
CGTGGACAAGTTTACCATCCGAAGCGGTCACCCGTTCATCGTGGAGTGCAACCACGAAAGTGGAACGGCAGCGAATATCATGAGCATAGGGCAGACCGGCGGCGGAGATCGTGTCAGAGATGCCAGAGACCCTGCACCCACTGGGGTAACAAAACAAGAGGCGTGTGTTGTGGCGGCGAACATTATTCAGTACCACACAGAGCAGACGGAAAATGTTCGTGCAAACGGGCTGAGGATGCCGCTGCCGACGGTGGACGCCTCCAACCGGTACGGGCTGACCACGGCGCAGCTTGTGGAATATTTTGGGAATGGGCAGCCGATTGATGTGAGAAAGCCAATGCACACGGTAACGAGCCACGACCGGGAGGCGATAGTCTGCGCCCACATCTGCAAGTATTACGGAGGCGTGATAGGGGCGGAAGCGCAAGAGCCGCTGCCGACAGTGACGGCGGTTGACCACAATGCGGTAGCGGCGGCCCATATTGTTGAGTTCAAAGGGCGGGATATTGGGCAGGACGCAGATCGGCCACTGCGCACGATCACGGCATCCGCCGGGGAATTTGCAGACTGCCGGGCAGAGCTGATGGAGGCGGGAAGCCAAGACCTGATGCACTGGCCGGAAGTCCGCGACCTGCTCAACCGCCATTGTGGGTATGAGATGGCAGACGATGAAATCCTGCTGCTGGAGATCGGCGGAGGGCTTTACTTTATCGCGGACATCCTTCTGCGGATGCTGACGCCGCGGGAACTCTATAACGCCATGGGTTTTCCACCAGATTACATCATCGACCGGGATTACCTGGGCAACGAGTACGGGAAAACAAAGCAGGTGGCCCGGTGCGGGAACGCGGTATGCCCTCCCATGGCAACGGCCCTTGTACGGGCGAACCTGCCGGAGTGGTGTAGCCGGACGATCACGACCATGGAGGAGCTGGAAAAGGCTGTGACGGAATGACGAGAACTGCAACAATGGAGGCGATTTGATGGACTGCTATTACTGCAAAGCAAAGAAATACTGCATGGCAGCGGCGCAGCCGGGGTCGATGATGTGCTTGGTGAACCGTATGAGGTATGGAGGCACACACGCGGACGATGCGCCGCCCCGTCAGGTCGGGGGCTTTTGCCAGTATTGCGGTCAGCCGCTGCGAGAGATCGGGCGGGAACGGTTCTGCAACAATGTGAACTGCCGGAACCGGTATGTGAGCGTATGACGGGAGGCGGTTGTGGCATGAGCAAAAAGAATATGCGCCGTATCTCTATTCTGGTAACGGCACAGACGGCAAAGAACCTGGAACGGCTGGCGTCCATGTGCGGATACCGAGAAATCGGGATGGTCGTGGACAAGCTGACCAGAGAAAAAATGATCTCCCTGCATACGGACGCTCTGATGCCTGGGGAAAGAAAGGGGAAACAGATATGGGATACCGGTGTAACTGCCCGGAATATGAGGAGCGGCCCTGTGACAACCTGAACGAGGAATTGGAGTGCGAGGAGTGCCAGCATGGAAAGCCAGAGGAAAGCGAGGAACAGAAATGAATGAGAAAACAGTTTATACCTGCACAGACCAGGAGCATGACGCCTGGGTGTGCGGGAAGTGCGGATACATAGAGAACTTTGAGGCAGACGGCCCGGAGGAAAACGGGTGGCGCTTCTGCCCTGCCTGCGGGCGGGAAATCGTGATTGCGGATGAAACATCAGAGCTAACGGAAAAACAATGGGGCTGGATTTTGGGACGGTTCAGCCGTGCGGAGTAGACGGAGGGAACTTTGATGATTGAACTGTGTCCTATGACACTGAAAGAAGCAAATGCCTATGTTGAACAACACCACCGGCACCACGGGCCAGTGGTCGGGCACAAGTTTTCAATCGGACTTTCTGATGGGGAGAAGATCGTGGGCGTTGCTATTGTGGGTCGTCCTGTGGCTCGCCACCTTGACGATGGGTGGACACTGGAAGTCAATCGCTTATGCACGGACGGCACACGCAATGCCTGTTCAATGCTTTACTCAGCAGCATGGAGGGCGGCCCGCGCGATGGGATATAAGCGTCTGGTGACATACATCCTTGACACAGAAAATGGAGCGAGCCCGCGGGCGAGCGGGTGGAAGTGTGTGGGGAAAGCTGGGGGCTTTCGCTGGACAGGTAAGCGCAGGCCGGAGGTAGACCTATATCCGGCGCAGATGAAAATTCGGTTCGAGAGGACAGTGGAAAGAGAGGCGGGGGAATGAGCCGGAGAAAAGATAACCCATCCCGCTGGCGGGTATGGCCCAAAGAGAAAAAGACCAGGAAGCCAGCGGACAAGCGGGATACAGAGGAGCTGGTGCGGTGCAAAGAGTGCTGCCACCTGGAGATCACTGGCTGTTACGGGGAATGTGGCCGTGGCTACCTGGGCATTGTGCGCCCGGATGATTATTGCAGCCGGGGACGGCGACGAGAAAAAAGCACCTGACAATTCAGCGAGCGGCAGCGGTCGCGCCGGTGATCGGCGCGGCCTTGCCGGTTGAGAAAACTCCTGTGCCTGCCTGACGGCGGGCAAAAAAATAAAGTCGGCGAGGGCCGACAATGGGCTGGTATATCAGCGTTAAGTTAAGGGACAGGCCACCGGGAGAGGTGGGAGCCCAGGAGGGACAGGCCAAAAGGCTGGCCGGACAGGAAAGAGAATGTTGTTGAGCGGAAGCAAGGCCCGCCCTTGCTTCCGGTAATCAGCAATCAGCACCAAGCGCAGGCTGGGTCAAGGGAAAGGGTGGAGATTTCCGGCAGGAAATACGACCCGGCCTTGACACAGACGGAGCGGGTGCTATGAGGAGGGGTGAGGTCGTGGGCCTGTATTACCGAGAACAAAAGCATATCTGCGGCAAGGACTACGACACAGCCCCATACATGGAGGTCGATCTATGCCCTGTCTCAGCCAAGAAGCATAAGGCGTCACGCCGGGCAAAGAAAAAAGAAGCATCCTCTCTGGCACAGCAGACCTACAACGACAACCGGGCCAAGCGCTACCATGTGCAGCTCGTCAACACCAACTTCGGAAAAGGGGATTTCTCCTGGACTGGGACATACGACGACGATCATCTGCCGGAGCCGGGGGACACACACAGGGCCGACCTGGATTTTACGAACTACATCAAGCGGATTTACCGGTGGTGTGACAGGAACGGAGTGCAGCGCCCCAAGTGGGTGGCGGCGACGGAGTACACCACGATCACGGAGGACGGGAAAGTTTGTGGCCGCCATCATCACCACGCGATCATCCAGCACACGGAGGGCTTGACCAGGGATGTGCTGGAAGAACTGTGGAGCGTAAACGGGAAAAGAATAGGCTTGACGCGCGGAGAATACCTGGATGTTGACCATGGCAGCGTGGAAAGTCTTGTGCGATACATCAGCAAGAACAAGCGGTGCGCCCGGAGCTGGAGACAGAGCCGGGGCCTGGAGAAACCAAAGACACCTCCGCCCAATGACAGCAAGTGGAGCCGCCGGAAGCTGGACGAGGCCAGCACCATGTACATAGACGACACGGAATTTTGGGAGAAGAAGTATCCGGGGTACACCCTGAACCGGGTGGAAACCAAAGTGAGCGACGGGGGTATGCGCCACACAATCGTGATCTTGCGCCGTGCCGAATGCTGGCATGGGCGTGGGAATATCAAACAGACGAGGAGGAGACCTGTATGACAAACAAGGAACGGTTCAAGGAAATTTTCATATCCCAGGTGACGAGGCCAGGGGCGGCAGACCTGCTGGCCTGGCTTGGAACCACGGACTTTTTCGAGGCACCGGCCAGCACACGCTTTCACGGGGCATATCCCGGCGGGCTGGTGGAACACAGCCTGAATGTATATTATGCCCTGCGGCGGCGGGTATTCCTGGAACAGGTGGCCCGCCCGGCTGGATGGAAATTCATGGAGATCATAACAGCGGATAGCAAAGAGGAAATTGACCGATGGACAGAACTGACTAAGGGGGCAAAGTAGCGATGGACGAGAAGCAGAAACCCGTGTGCGGGCTGTGCCAGCGGCACCAAAAGCTGGAGACCGTGGACGGGATGGCCTTTTGGATTGAGTGGGACGAAAACGGCAGGCCGCGCCTGTGCATGGACAGCACGACCACAGGTGGCGGGCTGAATGTGCTTTGTGTGCAGTTCTGCCCCATCTGCGGGCGGAGATGTGAAAACATTGTGGAAATGGAGGAAAACCATGGGGAAGCATAAAAGAAAGCCACCTGTTTTCGCCGGGAATGTGGCCCGGCAGGCCCAGGCGCGGTATCTGCGCACCAAGAAGCCGGAAAGCGAGCGGGTACAGGAAAACCGGGAGGCGGCAGGCCATGTGATCTGTTTGTGCTTCATGGTGGCGCTGAATGACCGGTACGGCATTGGAGAGGGCCGCTTGCAGAGAGTGACGGACGCGGCCAATGGGGAGCTGGAGCGCTTTGCAATCAACCAGAGGGCCGTGGGTATGGAGCGGGCAAAGAAACTGCTCAACGAGACGCTGGCGGGCTTGTACGACGGGAATTTTGTGCTGCCCATCACGAAGCCACCCAAAAAAGCAAGAGACTGGGCCATGCTGGGAGAACAGCGGGAAGCGGCGGAGATCGTGGTCAAGTGCTACGCACTGGGCACACACAAGGCGCTGGGCTTTGGCCGGGAGCGCCTGGAGGAGACGATCAAAGCCACGGAAGCTGTGTTCCGGGAGTTTGGAGAGTGGGCAAAGGGCGGGGACTACTTCGGGTACGCCATGCTGGCAAGACGGCTGACGGAAATTCTCGGTGAGCCGGTGGAAGTGGACGAAAGCAAGGCTGACGAGCCGATTTTCAGCAGAACGCTGGACTGAGGGTGTTAGAGGGAGACGGCGAACAGAAAGCCGGGAACGGGAGGCGACGATGCAGTTTGAGAGCGTGAAACACATAGCCCAGTATTACAAGGCCATTCCGGGTATGCTGCGCTTGTTACAGCAGGAGCGGGAGGAGCTGGAGGGCAATTACTATGGGCTGCGTGGGCTGGCGTATGACGGGACGCCGCACAGCTCGTCGCCGGGGAAACCGACGGAAGAAGCGGGCCTGCGGGCGCTGGAAAGCGGTGTGGGCGACCGGCTGGCAGAGATCAAGGCGAACGAGATGGTTTTGAGCGCGGACGCAGCGGCCATCTGGGGCTGCCTGGACGCCGTAAACGGTAGGTACAAGCAGGTGATCTTGATGCGCTATGTGCGTGGTTACAGTTGGGCAAAAACGGGTGTCAGAATGAACGCACCGGACAGCACCGTGAGAAACTGGCACGAGCGGGCTATGGAGCGTTTTGGCGAGGCCCTGGAGGAACTGCCGGGGGCGGCGGAGCTGGCCGCCCGCGCCGCGCGCGCGCGTACATAATAAGCGCCGAAAAATTTTGTGCGGGGAGCAGGATGATTTTGGGGCTGTGTCTGCCGCCCACCGGGACGGATTTTCGCAGGGGCGAGCCGCCGGAAACCAGCCCTAAAGGAAGTTTTCTGAACCGACTATATGCGCGGCGTGTTCAAGTTTCCACAAAGCGGGGAAAGGCTGTGGAAAAACAATTTGCGAATGGAGGAAAAGCCCGTGGGTTTTGTGAGAACGATAGCGGGAAGCGTGGGTAGGTACTTAGCTCGGCGGCGGCGGATACGGGCGCTGCGGAGCCGGTATAGATACCTGTACAGGAGCGGGAAAAGATGAAAGAACCCCGGCGGGCCGTTTTGTTACGGTCTGCCGGGGTTTTGTTTCGATTTTTGAGGTTTTGATAACGCTTTTTCCATTCTGATAACGGTGTCAGGGTTCCGGGGGTTCGTCTGGCGTATTGAGTTCGAGGGGCTGGCCCTCCCGCTTCATGCGCTCAATACAAGCCTGTATCACATAGCCCTGGACGCTCTGATCGGCGGCCTTGGCGGCGGCACGGATGGCTGCGCCGATGGACTTGATCGGGCGGACGCTGATATAGTCGCACTTGGCGTTATAACGGTCGTTGCCGCGCCGCCTGTATTCTGGAACTGGCATAGGTCATTCCTCCTCCTGGGGTTCGTTATAGCCCGTCAGGTCGATCATGGTGATCTCCGGGGGCTGCGGGGTGAGTTTGTAATAGCGCCCGTTTTCGTAGTGCTGGTCGGTTACGCCGTCGAACCAGGTAATATCTCCATGCTGAGCCTGGGCGGCCTCCATGCTTTGCCGCGCCTGCTGCTCGGTCAGGCCGTCAAAGGTGAGGCGCTGGCCGTCGGCAAACTGAGCCACAAGGCGGAACGCCGGGAAAATCTGCTGTGTGTTGTCCATGGGGTGCCTCCTGTCTTGTCGCATTATAACACGAAATAGTGCGCAGGTCTATTCAAACTCGGATAAATGCTGGAAAAGGGCCTGTTCAATCCCGCGGCGCTGGCACTCGCCGGTGCGGTCAAGCTGTATGCTGCCGTCTTGACCGGCGGAAATGGTGCAGCCGCACTTCCAGATATACATGGCCTGCGTGATGATGTCCAAAGTCAGATAATCGCAGAGGGCGAGATCATAGGGGGTAACAGAGGAACTGGAGCCGCCATTGAATAGATTGTGAGCGGAGCGGATGGCTGTAAATTGACTGTCAGACAGTTCCGCCCGGCGGGCGACGGACAAAATACCGGGGAAACTGATACCGTCGGGGCAAATTTTGCGTCGGGCGATGTCACACAGCGTTTTGTCGGCGGAAAGGATATAGACGGCGGCCATGTATCCGCCGTCCCGCTGGCGAGCGGGGGCGGAGCTGGCGGCCAGGGATATGAGTTCACAGTAGCGGGCATAGTGGTTCTTGTGGTCAATCATTGGGATACCTCCTGTTCGTTTGGCTCGTAGTAGGCCACGACTTCACCGGTCACGCTGTCGTGGCGGCTGATGATGGTATAGCCGAACTGTGCAAGATCGTCGCGGGCAGCCTGGAGGACGGCGGCCTGATATTCCGGGCCGCGCTGTGCAAAGCGGTCGGGCTTTGTGTAGCGGCGGCGGAAGTCCTCAACAGAGGATGCGGGAACCTGGTATTTTTTGAACTTTTCATACAGAATTGACATGGGGCAATCTCCTTCAATTCTCTGCTGCGCTGTCGCCCATGGGGACAACGCGCCATTCTTCGGGGCGAGTTTTGGCGGAACGGATTGCTTCAAGGGGTTCCCTGCTCTCGCAGATGGCGGCCTGTTTCCAACGGTAGCTTTGGCAGGTTCGATTTTTAGTCTGCTCCTCACGGACGATATGAAGCTGCTTGTATTCCAGAACATACATATTTGCGGCCTTTCTGCCCTTTACCCTGGGCGGCGGGTTTTGTATGGGGCGCCGTCGCTTTGTGCCGGTGCGGCGGCTCCAAGGTGTCCGGGTATCATTTCCGTGGGGGCACGAAAATGGTTGTCAATCAAGGCCCAGGGCGCGGCGGGCGGCCTGCTCTGCGTTGGGGGTCAACTGCCGCTGCCATGCGCTGTACCGGGGGGACCAGCGGAAGCCGTTGGATTTGAGTGCGGCGCGGGTATCCTCGTCGGGCTTTTCGTCAAAGAGGATTTGGAGCCGGTCGGCCTCCAGGTTGCGGACGATCTCGCCGCCGTCAAATTTGGTGTTTTCGGCGGGCTGTGTCTGCTGGGCGGCTCGGCTGTCCAGCTCGGCAAGGCGGGCTTCCACCCGCTTGATCTTGCCCCGCAGGCTGGAAAGCTCATAGTCAGGCATGGGCTTTTGCGCCCAGGAATAGGCGCTTTGGATGGCGGCGTCATTTTGGGCGGCGGTTTCATCGCTCATACCAGGGAAGCCCTTCAAGGTCTTGTGCTTGCGGTAGTAGGCGTTCATGGCCTTGCCGGTGTCCAACCTGTTTTGTAACTGCTGGAGCTGGTCGGTGAGCATTTCACGGGCGTGGGGGTCGGCCAGATCGACGGGGCCGGAGCCGACGGTTTTGATTTTGTGCAAGATGGCCTCGATCTCTTTGTACTCCTGCCACAAGCTGTCCTCGCGGGCGTTCTGGCGCTGCTTTTTCTTCACTGGGAAGTTGGAGCCGCCGGAAACAAGGATACTGGGACAGCTTGCGCCGTTGCAGTTGTAGTCGTTCGTCCACTGGGCGAGGCGGCGGGCGTAGCGGTCAAGTAGGGCGTCCAGCTTGCCGTGGTAGTAGGGACTTGTGGCGGCCTTGCAGCGATCAACCAGGGCGGCGGCTTTGTCCACGCTGGCCCGGTATTCGTTTGTGGCGCGGCCTGCGGGGTAGTCTCGCATGGACATCATCTCGTGCGCCCGGCGGGCCGTCTCCTCGTCGATGGGGTAATATTTGACGGCGGGGGCTTCCTGGGCTTGCTCCTGGGGCTGTGCGTCGTTGTGGCCGGTGGCGTCAATGATCTCGTCCAGATCGGCGGTCAATAGGCTTTGCTGTTCGTACATGGCTTTTCCTCCTTGGTTTTGGGTGGTGGGGTTATTGGTCGGCTTCCTTGGCCGCCTCCGGGGTGCCGGAATAGTTGTAATCAAGCCCGTGCTGCTCCATGAGATCGGAAACCGCCTGACCAGTCAGGCCGGAGAAGCAAAGGGTCTCGCCAACAACCGTCGCCCCAAGCGTGGCGGCAAGGTCGGACAGGCTGCCGAAGTGGTTCAGGACTGCGGCATAGATTTTGGGTTGCGGCATGGTGGAAACCTCCCTGTTTTGGATTTGGGTTTTGGCCCATGAGCGCCCCCGCCCTGGTGGGAGCGGGGCCGGGCTTGCACCGGCGGCGCGTTTGCGTCGGCCTTGCGGGCTTACAGTTTGAGAAGCCGCCGGGCGGTGTCCTCGTCGATGTAGTTTGACCATCCAGCACGGTGAAGTTCCTCGGCGGCTTGGGAAAGGGTGATCGTGCCGTTCTGGACATCCTCGCGCAGACTATCCAGAATATTTTTGATGGGGAACGGCTCTTTGCGCATGGTATCAGCTCCTTTTTGGGTTTTGTGGTTTGGCCCTGTGGCCTGGGGTCGGGTCGCTTTGTCCGGTGCGGCCCGCGAAGGTGTCCGGGGGGGTGGTTTTGGGTCACAGCTTCCATCCCTTTGCTGTTGGGAGCTGGTCGCCGTCAGGGAACGCCGCGCCGTGGATTTCGCCGTTGTGGTCGATACCCTCCCAGCGGTCGAGGTACAGAAGCGCGTTGTCGTTGGCCTCCTGTTCCGTGAGGCGGTAAATGCGGGTCAGCTTCAACCAGCCACCGGGCCAGGCGTACGCTCGGCCTTTGTGAGCGTTTTGCTTTGTGAGGACCGGGAGATGGGAAAGCATTTTCTGCCGGGCGGCCTGGTATTCCGGGGTGGCCTTGTTCCGCTCCACGGCGGCGGAAAGTCGGGAGATCAGGCCGGGGTCGTCGGTGACGAGCCGGAAAGCGTGGGTGTGCGTGAGAAAGTTGCCGAAAATGCTTGTACATCCGGCGTATTTTGCGGAGACTTCCTCGGACTGCCATTCCGGGGCAGGGTTGATGAAGTTTCCGTAAAGCTCAAACGCGGGGTCGAGTGTGTAGCGCTCCAGGTCGTGAAGAATGTTTTCTTCGGTGTCGGCTATGAAAGACCACGGCGCAGCGGGGTTGGTGACTTCGTTCTGGTATTCGGTCATAGTGAAAGCCTCCTCGGTTTGTGTTTTGGGTTTTGACCCATGAGCGCCCCCGTCCTGGTGGGAACGGGGCCGGGCTTGCACCGGCGGCGCGTTATGCGTCGGCCTTGCGGGCTGTGTAACGGTACTCGTCCTCGTAGTTGTAGGCGCACCATGCATGGTATTGTTCGCTGTCCATGGGGCCAGGTTTGGGTTCCTTGATGTAGTCGGCGGGGCCGAAGATGGTTGCAGTTGGTTCGATAGCGTCATGCTGGGCGATGATCTTTGCGGGCCTCCAGGGTTCAGTGCTGGGAATTTCGATACGGTGGAGGTAGAGCAGGCTGTCAAAGTACCAGTCAGCCGTAAGATAGCGTTCTTCTGCGTCGGTGCCCTCGATGGCGTTGATGTAGTCGGCAAGGCCGCCCAGCGCTTCAATCCTAATCGGGGCCTTGTCGTCGTCGCTCAGATCGCACAGAACCAGGTCGAGAAACGGGAGTGCGTTGGGGTTGTTTCTGCGATAGCTGAAACCAGAGACGGTGCCGGTATACTTGTAGAGCTTTTTCATGGGGTGTACCTCCTGCTTTGTTTTGTGGCCTGCCATCATCAGCGCCGGGCGGCCATTCCCGGCGGACGGCCCTGGCGGGCCGTTTCGGCGTTGTGCGTCAGGCGACGCGGACATAATAGGCGGATTTTTTGTTGCTCCACTTGGCCCCGGCGGCCTTGATCGCGTCGGCGTGGCGCTCGGTGTCTCCGGCCAGCCACACCACCGGCGCGGCGGTCTGTGCGCCCTTGATGGTGGTGGTGACGCCTGCCAGATCGGCAAAGCGGGCGGCAATCAGTTCGGCGGCGGTTTTGGGTTCGGGCTGCTCGGCGGCGGGCGCGGCCTGCTGGGCTTCCAGCTCGGCAATTTTGTTAGTGGCCCGGTTAAGATCGCCGCGCACGGCGGAAAGCTCGTTTTGTGCCTGGGCCAGCTCGGCGCGGAGTTTGTCGGCCTCGGCGGTGGCGTCGTTGTCGCACTCGGCAAAGTATGCCTTGACGGCCCGGGCGGCCTTGGGTTCGGGCTTGATCGGCAGAACCAGGGCCAGGGGTTCATCACCCACATAGGCGACGGCGGCGGAGATCGCGCCGGTGGCCCGGAGCGTTGCGGATGGGGTGAGCGCCGCAATAAATTTTGCGTTGTAGAACGACGCCACACCGGCGGCGGGGTTGTAGTAACTGGCGGCGGGGGCCTTGCCTGCCTGGAGGGTCAGGGGGCAGCGCTCCAGGGCGGGGGCGTTGGCGGTCTGCTCCACGGTCTCGTTAAACAGCTTGACCAGATCAAAGCCGTTATCCGCGGCCTTTTCGCCGTTCTGCATGGTGTAGTTACCGGCCTCGCAGCAGGTCACGGGCTGAACGATGGCGGCATACTCCGGGGGGTTCATCTTGTAGGCGATAAAGCCGTTGGTAACATAGATCGCGCCGTCGTCGGTCACGCGGCAGATAATGCGCTCGGAGCCTTTCAGGGCCTTTGCGGCCTCGTTGGTGTAGTTGCCCATATACTTTTTCATGCTGATAACCTCCAGATCATCTGTTTTTTTCCTTGTGTGGCCCGGTGTCGGGCTGGGGTCGGGTCGCTTTGTCCGGTGCGGCCCGCTAAGGTGTCCGGCGGCTGGGTTAGCGCTTGGATTTTTCAACCTGCAAGGCGTTGAACAGGTGGGACTTTGCCATATAGAAATGGGGGTCGGTCTCGGGGGCGTCCTGCCCGGCAGCGGCGGCGGCTTCCTTGGCGGCCTTGCCGGGCTTGTCGGTGTACTTCCAGAGGTTGCACACCAGGGCGGCGTGCTGGCCCTTTTTCACGCTGTACCCCATGCGCTTCCACTCCGCGAAAGTGTGGAAAGTGTCAGCGGCCAGCATGGCATGAAACACGGCGTCGGGGGTCTCGTCGCTGCCCTCAGCAATGGTGATTTTCACGCCCGCCCGGCGGGCGGCGATCTGCTCGGCGGTGTAGGTGGCGGCGACCAGCTCGGCAAGCTGGGCGGGGGTAAAGCTGGCGCGGACGGTCTCGAAGATGATCTCGTTGTTTGTCATGGTGTTTTTCCTTTCCGGCTCGTTGGCCTGTTCACTGTTGCGTGTCGTTCTGCGCTTTCAGCATACACTGTTGCGTGTCGTTTTGTCAAGCACTTTTCGCAATTTTTTTCGGGGACTGGGGGTTCCCCCTACGGGGGAAATTTTTTTGAACCGCCCCGCCGGGGCGTTGATTTTCCCCGGCGGCGGTGGTAGAATACAAGCGGCAGGGCGGCGGCGAACTCGCAGCCCGTGCCGTGGTTGAGAGCGTCGGGCCGTGCCTTGGTGGGGTGGCCCGGCGCTTTACTTGTTCAGCAGATCGCGGAGCCGCTGGCGGAACTCGTCAAGGTCTTTGCACTCGTCAGCGAGTATCAAGAGCCGGAGCCGTTCGGCCTCCCGTGCCTGCTGTACAAGCAATTCGCTTGCTGTTGGCGTGGTCATGTTCACCTCCCCTTTCTGGTCGCCTGGGCCGTGGTGGCCTTGGGCGGTTCGCTGGGCGGCGGGCCGTGTGGCCTCCGCTTGCCTCGGATGATAGCGGCATTTTTCCGGGCCGTCAATAGGGCCAAAACCGTTCCCCCGTCCCCCTTTAGGGGGGACTGGGGAAGTTTTTTTGCACAAATTTCCAGGGTGATTTTTTGTGGAAAATGCTGTGTTTGGGGGATTATAGGGGGCGTATATATCCAGGCTATCAAGATACCAGACCGGGCGCATAAAACCCTCCGCCGGGCGGATGGGCATGATCGGCGGCAGAACGGCGGTGGGCAGGAACCGGGGCAGGACGGGCGGCAGATCAGCGGGAGACGGCGGCGGCAGATCGGGCCGGGGGTGGCATGGTGTGAGCCGGAACCGTGGGCGGCAGATCGTCGCCGTGGTGGCTGCGGCCTATGCGGGCGCGGGCGGTGGGGCGCAATCATGCAGGCCCAGGGGCAGCGCAAGCCGCCAGCAGGCAGAGGGGCAGCAGAAGCGGCAACCAGGAGCCGCCAGCCGGGAGACCGGACAGCAACCACCGCACCAGGCAGGAACAGCCCACCACCAGCGGGAGCGGAACAGGAAACCAACGCCAGCACCAACGCCAGCGGCCAGGCCGAAGATCACACCAAACGCGCCCGCGCCCTCGCCCGCCCGCGCGAAGTCGGAACGCCCGCGCCCGCGAAAGGTACTGCTGGGCCGCAGGCCAAGCCTTGCGGGTTCGGAAGCGCAAAATTTTTTTAGGTAAGGGGTCAAAAAATCGCTTCCCTGGGGCCGGGCCGGGAAATAGTTAGGGGGTCAAAAATGCGACAAACGGGAGCGGATGAGCGAGCAAGACATAAAAAATCCCCCATGAGCTATGCGATGGATAGCACAAGAGGGAAATGAATAAGGAATTATTTTGAAAAGCACTTTTATTTTGCGACAATATGCGATATAATACAGAGGCCAAACCAATCTGAATAATTGCGCAAACAAAATCCAAAGGGGTTACTATACCCTTTTGGGTATTCGCCTATGCGAACAGAGTGAATTTGATAAAATGCAAATTCCGTTTCTGTTCGTATGGGGAAACCCGTTTGCGCAGATTGGTTTGGCGACTATCGGAGTTTGTGTTTTTGTGCGGCTGCTTCGGTAGCCGCACTTTTTATTTTATACAAAGGGGGTTGCGACGCAGTGAAAACAAAAAGAGGAATGGTACTTCTACTATTTATGGGAACGCTCCTTTTGCTTATGTCTGGGTGCGGAGCAAAATATGAAAATCCAGCTGACCTTCCGTTTGGAAGTGATGGGTGGCAGATGCAAACGGCGGGAGAGGCCATAGAAGCTCTGTCCGCAGCCGGATTTACCAATATTCAGGAGAACATAAAGGAAACAAGTTCTGCTGATGATGCGGGAAAAATCACAAAGATAACTGTGAACGGTGAAAACCTGTTCCGCAAAGGAGACCGGCACGAGGGAACCGATGTGGTGGAGATCACATATTATTCCTTGAAACGGTACGAGACAGAAATGGAAATCGAAGTGTCGGGAGATGCGGGGCTGCCGGTGTTCACAGTGAACACGAACCTGCCGAACGGGACAAGACTGGAATTGAAGCTGAGCAACGAGGAGAGCTATTCTGAGCAGCAGACAGTAAAGGTTAAGGACGGGCAGGCTGTCAGTGATATATTTTGGGATAATGGGCATTACCTGCTTGGGGAATACACGCTGTCTGTGGTCATGAAGCCGGAAGATCAGAACGCAAGTGTGCAATATGAAATTGGAAAAAACGGAGAAGCCATGACAGGGCCGCTGGTACATATAGACGAAAACGATGCGGGTAAATACTTGCTCCTGGAGGATGGCTACACCTCGAACTATACAGAGCCAGAAAAAATCAGTGAAGATGAACTGCGGGAGCGCTTTGCACAGGCGCTATCTGGCTTTGGAAACGACTATGAGATTGACTTAGAGGGGTATGTGTACACCGTGAGCGTGTGGCAGGACGGCTTGGCAGCTTGTGCGATACTGGCGGAGCAAGGAGTGCCGACCGCGGTAGAACAGTGGGGGGAGATTGTGGACACAACGGCGGAAGCGTCCAACAGCCTGCAAGAGCTACTGAGTATTAGCGGGTATGGCGATTACATGGTGCAAATAGAGGTCTTGAATGACCAGAACCATGAAAACACCTTGCTGACAGTACTCCTGGGGATGGTGTCATACAACTGCGTCTCTTGAAAAATTTTGGGAGTTAGCAACTTTCGCAGGTTTTCTGTGTTAATATCATAGTGTGCAATAAAGCCCGTGGCGGAAACGCTGCGGGCTTTGCCGTTGGATGCGCCCTGCGCAAGCCGAAGCCCTGCGTACCTACGCGGGGTATTTTTGTAGGCTGCGCCGGGGCGCACGATTATTTGGAGGTGTGAAATGCCGAAGCGGAGCGAAAAGCGCGACACCGCCAAGGCTGAATACATCGCCCGAAAAGCGAGGGGCGAGGAAGTAAGCCTGCGGGAGCTGGCAAAAGAGCAAGGCGTGGGCTATCAAACGCTGCGTAACTGGAAAGCGGCGGACAAGTGGGACGAGGCGCTGCCCAAAAGAAAGCGGGGCGGCCAGCCGGGGAACCGGAACAGCGCCGGGAAACAGAACGCCGCAGGGAGCCATCCGGGCGCACCGGTCGGGAATAAGAACGCGGAGAAGGACGGAGCGTACAGCGCCGTCTTTTTTGATATGCTGACGGACTGCGAGCGGGAGCTTGTGGAGCAAACGCCGCTGAAAAGCAAAGAGGCCCTGGGGCATGAAATGAAAATCCTGAAATTCCGGGAACACAAGATACTGGCGAAGATTGCCGAGTATGAAAGTGCCCCGGAAGATAGTCTGTATATCTCCAGCCTGATGGACATGAGAGTGCCGGGTGGGCGGGGAAAGGACAAAAAGGACGGGGCTGTGCAGAGCATGGGAATGTACAGCAAGGACAGCGCATTTAGTCGGGCACTGAAATTGCAGGAGGCGCTTTACAAGGTGCAGGGCCGTATTGCCAAGATCGCAGACAGCCTGCGGGCGCTGGAGGAAAGCGAGCGGCGCATGGAGCTGGAGCGGGAACGCTTGGCGCTGCTGCGGATGCGGGCCACCGGCGCGGTGGATGTACCAGACCCAGAAATGAGCGGAGAGAGCTTTGCCGATGGCGGAGAGGAGGAAGCATGACACTCTACACAAGCAAGGTGGTGGCCCAGTGGTTATGCCTGACCGAGCGGCGGGTGCGGCAGCTCAGGGACGAGGGCGTGATCGTGGAGGCGAGGCCGGGCCTTTATGAACTCCAGCCGACGGTGGCACGGTATATCACCTACATCGGCGGAGCAGGGAAAGAGACGCTGACCAACGAGCGAATGAAGCTGACGAGGGCAAAGCGGGAAGCGGCGGAACTGGAAAATGAACTGCGCAAGGGAGAAGTCCACCGGACAGAGGACATTGAGCGGGGCATCAAGTCCATGTTCCTAAATATCAGAAGCCGCTTTCTGGCACTCCCGGCCAAACTCTCCCCCACCCTGGCGACCATGGGGGGAAACCAGACTGGCATATTTGACGAGCTGAAACAGGCCATCGACGAAATTCTGGAGGAAATGAGCGACTACCGGGTGGCCTTTGCGGTACAGGACGGTGAAAGCGATGGAGAAGAAGCGGAATAAAAATCCATGCGAGGGATGCGTGTGGCCTGCATACGCCGAGGGAAACAAAGTCCTCTGCCCATTCCAGCGCTGTGTGAGAAAGGAATATGAACGGCTGTGGCTGGAACGGAAAGAAGAACATGAAAAAGAGAAAGATCATTGATCTGCCAAAGCCCACCATGGATATGCTGGCCCGGTGCGCGGCGGTGCTGAAACCACCACCGGAGCTGACCCTTTCAGAGTGGGCGGACAAATACCGGGTGCTGTCGGCGGAGAGCAGCGCAGAGCCGGGCCGCTGGCACACGGATAAGGCCCCATATCAGCGGGAGATCATGGACGCCATCGGAGACCCGCACATCCGCAAGGTAGTCATTATGAGTGCCGCGCAGATCGGAAAGACCGATGCGTTTATTCTGAACCCGCTGGGGTACTACATGGATTACGCCCCGGCCCCTATCCTGGTGATGCAGCCGACGCTTGACATGGGACAGACTTTTTCCAAAGACCGGCTGGCCCCAATGATACGGGACACGCCGGAGCTGCGGGACAAGGTGGATGTCAAGAGCCGGTACAGCGGCAACACCATCATGAAGAAAAATTTCCCCGGCGGGCACATCACCATCGTAGGCGCGAACAGCGCCACGGGCCTTGCCAGCCGCCCGATCAAGGTTCTGCTGGCGGACGAGGTTGACCGCTATCCGGCCAGCGCCGGAACAGAGGGCGACCCTTTGAGCCTGGCACAGAAGCGGCAGACGACCTTTTGGGACAAGAAAACCGTGATCGTCAGCACGCCGGTTATCAAAGGGCAGAGCCGCATCGAAACAGAGTTCGAGCAAAGCACGAAAGAGGAATGGAATGTGCCGTGCCCAGACTGCGGGCATTACCAGCCGTTCGTGTGGGCCAATGTGATCTTTGACCGGGAGAACCCGCAGGGAGAGGTGCTGTACAAGTGCGAGCGGTGCGGGGTGGTATCCGGGGAATATCAGTGGAAGCAGGCGAGCAAGCGGGGGCAGTTCGTGGCAGAAAATCCGGCGGCGGAGGCCAGAGGTTTCCACCTGAATACGCTGGCATCCACCTTCTGCTCCTGGAAAGAGATCGTCCAAAAGTTCCTTGTGGCAAAAGAACAGCTTGACCAGGGAAACCCGGAGGGCATGAAAGTTTGGGTGAACACGGAGCTGGGCGAGACCTGGGAGGAGCGGGGCGAGCAGGTGGAGGACACTGTGCTGCTGAACCGCAGAGAGGTTTACGATGCGGATGTGCCGGACGGGGTGCTGGTGCTGACAGCGGGCGTGGATGTCCAGGACGACCGGTTTGAGGTGGAAGTGGTCGGCTGGGGTGTCGGGAAGGAGAGCTGGGGCATACGGTATCAGAAAATTTACGGCGATATGCTCAAAGAACAGGTATGGCAAGACCTAGACGCTTTTCTGCTTTCCGGTTTCAAGAAAAAGGACGGAACGACGCTGCATATCATAAGCGCCTGCGTTGACAGCGGCGGCCACCATACCGATCAGGTTTATCGCTTCACCAGAGACCGGTGGGAAAGAAAAGTGTGGGCCATCAAAGGAAAGGGCGGCAGCGATGTGCCATACATCCGAAACCCGACTACGAACAACCGCGTAAAAACGCCGCTGTTCATCATCGGCGTGGACGCAGGAAAAGCGCTGCTATATCAGCGGCTCAGGCATGAGACCAAGGGGCCGAACTACTGCCACTTCCCGGAGAATGAGGCGGCGGGATATGACGAGGAATACTTTCGGGGCCTTACTGCGGAGAAGATGGTGGTACGGTTCCGAAAGGGGCGGAGCGTGGTTGTGTGGGAGCTGAAAGACAGTAAGCACAAGCGGAACGAACCGCTTGACCTGCGCAATTACGCCACGGCGGCGCTGGAAATCGCAAACCCGGTGCTGCAAATGACGGACGGAGTGCCGCAGCCGAGGAAGCGGCAGGCGGGCCGCCGGATGCGAGGAGGTATATAAATGGCTGTTTTTTCAAAAGAGCTTTGCCAAAAAAAGCTGAACACATGGATGAAAGCGGAGGAGGCAATCGCAACCGGGCAGAGCTATCAGATCGGGAGCAGAATGCTGACCCGAGCAGATTTGAAGCAGGTTCGGGAGGAAATGGAATACTGGGCCGGGAAACTGGCCGAGGCGTCCGCAGAGGAGAAGCACGGGGGACGGAACCGGAGTTATCGGGCCGTGGCCCGTGACCTATAAGGAGGGCAGGCATGGCGAAACCGAACATCTTTGACCGGGCGGTGATTGCCGTTGCTCCTGTCCATGCGGCAAAGCGGGCGGCGGCCAGAGCCGCCCTGTCTGTAATCAACAGCGGATACGGAAACTACGGTGCGAACCTGACCAAAAAGAGCATGAGGGGCTGGGAGTTCTACGGCGGCAGCCCGAAAGAGGACATCGAGGACAATATCAATGTGCTGCGCCAGCGGAGCCGCGATGCCTATATGGGTATCCCGACTGCGGCGGCGGCACTGAAAACCATGCGAACCAATGTGATCGCAGGCGGACTGATGCCTGCGCCGCAGATCGACGGGGAGTATTTGGGGCTGAGTGAGGGAGAAATGGAGCGGCTGCAAGCGCAGATCGTCCGGGAATTTTCGCTGTGGGCGGATACTCCGGTGTGCGACGCAGAGAGGATAGATAACTTCTACCAGCTCCAGCAGCTCGCATTCCTGGGATACCTGATGAACGGGGACGAAATCGCCCTGCTGCCGATGAAAAGGCAGGTGGGCCAGCCATACGACTTGCGGGTGCAGCTGGTGGAGGCGGACAGGGTGTGCAGCCCGGACGGGTTCGACCGGCTGATGCCATGCACGGTGCAGGGGTACAAGGTACACAGTATTGTGCAGGGGGTCGAAACAGACGCAGACGGGATGGTGGTCGCCTACTGGGTGTGCAACCATCACCCGCTGGGCAGCCACAGCGCCACGGATGCGGACGGCATTACCTGGAAGCGGGTGGAGGCGTATGGAGCGAAAACGGGCCGAAGAAATGTCCTCCATGTGATGAACCGGGAACGAGCGGGCCAGAGGCGCGGCGTCCCGATCTTGGCCCCGGTTCTGGAGAGCCTGAAACAGCTTGGGAGATATACGGACGCTGAAATCACAGCGGCGGTGATCTCAGCCATGTTTACGGTGTTCGTAAAGAGCCAGAACCCGACCGAGGGCAGACCGTTCGGAGAAATGATACCGGCGGAGGAACTGATCGACCGAGGCGACGAGAACAGCATTGAGCTGGGGCCGGGGGCCATTATCGACCTGAACCCAGGCGAGGAAGTCCAGTTCGCAGACCCGAAGCACCCAAACACAGGGTATGATGAATTTACCAATGCGACCATTCGGATGATCGGGGCGGCGCTGGAGATACCGCCGGAAGTCATGCTGAAACAGTTCTCCACCAGCTACTCAGCGGCCAGGGGCGCACTCAATGAGTTCTGGCGCACCTGCGGTATGCAGCGGGACTGGTTTGCGGACGACTTCTGCCAGCCGGTGTATGAAGAATGGTTCACAGAGGCTGTGGCCCGAGGGCGCATATCGGCTCCGGGATATTTCAGTGACCCGGCTATACGAAAGGCGTACACGGCCTGTTCGTGGAATGGCCCGGCCAGAACGAACCTGAACCCAGTGCAGGAAGTAACGGCGGCCATCAAGAGAGTGGAGGCTTGTTTCAGCACCGCCCAGGAGGAGACCGCCCAAATGACCGGCGGGGACTATAACCGCAACATCAAGCAGCGAGTGATGGAAGCCAAGCGAAAGCGCGAGGTGGATATAATCGGAAGCCCGGATGAACCGTTTAAGCCGGTGGAGGGCGAATAGGAGGATAGAGACAATGCCGGAAAACAAGAAATTCTGGAAGTTCTGCAACCAGGTGGGAAACACCGTGGAGCTGTTGCTTTACGGAGACATCTCGCAAACGAGCTGGTGGGGCGATGAAGTGACGCCGAGACAGTTCGCGGAGGAGCTGGCAGGACTGGGGGCGCTGGACAAGATCGTGGTGCGCATCAACAGCGGCGGTGGAGATGTGTTTGCCGCCCAGGCAATCGGAAATCAGCTGGAGCAGCACCCGGCGGAGGTGACGGCCAAGATCGACGGGCTGTGTGCCAGCGCGGCAACCATTGTGGCCTGTCACTGCGGAAAGGTGATCGCAGCCAACGACAGCACCTACATGGTGCATCCGGTTCGCATGGGCGCATACGGCTACTACAACGCCGAGGAGCTGAAAAAGTACATTGAGGCGCTGGACGCCATCCGGGAGAGTATCACGGGCCTGTACGCCAAAAAGACCGGCAGAGAAAAGGACGAAGTGGCCGGGTGGATGGATGAAACGAAATGGTGGACAGCTCAGCAAGCCAAGGAGAACGGCTTCATCGACGAGCTGGTGGACGATGCAGAGGAAACCGTCGTGGAAAACCGGGACGGGATGCTGTTCGTGAACAGCGTCAATATGCACTTGCCTTTCGACAAGGCACCTGACTTTGTGCAAAGCAGCAAGGCAGCAAAAACCGCCGCCGACTGTTTTGTAAATAAAAATTGCCATAAGGAGGTAAAAAACATGGCAAACGAGATCAAGACCGTGGACGATCTGCGCGGGGCCTATCCCGCACTGGTCAACGAGATCGAGGAGGCGGCGGCGCAGCAGGCCAGAAGCGACGAGCGCCAGCGCATCCAGGACATCGAGGAAATGGCCCTGCCTGGCAGCGAGGAGCAGACCTTTGAGGCCAAGTACACCAAGCCCATCAGCGCAAGCACCTATGCCAAGGCCGCTATGAAGAAAGCCAAGGAGCAGGGCAACGCATGGCTGAATGGGGCAAAGAACGACGCCGAGCATCTGGACGGCGTGAAGAAGGAGACGCCGGGGAACGGCGAGCAGGACGAGTTCATGGACGCCATCAAGTCCATGGGCGGCAAGAAGTAAGGAGGAGCGAACATGAGTATGGATTTGGCGAAAAAGACCTTTTCCACCCAGCCTGACTATCTGATCGCCGGGACGGCGGAGATCGTCACTGCGGCAAAGGAGGCGGCAGCCGCATTGAAGCGCGGCGCTCCCGTGGTGCTGGACGGCTCCGGCAAACTGGCCGCTGTGACGGTGAGCGGCGGCCCTGGAACCTATAAGACCGAGGCCACCGGCCTGTATGGCATTCTCGCGGAGGATGTAAAGAGCGGAGAGCAGGGCGTTGTGTACCTGAGCGGCGAGTTTTTTGCCAATGCACTGGTACTGCCTGCCAATGGCTCTGCGGCGGATTTGGAGGTTCCTTTCCGCGCACTGGGCATCTTTTTGAAGTAAGGAGGAAACTTTAATGGCTAACGAAGTGAATATTTACAGCCCTCGCTATCTGGCGGAGGTCGTGCGGCAGGCACCCCCTGTCCGCACCTATTTCCGAGACACTTTCTTTACCAATGTCAAGCCGTTCTCCACCGAGCGGGTGGACATTGATCTGGTGAAGGGCGACCGGCGCATGGCGGCGTTTGTGCATCCCCGCCTGGGCGGCAAGGTGCTGACGGCAAACGGCTACACCACCGAGAGCTACAAACCCCCTCTGGTGAACCCCTATGATGTGACAACGGCTGACCAGCTTATGACCCGTCTGCCGGGAGAGGATTTGTACAGCGGTATGACCCCCGCCCAGCGGGCGGCTCAGAAGCTGATGGAGGAGTACGCCACCCTGAATGATGCCACCACCCGCAGGGAGGAGTGGATGGCCGTTCAGGCAATCGTGACAGGCACCATCCCCATTGTGGGCGAGGGCGTGAATGAGGTCATTGACTTCGGTTTCACCAACAAGATCACTCTGAGCGGTGAAAACAAGTGGGGCGGCACCAAGGCTGACATCCTGAGCAACCTGGGCGACTGGACTGACAAGGTGCTGACCGGCGGCTTTGCCAATGTGGATATGGCAATTTTGGGCAAGGAGGCCAAGAAGAAATTCTTTGCCGATGCCAATGTCCAGAAGATGATGGACAACCGCCGTATGAACATGGGAGAGATCAATCCCCGTGACCTGCCCAACGGCGTGAAGTACCTGGGGCACCTGACTGACCCAAGCCTTGATCTGTACGCCTACGGCGAAGTGTACTACGACGACTGGACAAACCCGGAGGAGCCTGCCACCAAGCCGCTCATTCCCGACAATGCGGTTATCCTGATTAGTTCCCACCCGAACTATATGATGGCCTATGGTGCCTGCACCTACATTGAGCAGGCGAGCGGCCTGTGGGTGACCTCTCAGACCAGCCGCCTGCTGCGCAGCTATGTGGAGCATCATCCTGACCGCCGCATGGTGGAATTGCAGGCCCACCCCCTGCCCATCCCCGACAAGGTGGACAGTTGGTTTGTTGCCACCGTTTGTTGATATGCACCCCCCTGCCCGGTGACGGGCGGGGGCTTTTTACTGTGGAGGTGAAGCATGGCACTTTTTGAACTGGAACAGGATTTTGGAAGCGACCCGGAAACGGAGTGGAAAGCGCCGACTTTCAAAGACTGTGCAGCGGCAGACATCGACCTGACTTTCTTTGAGCAGGACGAACACGCAGACCTGCACACGGTTGACGGGAAAGAGGCGCTGGTCATTGTGGATGACCAACGGCTGAAAGAACACAACTCGCACTGGGAGGCCGGAGCGAAACAGAACTTTGATACGGGCCTATACACCGCATCCACCGTGCTGTACATCCGGGTAAAGGACTACGGGCCGAAGCCGAAGATCGGGAAGCATCTGGTCATGGATAAGGGCACCTCGCAGCAGCGGACTTACAGTATCCTGAACTGCGAGGAAGAAGCGGGTATTTACCGCATCACCATGGAGAGGACGAGACAATGAGCAGGGTGACTTACGACGCAGGAACCATGACCATCACAGTGGACGGGCTGGAGGATGTGGAGCGAGCGCTGGGGGACTTGAAGAAAAAGACCCCAGCGGCGGCCAAGGTAGCGATCAACGCCACAGCACGACAGGCAAGAAAGCTGATGGTGGCGCAGGCAAAGGCCAGGTATGCCGTGAACGCCGCTGGGCGGCGGCACCTGAAAGACCTGGTACAGCGGAAAAAGGCCACGAACAGCAGCCTGAGCGCGGAGCTGCGCATCGCAAGCTACCGCAACGACCTGGGCTATTTCCAGCACAGGCCGACAGAGAGCTTCAAGGGGCGGGATGTCCTGCGCAGAGCGCCTGCCCATGTAAAGGCGCGAGTTCTGAAATCCTCTGCCATGACCGCTTTGACCGGCGACGGAGCCAATCTGAGCAAGGGCTTTTTGGTGGAGTTCAAGAGCGGCCATGTGGGCATGGTTCAGCGGCGCATCGGCTCCAGCTCCAGCCATACGGTTACAGAGCGGGGGCGTCCGCGGTGGCGGAACAAGGACGGGAAAGTGGAAAAGCTGGTGACGATGGGAAGTCCGTCGGCAACTGCGATGCACAGCACCGTTTGGCCCTATGTGGAACCGGAGGTAACGGAATACCTGTACGACAGACTGATGGAGCAGACCGAGCGGGTGATCGCGCGGGCAAAGGCCAGAAAGGGATAGGCGATGAAGGATTACATGGATGCGGTGAAAGCCACAGGGATTGGGCGGACGCCGCAGCTTTGCCAAGACGCGCTGATCGAGATGCTGGAGGAGCTTTTCACCGGGAAAAAGTACAACGGCCAACAGGGCAGAAAACCGCTGAAAATATATAAGCAGGATTTGCCGGTGCCGGAGGACTACGACGCGGATGTGGACACGGATGCGGCGGCGGCCCCCTATATCGTGGCCCGCATGACCGGCGGAGCCATTAAGGACGAAAGCGGGCCGCAGACGGTGGAGTTCAGCTTGATCGTATGCGCATACGACGAGGGCGGAGCGCGAGAGGGCTATCAGGATGTGGCGAACATCAAAGAGGACATTGTACAGCGGGTCTGTACGAGGCCCTATTTCGGCGGTGCGTTCACCATCCTGAAACCCGTCGTATGGGCTATGCAGCAGGATGATACGCACCCGTATTATTTCGGGGCTTGCACCTTGACCTGCACGGCCCCGGCTATGACACAGGACACGGAATTGGAGGGACTGGTATGAGCAGGAAAGCAGAGGCGTCGGCCATGGGTATGGCCGAGCGGGCGGAAGGCGCGGCAGGGCGGAAGAAAAAGGCCGGCCCTGTTGTCTACTGCGGCCCGACTGTAAGGGGCGTAGCGAAGCAGTACACGGTGTTCAGCGGAGGCATCCCGGAGGCGCTGGAGGATTTTTCTGAACGGCACCCGGAGGTAAAGGCCCTGTTGGTGCCGGTGGAGCAGTTCGCGGAGACCAGGAGGAAGATGGAGACTGCCGGAACGGCAGAAGCCATCCTGTACCACAAAATCAAATCTGAGCTGTAAGGAGGAAACAATATGGCTTACAAGCATGGCGTATATACCAGCGAGGTGGAAACCAGCCTGACTGCGCCTATTGTCGGGACGGCGGGACTGCAAGTGATCGTGGGAACCGCACCGGTGAATATGCTGAAAGACCCGGCGGCGGCAGTCAATGTTCCGCTGCTGGTGAACAACTACAAGGAGGCTGTGGAGGCCGTCGGCTACAACGACGACTTTGAAGCCTATACCCTGTGCGAGTGCATCAGTGCGGCGTTCAGCGTGGTGGGCGTGGCCCCAATGGTGCTTATCAATGTGCTTGACCCGGCGAAGCACAAGGCGGATATTTCGGAAAAGACGATGCAGGTAAACGACGGTGTGGCCGTGCTGGACGAAGTGGGTGTACTGCTGGAGGGCCTGACCATCAAGGCGGATGCAACACCGCTGGAGGCAGGCAAGGATTACACGACCACATGGAACAACGACGGCACCCTGAACATCGTACTGCTCAAAGGCGGAGCCGGTGAAAAGGCAACCACGCTGACTGCGACCGGCAGCAAGATCGACCCAAGCAAGGTCAAAGCCGCGGACATCGTGGGCGGTGTGGACATCTCCTCCGGCAAGGAAACCGGCCTGGAGGTGGTGCGGCAGGTATATCCCAAGCTGTCCATGACCCCCGGCATTCTGCTGGCCCCCAGGTTCAGCGCGGACGCCACGGTGTCTGCTGCGCTCCAGGCAAAGACCAAGAGCATCAATAGCGTGTTTGGCGCGGTGTGCATCGTGGACATCAACAGCAAGACGGACGGTGCAGTGAAGTACACCGATGTTAAAACCAAGAAGGAGGAGCAGGCGGTCAGCGACCCCAACGCATACGCTGTATGGCCCTATGCCAAGGTGGGCGAGGTGGTGTACAGCGGTTCCGCCCTGGCTGCCGCCCTGACGGCGTACACAGATGCGCAGAACGACGACACACCCAATGTCAGTCCCAGCAATAAGACGCTGGCGATCTCCGCCGCCTGCCTGGCAGACGGAACAGAGGTCGTGCTTGACCAGGAGCAGGCCAACACGGTGAACAGCTTCGGCGTGGCAACCTGGCTGAACATGAACGGGTTCCGCCTGTGGGGCAACAACACTGCGGCATACCCTGGCATCACCGACCCCAAAGACCGCTGGTTCAGCGTCCGCCGGTTTATGACCTGGGCAGCCAACAGCTTTATCCTGACCTACTTCCAGAAAGTTGACAGCCCGGCCAACAAGCGGCTGATCGAGGCCATCGTGGACAGCGAAAATGTACGGGGCAACGGCTTTGTGGCCCGCGGCGTGTGCGCTCGGTACGAGATCACTTTCAACGAGGACGAGAACACTACCACCGACCTGCTCAACGGCAAGATCACTTTCCACCAGTACATTACGCCGTTTACCCCTGCGGAGGACATTGAGGACATCATTGAGTTTGACCCCAATGCCCTTTCCGCTGCGCTGAACTGATAAGGGAGGGAACAAAATATGATTAGCAGCAACTATATTCCTGAGAAAATCAGTGAGTATAACGCCTATCTGGACGGCAGCAAAATGATCGGCGTGGCCGCATCTGTGACCCTGCCGGAGATCAATATGAAAACCAGCACCGTATCCGGCGTGGGCGTCAACGGCGAACTGGACAGCCCCACCATCGGGCAGTTTGAGAGCATGGAGCAGGAAATCCAGTTCAACACCCTGTACAGCTCCGCCATGGATATGCTGTCGCCACTGTCCACGGTGAACCTGACCCTGCGAGCGGCACAGCAGGTTTATGACAAAACGGGCGGCTATAACTTCAAGGGCCTGCGGGTGGTGGAGATCGGGCGCGTCAAGAGCTTCAACCCCGGCAAGGTTGAAAAGGGTGAGGCCATGGAGGCGACCATTACCCTGGAGCTGACCTACATCATGATCGAGGTGGACGGCGTACAACTCCTGGAAGTGGACAAGCTGAACGGCATTTACAAGGTAAACGGAAATGATATGCTGGCTGGCGTGAACAGCCTGGCATAACCCGGAAAACGGAACACGGCCCCCCCGGTCTGCGGGTGGGCCGTGTTTTTCTAAACGAACGACGGCTGAAAGGAGCATTACCATGGAGGAAATCAAGAACGCGATGGTGGAAGTCAACACGGAAACGCAAGAAGTCAACACCGAAAAGGAAGAAGTCAGCGAGGAGCGGGTTGTGAAGCTGACGAAGCCCTATGTCTTTGAGGGAAAAGAATACGAGGAAATCGACCTGTCAGGGCTGGAGAAGCTGACCATCCGGGACGCCATCGACGCGCAACTGGAGCTTTTCGGCGTGGAAGTTGCCGCCTCTGTGCTGTGTGAGACCACCACAGCATTTGCCAGAACTATGGCAGCAAAGGCGACCGGACTGCCTATCGAATTTTTCAAGCTGATGCCGCGCGGCGCTTTTAAGCGGGTAGCGGGCATGGTGCGCAGATACATGAATGCGGACGGCGAGACGGAGAACCATGTGATGCAGTTGGAGAAGCCCCACAGCTATAAGGGGAAGGAGTACCGGGAAATCGACCTGAACGGCATTTCCGACCTGAACACCCTGAATGAGAGTGAGGCAGAAAACCGGCTGGCCCGCGAGGGCTTTGCGGTGACGGAGAACGGCACCAACTATCTGTACGCCTGCGTGATCGCCTCGATGGCGACGGGCATCCCGGAGGATTTCTTCACCTCGCTGCCGCTGTATGAGCTGCTGAAACTGAAAAACGCGGTGAACGACGCGGATTTTTTCGAGTAAAGGGCGGGGCAAAAGCCCTGCGGAAAGCGGCAATCCGACTATCCTCGGTGACAGGGACGAGCCTTGAATTTTACTTGAAGCTGCCTGTCCGCGAGTTTGCTGAACTGAATGACGAGGTGGCGGAGGAATGGCGAAGAACAAAACATTAGAGCTTAGTATCAAGATCGCCGGAAAGATGGACAAGAGCCTGACGGCGGCGCTGGCCAGTAGCCAAGGGCAGCTGGGCAGCTTCGCCAAAAGTATCAGCAATATCGGAACGGCGGGACTGGCGGCCATGGGTGCGCTGACGGCGGGAACGGTGGCAACCATCGCAAGATGCACCAAGGAAGCTGCAAAGTTTGAAAACTATATGTCCGATGTGGTCAAGGTCGTGGACGGCATGGCGGACGCAACCGGAAAAGTAAGCAACAAGATGGCGGAGAACGGGAGAACCTATGCGGAAAACTACGCCATCTTGGAAGAACGGCTGAAAGACCTGAGTACGCAGATACCGTACACCTTTGAGGATTTGACACGCCTCGCAGCGGCGGCAGGCCAATCGGGAAAAACCTTTGAGGACTTGACACAGACGGACTTCCTGAAAGACATCGCCATGTGGGGAACGGCTATGGACATTTCCGCAGACCAGGCAGGCGACTGGGGCGCGAAATGGGAACAGGCGTTCAACATGAACCACGAGCAGGTCATGGAGGTTGCGGATGTCATCAACTACCTGGGCAACAACTACGCCACTACGGCGGCGGAGATCGCCCAAAGCGTGAATGATGCGGCATCCATGGGCCAACTGGCAGGCGTGGATGTTAAGGCGACGGCGGCTATCGCGGCCAGTATGCAGGCCATGGGCGTAAGCACTGACCGGGTGGGCACCAGTATCAAGCGCATCTATACCAACATCACAAAGGGCAGCACGGCCACAGCCGCCCAGGAAGCGGCATTTGAACGACTGGGGTTCTCGGCGACGCAAATCGCAAAGTCAATGCAGACAGACGGCACGGGAACGCTGCTGAAAGTGTTTGAAGCAGTGAACAACCTGCCGGACGCTGAGAAGCTATCCACGCTCAATGCCCTGTTTGGACAGTGGGCCATTGAGGGCGGAGCAAAGCTTACGCAAAACCTGGGCCTCCTGACAGGGATGCTGAAAGAGGTTTCCAATGCAAGCGTCTGGAGCGGGAGCATGGAAAAAGAGTTCATCATCAAGGCGACGACGCCGGAGGCCATAGAAACCATGCTGGGAAGCGCCAAGTCTGCGCTGATGGACGACATCGGCACCGCATTTCTCCCAGCCTACAAGGAATTTGGACTGTCCATGATCGGGTTCATCCGGGGCGTCCGGGAGAATATGCCGGAGTTGACCAAGCTCGCAGAGAGCCTGGGAAAACTGGCGAGCCGCGGCGTGGAAAAGCTGGGCACTGCGATGAACTGGGCACTGCCATACATCCAAAAGGGCCTGGACTACCTGCTGAACAACGGCGAGCAGGTAGCCCATATCATCGGGATACTGGCGGCCACCTTTGCAGGAATGAAGCTGGCACCGGCGGCGGAGGGGCTGCTTTCCGGCGTGGGAGGTATGCTGTTCGGCGGAAATGCCGCAGGCGGAGGAAAGCGGAGCGGCGGCCTGTTCGGCGGCATCAAAAACCTGTTTATGGGCGGGAGAAAAGCCGGGAGCGCCGGAGCCGGTTTTGCATCCGCCTTTGGAGGGGCGGTATCTGGAAACGGATTTAAGGCAACCATGGGAGCTACGCTGTCAAGCCTGCTGGCCGGAAACGGCTTTAAGGGGACAGCGGGCCTGCTCTCTGCCGCGGCTGGGACGCCGGGGCTTCTCTCCGGCTATGTTGGGCCGGGAAGCGTAATCAAAAATGCAGCGGCGAACAGTGCAGTGGGCCAATGGCTCGGAGGAATAGGAACGGCCATCGGGAACACAAAGACCGGCGGCCTCCTGAGTGGCCTGCTGGGTAAAGCGGGAACTGCGGCGGGCGGACTGCTGGGGGCCGCAAAAGGCGGCTTGGGCGGCCTGCTGGGTAAGGCGGGAGCTGCCATCATGGGGAGCAAAGCCGGAATGGCCGTGGGCGGCCTGCTGGGCAAGGCAGGCGGAGCATTCAGCGCAATCGCTGGCTCCGGTGCGGTAAAGGCAATCGGTGGCGCTGCGAGCGGGGGTCTTGGGATACTGAGCAGTATTTGGGGGCCAATCGCAGGCGGCTTCGGAACCCTACTGTCCGGGGCGCTCCCGGTCGTGGGCGTGGTATCCAGCATTATTGCGGTCGTCAGCCTGCTGGGTGACAACCTGGAGTATATACGGGAAATCGTCGGCGGGGTATTCGGAGAACAGGGGCTTGCCATCTTTGACAAGTTCACAGGCGCACTGTCCAATGTGGGTAACTTCATCAGCGGGCTGTTTGTGGACGGAGGCGTGGCAAGTGCGCTGTCCGGTTTCCGAGAAATGCTGTTCGGACAGGGCGGCATATTTGCCGGGAATGAGACGGCTGCCGGGGCGTTTGACGGCATCGTGCAGATGCTCCAATCGGTGATGGGCGTTGTGGGCCAGGTCGTGACCTTTGCCAACACAACAGTGAAGCCAATCATTGAGGGGATATTCAACTTTATTACGCAGACGGTGGTGCCGGTCATTCTGCAAACCATCCAGACGGCGGCCCCGTATATCTCCAGTATCATCAGCGGGATTGGTTCGGCGGTTATGACGGTGGCGCAGATCATTGGCCAGGCCATTCAATTTGTTATGCCGGTCATTCGCACCCTCGCAACCATCCTGCTGAATATCGGGCAGGTGGTCGTGCCGTCTGTTCTGGCGGCCATCGCAGTATTCTCCGAGGGTATCAGCAACGCCATCACGGGGGTAAAGACCATCTTTGAAGGCGTTATCACATTCATCACCGGCGTGTTCTCAGGCAACTGGCGGCAGGCGTGGGAGGGTGTGCGGTCGATTTTCACAGGTATTTTCGACACCCTGGGCGCTCTGTTCAAAGCCCCGATCAACGCCGTTATAACGCTTATCAACAAGGCAATCGCAGGCATCAATGGGCTGAATATCACCATCCCGGACTGGGTGCCGGGGTTGGGCGGGAAAACATTCGGACTGAATATCCCGGAAATTCCGATGCTGGCACGGGGCGGATTTACCAACGGCGCGAGCATCGCGGGCGAGGCTGGCACAGAGGCGGTTATCAGCTTCCAGAGAGCTGTGCGGCGGGAGAACCTTGCAACATGGGCCAAGGCCGGTGAGCTGCTGGGCGTCAGGCCGGTGGAACTGGCGGACATCCCGGCGGAGGGCGGCTTCGGCGGCGGAGGCATAACCTTTGCGCCGCAGATCACCATTCAAGGGAACGCAGACCGCAGCGTAATTGACGAGGCACTGGCGGAGGCGCAGGCCAGATTTGAGGCGTGGTATCTCCAGATGCAGCGCCGGAATGCGCGGACGGCCTATTAACGGGAGGACGGTATGGCATACATCACTAAGAGCGGCGATACATGGGACATGATCGCCAAGGAAGTCTATGGGAGCGAATACCATGCCGATGTTCTGATGGCGGCGAATGCAGCGCACATTGAGACTTTTATCTTCCAAGCCGGGGTGGAACTGTCCACCCCGGCGCTGGAGGAGGAACGGAATGGACTGCTGCCGCCGTGGAAATATGAGGCGAACTATGATTAGAGCAAGAAGCCTGGCGCTGGATGTGCGCTACAACAATGCCCCGTTTGCCGGGCAGGTAGGCGGAGAAATCGAAAACCTGACCTATATCGACAGCGCGGCAGACAACAGCGACAGCATTGACATCACGCTGGACGCACAGGATGGAAAGTGGCTGCGGGGCTGGCTACCGGAAAAGGGCGCGACGCTGCGCCCGCGCATCCGGGGGTACAACTGGGAGGCGCAGGGAGACAGGCGCATCATTGAGTGCGGGTTATTCGTGCTGGATGATGTGAGCTTTTCTGATGCACCAACCACCTTGCAGATCGGCGGCGTGAGCAAGCCGAGCGACAGCGACTTTTCGGAGCTGGAGCGGGAAACCATTTGGAAAAACACCAGCATCAAGAGAATTGGAGAGACCATAGCGGGCCGGTATGGGCTGGCGTTCACCTACGATGCAGACGATTATGACATCGAGTGCGACGAGCAGGACGGAACGGACAGCGGCTATTACAACCAGCTATGCAAAAACTACGGCCTTATCCTGAAAGTTTACGCCCGGCGGCTGTGGGTGTATGACCGGGAGCGGTACAAGGAAAAGCGAGCGGTAAAGACTTTCCACCGGACGCAGATCAGGCCGGGCAGTTTTGCATAGGTCATGGTCGTTCTCCTTCTGTTACATTTATCTTCTGTTCCAGCCGCAAAGGGCTGTCTGCTTCTGTTCTCAATGCTTTGCAATGCGGTCTGCCAGCTCCACCAGCAGATCCTCGGCGCTGCCCTGTTCCACATCAGCAGGCACAG
>OHMY01000395.1_pt1 | contig 30376 bp, 29 predicted proteins | sample 1569381 | NCBI WGS metagenome assembly OHMY01 (sample SAMEA3879528, study PRJEB24766) | human gut metagenome | biome: human-associated habitat; feature: feces | place: USA | collected 1985/1987
CTTAGCCTCTACAGGCTCAATGGTTGTATATACTGCCATGCCGATGTCTCCTATCTTTTCGCAGTGTTGTTCATCAACGATGAGAAACGGGGCGTGAGTTTCTCTTTGTCTTTTCCCGTGTAGTGCCAGTCCTTAACACGGCAGGGTATGCCTATGTGGCCTGTGCGCTCACCTTTCTTGCATGCCAGGCACTCCACCTTTTGCCGGTCGCCGAAGAGCCCGCCCTCGTACACCATGTCGCAAGAACCCGGTATGACGTAACGAAGACCGTCCATCTGCCACAGGTTCCACGAGATGATATAAGCTACGCCAGGCAGCGACTGGTCGGGCACCTCCCTGCCGAACTTTGCACGGTAATAGTCGCAGAACGTGTAGAACACAGCTTCGCGTGCCAGCAACAGGTTGTCGCCCTGCCATTCGAAACCGTAGGTAGCCTTCAGTGCCTCCTTTGCCCATTCAAGCCAGTCGCCACTTGTCGTCGTGTTCTCGCTCACCACGCGCAGTTTTCGGTCGAGCATGCCTATGCGGCGGTTTAGGTCTATGATGGGCTCGCCTGTCACGGTGTCATACCGGGAGACAAGGTAAGGTGCCTCGCCACACGTTATCTCCAGCCGCTGTTCGCGCACATAGTCAACCCACGTTTTCCCCCTTGCCCCTTCAGGAAAGTCAATCTTCCCCTCGGTAGGTGTCCAGTCGTGAGAATCGGGGTGCTCTGTGTTGAAAACATCACCGCGGCCAAACCACGCCTCGTCGATAAGATTGTTTTGGGCATTGCATATCCATGCCGGCGTAAACACCTCGGCCATGTCCTTGGAACGCTGCGTCTGCACATCGCGTTCCTTTACGGCGCGAGGCCTGATGACAAGACCACATTCACCGGTGATATGCTCGATGGTTATCTCATCGTAAAACGTGTAGCCGGGCCCTCTGTCGGCATAAGAGTCGGTGGCCCAAAAGATATTCTTATGGGTGGTATGGTCTAATAGGAGTTTCGCCAGCACCTCTTCGTGACGCAGGAGCAGGTCGTTCTCGCTTATGTCAACCTCATTCGTCATTTGTTATCATTCACTGTTTGCGCGCAAAACTACGCACCACGCGTGCGATGTTACTGCACAGGTTAATATGTTTCTTAGGCTTCAGCACCTGATGCCAGTAAGAACCGAACCGCAAGCCCCGGCAACTTGTAAATCCGAAGGAGTGCCTCAAGGCTTGGCTGCTTGTCGTTGGCAGGCCTATGAAATACCGTTGCAACATTACAGCGTAACTGCCCGGCATGCCGTTTACTGGTTCATCCCCTATCAACGGGCACAACCTTCAGGCGGTGGATTTTCTTCGACATCGTATCATCATTCAAGTGATTTGATTGCAAATTTAACTAAACGCATCCACATTAAAGAATAAACAGTAGGAAATATTCATCCATTGCATAATTTATAAGTATGAAGTGGGGGTGAATGTTTCACGTCTGTCACAGAGCAGACACGCCGCCAAAACGGCGCAAACCACCTGTGACATCGGCAATTCTCACGACGGAAACAAAGATATAGGGTAAGCAGTGCAGAAAGGATGCACGCATCATTACAACCTTTGCACCATGAATTGGAAACCTGATTTAATTAACTTAAAACGATATCAGTATGAAGAAGACTCTGTTTCTTTTGCTTGCCCTCATGTCGGTAAGCACTGCAGTGAACGCTCAACTCCTGAGAGCTGAAGAACTGGAAAAGTATGCCAAAGAGAAGTATGGCGAGAAGTGGGTGGACGCGGCGAGCAACCTTGGTGCACAAGTGACGCTCGACAAGAACAACGCCATCACTTATGTACACGTGATTGAGGCTCCGGGGAAGACCCAGGACAATCTTTATGTACTGCTTAACTATTGGTTTACTGCGACCTTCAACGACGCAAATGCGGTCATAAAGTTGAACGACAAGGCATTGGGCACCATCATCGCACAGGGCCATGTTGCCGACATCGCACAGCATGCAGGAGGCACCAGCGCTTACAACGTCAGCATCAGTCCTGTAATCAAGTGTGACATAAAGGACGAAAGAGTCCGTGTCACCTACACCGTACCTTACTACAAGGTTGTACGCACCATCGGTGGCGGATGGATGAGTGCCCTGGGCGGCGGCAATAGCCGCCAGACTCAAACTGATGAGAACTGGGCTATAGACAAATGTTTCCCCTTTGCAAAGAAAGATTCTCACAAGAAAACCTCATGCAAGGCCCTTGTCATGGCTCACGCTTACTCAAATGTGGTGATGGACAAGATTGAAGAGTGCATAACGAACGGACTCTCCGGCAACGAAGGGAGCGACTGGTAGAACCGTAAACGCTACCGCATAACATAATCAGGGAGATGCATACCATGAGTATGCACCTCCCTTTCTTTTTGTTTTTGCCGCCTGCCATGATACCGCCCACAATGCAGCATGGAGCTTGCCTGGCTTACATCGCACCTTAATAGAATGATGTGTTAAAACAAGATCATACATCTTAATATATAATGAATGTTATAAGATTTCGTGAAGTCAAGCCAATTCCGTAACTTTGCATTATCATCATGAACGAAATTCATATCATACTTACAATATATCTCATTGCCATCAACATCGCAACCTTCTTTGTATATGGCATTGACAAGTGGAAGGCAAGGCGTTCCAAGTGGCGCATCCCCGAGTCCACGCTGCTCACGCTTGCGGTTTTGGGCGGCAGCATTGGCGCTTTTATCGGCATGAGAACATGGCACCACAAGACGATGCACAATAAATTCAAGTACGGTGTGCCATTGATTATCAATCTGTAAGTGGTCTTAGCCGTATATATTTACATAAGATTTCACTGAAATTGCGGAAAGCATGAAATACATATTGGCAATAGACTCATTCAAAGGCTGCCTGTCGTCTGCTGAGGTTGAGGAAGCCTTGGCACGCTCGCTGCATGAATATGGTGCAGAAGTGGTTTCCATTACAATGTCGGATGGTGGCGAAGGAATGCTCGAAGCATTCACTGGGGCAATGCATGGCAATATCGTGGAGGCACAGGTGCACGACCCGCTCATGCGACCCATCACGGCACAATATGGCATAGCTAATGACGGAACTGCAATAATTGAGACTTCAAGGGCTTGCGGACTGACCCTGATGACGGAAGAAGAGCGTAACCCTATGGTGGCAACCACCTACGGTGTGGGCGAACTCGTGGCGCATGCCGTGAAACAGGGCGCTCAAAACTTCATCATCGGCCTTGGTGGAAGCGGAACAAGCGATGTTGGCATAGGCATGTTGAAGGCAATGACCGATATCTTTGCAAAAGGAGAAACGATAGACCGGGTTATTAAACACACATTGAAGGATTGCAAATTCACGCTTGCCTCCGATGTCCGCAATCCGCTTTACGGTGAGAATGGGGCCGCGCAGGTCTTTGCGAAACAAAAAGGGGCAAACGATGAAATAATTGCCAAGCTTGATGAGAGAGCGCAGCGCTTTGCCGGTTTTTCATACCGCCACTTCGGCTTCGACCGTTCAAACGCGCCAGGGGCAGGGGCTGCTGGCGGGTTGGGCTATGCTTTCATGCAATATTTTGGTGGAAAGGCCGTGTCTGGAGCCGACCTCCTACTCGACATCATTGACTTTGACCGACTCATTGCCGACGCCGATGTCATCATCACGGGTGAGGGCCGTGCCGATGGGCAGACGTTGATGGGCAAACTACCTGAACGCATACTGCAAAGGGCAAAGAAACATAAAATACCCGTATGGCTTGTTGCCGGGCAAGCAAAAGACAAAGAACGCCTGCTTGCTGCCGGCTTTACAAAAGTGGTAGGCATAACGCCAGAAGGAATGGACATGGACGAGGCAATGACCCCCGACGTGGCAAAAGACAATATACGCCGATGGGCAGAAACAGTGAAACAATAAACAAAGACTATGGCAAACAAAAGAGAATACGCGGCAGCCAACAAGCGTTGGCTGGAAGAGAAATCACAAGAGGAAGGAGTGAAAGCGCTCCCAAAGGGAATCTACTATAAAGTATTGGCAGAAGGAAAGAACGATGGCGTTCACCCCTCTCCAAGAAGCATTGTGACAGCTCACTATACGGGGCGCACAATCGATGGCAAGCAGTTTGACTCCAGCCGTGGTGGTGCTCCACTCGCCGTACGCCTTTGTGACCTCATCGAAGGGTGGATCATAGCCATGCAGCATATGTGTGTGGCCGACAAATGGGAGGTGTATATCCCGTCGGAGATGGGCTACGGCAAGTTTTCACAGCCTGGCATCCCCGGTGGCAGCACGCTCATCTTTGAGATAGAGTTGTTGGGAATAGCATAGACAACCGCCACCAGGAAGCCAATGGTAATATGTTTGCCCAATAAACAAATACTGGCTATTGTCGTCCGGAATGACTTCCGACTTTGTATAAGGCGCTTCGAACTACTTCAAAGCAAAGTCGGCAGCCAATCAGACGACAACAAGAGCGGGCGTTCGGAATGCATTTTAGGAATGTCATAACGAACGTCCGACGATCGGACAATTGTTGGTAAAGCCGCAAAGCCAATGCGAGCAACAAACCCAATCCGGCCGAGAGGGAATGACATTTCCTCGCCTTCCCTTATTGTTTCTTACGGCCATTGCCATATCAATCCGTAGAATCATCTTTGGACAATGCCTCACTGGTGTTAAACAAGTTTGCAGCATTGCCCCACAAAAACATCTCCACATATCGTGATAGTTCTCTGTCGGCAGCAAGGGTTGCTTTAAGTCTGCTCAAGTTGCTTAGCAATACATTAGCCGGCAGATACGGATAATCGGAGCCGAACAGGATATGTTCCGGCGAAGTGACGGTAAGCATGGCACGGATGACTTCAACCGTGGGATTGCCAGCAAGGTCATAATAGAGCCGCGACAGGTTTCCTTCCCAATCTACAGGCTGCATATACCCGCTACCAACCATTGCCGGAAGAATTGATTTCATGCGTGGGATGGCAAGCGGCAGGAACGAACCGCAATGCGGCACGGCAACCCTCAGGTTCGGATAGCGCACCAGAACGTTCCTCGACAGCATATTCACTATGGCACGAGTGGTTTCCGCGGGATACTCGTACATGGCAAGTGGTGTGATGCGGATGATGTTTTCCGGGTAAGGGGTTGGACGGTGAGGATGAACAATGACTACGGCATGGCGTTCATTCAACACCTCCATCAACGGGTCAAGCTCCGGGTCTCCCAGATACTGCCCGCGGCTGTTGGTTGCCAGCTTGATGCCATCGGCACGCAAGGTGTCAAGCGCATAGATGGCCTCACGTATGGCAGCATCCACATCAGGCAAAGGAAGGGCGGCACAGAACAAGAAACGTCCCGGGTGCTTTTCCTTTGTTTCCGCCGCCACCTCGTTAACATGACGTATGCAGGCAGCACTCTCCACGCCATCGCCGTAATACGGTTGCGGGGCAGGCATGGTCAATACGGCGCAACCAATACCCGCGCTGTCCATGAAGGAAATATGGTTTTCTGCCTCCCATTCGGGCAGCGGGAACGTTTCCTCAAGCTCTGCGCCATGCCTACGCAAAAGTTCCTTGTATTCCGGCAGTATGATGTGCGTATGTACATCTACCGCCATCTGCGCATGAACCATGATGCTTGACATTAAGGCTGTCAGCCCGATTATGATTCGCTTCATTCGCATAAGCCTATTTGTTGGTCAGCGCTTCCTGGTCGGCGGGATATCGTGCGCCAATGATTTCAATGCTGTCAAGATGCCGACGTATATCGGCCAGTTCCTCAGCAGTAAAACAAACGTCTGCCCCTCCTATATTCTCTTTGATGCGTTCTATTCGTTTCGTACCTGGGATAGGAACTATCCAAGGCTTTTGTGCCAGCAGCCAGCCGATGGCAATACGTGCGGGAGTCGTTTCCTTCTTGCGAGCCAGATCCTCCACATATTCCACCAAAGCCACATTGTGTTGCATGTTCTCGGGCTGGAAACGCGGGATGGCGGAACGGAAATCCGTCTTTTCAAACGTTGTATTGCGGTCGAAGCGCCCTGTCAGCATGGCTTTCCCCAGCGGACTGAACGGCACGAAGCCTATGCCCAGTTCCTCAAGCGTGGGCAGCAGCTCCTTTTCCACCTGGCGATACCAAAGGGAGTATTCGCTCTGCACGGCCGTTAGCGGACAGACGGCATGGGCGCGTCGCACCGTGGCGGGTGCCGCTTCCGACAATCCCCAATGCAACACCTTGCCCTCTTTGATTAGCGAGGCAACCGTATCAGCCACCTCCTCTATAGGAGTGTCGGGGTCCACCCGATGCTGATAATACAGGTCGATGTGGTCGGTACGGAGGCGTCGGAGCGAGCCCTCTACCGCCTTGCGGATGGTGGCAGGCTTGCTCGACAGGCTTACGGGACGTGCCGATGTATTGAGGTCGGGCATGTTCACCAGGTCGTAGCCGAATTTTGTGGCGATGACCACCTTGTCGCGTACCGGTTCCAGTGCTTCGCCCACCAACTCTTCATTATTGAACGCGCTGTAGACCTCTGCCGTATCAAAGAACGCAACGCCCAAATCCACTGCTTCACGCAAGTTAGCTATGGCTTCCTTCCTGTCGGGATATGGCGGATAGCTCTGCGTAAACCCCATGCAGCCAAGCCCTACTGCCGAAACCTCCAATCCCTGCTTGCCCAATATTCTCTTTTTCATAACAATAATAATTTTAAGTTGTTTCCTTATTGCAAAAGTAAAGGGATATCATGAAAAATCACATATCCCATTTACGGATAAAACAAACGTGTTTACTGTATATGGCAGATGATACACCCCACGGCAATCAACATCATTTCTGTATATCGCGCATACCAAAGTGACGCCATAGGCCAACTGCCACATTGTTTACATTGCCAAACACATTCAGCCTATTGACGAATTTTCAAAGCGTCGGCTCCGGATTGTTCAAACCTGTGGGCACAGCTAATCATTCGATGAGAGTGTAACCGTCACATTGCCTTTTCCCAACGCTGATTTCAACCGTGTGCCGTCCGCATTGTCTATCCGCCCAATCCGGGTAAAGTTCCACGAATTGGTGGAATAATAAATCACCAGATACTTTCCCTGGTAAAGAATGATGTCACCGGGGCCTGTTGTTGTCTGCCTGTCATTGCGGGGGAGGTTTGTGCCAAGCGGCCCAACTTTTTCCATGTTACCGTAATCCTCCATTTCCACGGTTACGTCTCCTTTAGACAGCAACGCCATCAAAGCGTCAGCTGACGAATTATCCACCAAAGTGGCTGTGAATGTCTCGCCGCCTTTGATGGCCAGCCTGATTGAATTTGTTTTCATACTATTGTCATTTTCATTTGATTGTCCGAATATCGGTAATGATACCAACATACAAGTCAACAGTTGTACGACTTTCCTGACTTTCATATTATATATTTGATTATGTTTTCCGGCTCCACCATTTTTACATGGCAAGGAAGCCAATGAACCCACTTAAACTTTCTCCGAAAAGTCTTTTTTGCCTCATTCCGAGGTTCTTTTCGGCCTGTTTCTTCCCCGTCATTCGTCATGTAGCCCGCTACGCTCTTCTTTCCGGCAAAGAAACTGCCACGAAAAAATTACTCGGGCTGAAGTCGCAAAAAGTTTAAATGAGTCCAATAATCCGTTTTGTAAATGCCTTCATTGCGACGCATTATCATACAGAGAAGAATAGACAGAAGGGATGAGGACTGTGCTGTTCCTCATCCGTCTGTTTTTACTACTTATAAGATTCCTTATACACATTCACGATGTCTGCGTCAGACATCTGGACACGGTCACTGGTGAACATGACGCCCATCACTTCGCGGGTGTTGCGCATCAACGTTTCAAACTCTTCGGGAACTATACCATAATCCGACATCTTCAAGTCGGCTACCCCACAGGCCTCCTGCAGTCGGGTCAGTGCAGTAAGGAAGTCTTCTGGCTTAGAGGCTTCCGTCATGCCCATTGCCTGTGCCATGCGGATGAATCGGTCATCGCATGCATGGTGTTCGATGAAGTATTTGTAATAGACACGGCTCACCATTATCAGTCCTGCGCCGTGAGGCAGGTTGGGATGATAGGCCGAAAGCGCATGTTCCAATGCATGCTCACTGGTTATAAGCGTCAGGCACATCACACCGCCAGACAATGTGTTGCCAAAAGCAACGCGCGTACGGGCCTCAATATCATTTCCGTCCTTAATGGCACGGGGCAAATATTCGGCAATGTTACGGATGGCCTCGAGGGCATACATGTCACTCATCAGGTTGGCACCTTTGGCTATATATCCCTCTGTGCTGTGGAACAAAGCATCGAAACCTTGATAGGCAGTGAATGTGGCCGGTACGCTTTTCATCAGTTCGGCATCGACAATGGATAGAACGGGGAACAGCGACGCGTCTCCCACAAAAGCTTTTTCAAACGTATCTTCCTTTGTGATAACGCCCGAGCTGTCGGTCTCCGACCCCGTACCCGCAGTGGTAGTAATGGCTATGATTGGCAATGGCCTTACGGCAATGGGCTGTCCTTTTCCTGAACCGATGGGCACGTAATCCCACAGTTCGCCTTCGTTCGTAGCCATCACGGCAATGGCCTTGGCACAGTCCATGACACTTCCGCCACCAAGCGCTACGAGAAAGTCACAATCATTGTCGCGTGCCACCTTTGCCCCTGCATTGACATTACCGACAGAGGGATTGGGAGCGACACCGTCGAAAACGAATGTTTCCACGCCCGCCCTGTGCAATTGATCTTCCGTGCGGGCAAGGTAACCGTTGGCACGGGTCGATTTTCCGTTTGAGATTATTATCAGCGCACGTCTGCCCGGCATTGGTTGATCACCTAATTTGTTCAACATCCCTTCACCAAACATCACACGTGTTGGGATGTACATGTCGTAATTGTTGTTTGTTTCCATATATTACTCGTTGATTAAATTGTTGCAATGTCACTCAAATTTCCTTCCGCACAGATTCCGACCTTGCGTGCATAGAAGTTCAGACAATGGTTTGTGGCCCACCCATCCGCATCCCGGCAGTTAGAACAACTGCGCAAAGTATCTATGCTGCCACTCATAATCGCTTGTGAAGTAATTTTGGTGCAAAGATAACAGACTGCCTCCGTAAATGGGATAACGCATTTACGGAGGATTGTAACCGAATTACAGATTGTTTACCACACCCCGTTCTCACCATAAACAAGGTGAATTATGAATTGCCTCACCTACATGACTTTGTTAGGAATGCACCACATTGCACAGCGAGGCATCCAACAACGAGAAAAACAACAATAATCGTGCAAACCAGAGGCCGACCATCGCGACAGGACATCGGCGCCATATATACCACACGCTGCCACGGCACAGCATACAAAGAAACATAAAAGGAACAAAAGGCAAACGTAAGTTGTTCGCGGCAGTAAGTGCCTGACGATAAGCAGAGCGCACGATTTCCTTAGGCGAGGGAAACCGTGCGTTTGCAGAGCCTTTGCCACCTTGACCGGCTTGGCGCAGAAGAGCGTTGAGTAAAGCCTCTTGTCAACCCGAATATTCGCAACGTGCATGTGGCTTTTACAGATTCATGCAAAACCACAAATGCTTACGCTTGTCTACTTAACCACCCCAAGCCTGCCAATCACCTCAACTGCATTCGATACTCATTAGGGGTGCATCCGGCAACCTTCTTGAACAGACGGCTCAAGTGATGGGGATATTGAAAACCAACTTCATAAGCTATCTCGCTGACAGTTTTGTTTGTTCCCAACAGCCGGTCTTTCACTTTGCTGATTATTGCCTGGTGAATGTATTCGATGGCCGACTTTCCCGTCTGCTTCTTAACAAGGTCGCCAAAGTAGTTGGCTGAGAAATGAAGCTGGTCGGCGCACCAGGCCACAGAGGGCAATCCGAGCTCTATTGGCTTCCTGGAGTCGAAATATCCATTCAGCAAAGCTTCAAACCTCGTAAGGACATCAGAATTGATAACCTCACGGGTTGCAAATTGCCTGTCGTAGAAACGAAGGCAATGGTTAAGCAAAACTTCTATGTTGGAAATAATGATGCTGCGGCTGTGCTTATCGATAGGGTGGCGAAGCTCCTCCTCTATCTCTTCGAAACAATTGAAGATTGTCTGCCGCTCACGCTCCGACATGTGCAACGCCTCATTCACTTCATACGAAAAGAAGGTGTATTCCTTCATCTTGCGGGCAAACAACGTACCGCGTATCAAGTCTGGATGGAACAGCAACGCATAGCCTTGCGGGTGCAGGGTCTCTCCGTCATCATCGATACCTCCCACTTGTCCCGGGGCAATAAACACCAGAGTTCCTTTCTGGTAGTCATACTTATTGCGCCCGTAAGAAATGGGACCGTGTATTTTCTCTTTCAAGAAGATGGCATAGAAACCGAAACATTTGCAACGGTGCTTCAAAACCTCCACCTTGGAAAAATCGACTATGCCCACCAAGGGATTCAGTGTTTCCAGTCCCAGAAACTCATTATAGTCGTTGATTGTCTGCAAGTCTAATATTTCACCCATGCTTTTTCGCCTTTTTCGCTTTACTGCTCAAAAGTACGGAATTATTCCCAAAGCCAATTCAGTTTTGCAACCCATTCTGTAAAATAGGTAGGAGATTCTGTGAAATTGGTTCGCAACGCTTCGTTTGCAGTGCTGTTCGCCCAAATTGGTGCATCAATCTGTATTTTATGTATAAGCAAAAACAGCCAAACAGTATAATTTTGCACACGAAAAATAACACATCAACAATATGAATACATTCATAAGATTTCTTAAAAACTGGACCTTGCCTATCGGCATGACATGCGGCGTGATGGGATTTATGGCATTCCACTATATACCTCAACTGTCGCCAATCAAGCCCGAAGCCCAACAAACAGACGAATTTCTGATGCCGACAGTGCTTTTCGTGATGCTGCTGTCCACATTCTGCAAAGTCAATCCCCACGACATGCGCCTCACCCGATGGCATGTCTGGCTTATACTGTTCCAGATGTTGTCATGTCTGGCAATAGCCATGTTTCTTCACTTCCTCCCATCATTCAGCCATGCCTTACTTGCCGAAGGACTGATGATTTGCCTCGTATGACCGACGGCAGGTGCTGCCGCCGTGATAACAGGCAAGCTCGGAGGCAGCGAGACATCGCTCACCACATATACAATACTGAGCAATATGGCGGCAGCAATAATCATACCGTTGGTTTTCCCCATGGTTGAGAATCACACCGAGACATCATTTATCTGCCAATTCCTCACAATACTGCGCCGTGTGTTCCCACTGCTCATATTCCCGTTTCTCATAGCCTGGGGACTGCGTGTGTTTTTCCCCAAGGCCCATGCTGCAGTCGTTAGGCATACCGGTGGCCTTGCCTTTTACCTATGGGGGTTCGGCCTAACGCTGTCTGTGGGGCAGACATGCCGCTATTTGGTCGACAGCCCGGTTAGCACCCACCTCAAATGGCTGCTGTCGCTCGTCAGTCTCGTTGCCTGTGCAATGCAATTTTTCATAGGGAAAACGGTTGGCGCCGCCTACGGCGAGCGCATAGGCGGTGGCCAGGGCCTGGGGACAAAAAAACACTATCTTCGCCATCTGGGTATCATACACCTACCTGTCGCCGGTCTTGTCTGTTGCTCCCGGTACGTACATCATTTGGCAAAACCTCTTCAACTCGTGGCAGCTATGGAGCAAGGAGAATCAAAGTGGCAAGAAACCTAAACGGTAATGACAATGCCAACATCGGTTGCCAACCACTACCGGCCACAGACAATGGCAGCAGGAGTTGGTTGACGCCCGCCACGGCGCCACGCTAACGCGGGCCGGCCTGCAGTCTGTAAAATGGGTGCAACGTTCTGTAATGCGTGTATGGTGGCAATGGCCATTGTTGATTAACTTTGCAACATCATATAACAACGTCAAAGACATATACATTAAATTATGGAGAATATCAAATTAAGAAATGGCGTGGAAATGCCAATATTGGACTATGGCGTCTACCAAGTGTCACCTTCGGAATGCGAGCGATGCGTGAGCGATGCCATCAGCACTGGCTACCGCATGATAGACACGGCCCAAGCTTACAGCAATGAAGAGGGCGTTGGCAATGCCATGGCAAAAAGCGGAGTACCGCGCAACCAACTGTTCATAGTCAGTAAGATATGGATTTCAAACGCTGGATATGAGCGCGCAAAGAACTCTATCGACGAGTCTCTCCGCAAACTAAAGAGCGATTACATAGACCTGATGCTTATTCACCAGCCATTCGGCGACTATTACGGCTCATACCGTGCGATGGAAGAGGCCTACAAAGCAAGCAAACTACGTGCAATAGGTGTGTCTAACTTCTATCCCGACCGTTTCATCGACTTGGCAGAGTTCAGCGAAATACCGCCTATGGTCAACCAGGTTGAAACCCATGTATTCAACCAACAAATTGTCGCCCAGCAGATAATGCGGGAATATGGGGCACACATCATGGCATGGGGGCCGTTTGCCGAAGGCCGCAATAATTTCTTCAACAACGAGGCTTTGGTTGAAATAGGCAACAAGCACGGCAAAAGTGCGGCCCAGGTGGCATTGCGATACCTCATACAGCGAGGCGTCGTTGTCATCCCAAAGTCTGTCCACAAAGAGCGCATGGAGCAAAACATCGACGTATTCGACTTCACTCTCGACAGCGAAGACATGCAGCGCATACGCCAGCTTGACTTGGGCCGCAGTCTGTTTTTCTCGCATTACGACCCGCAGACAGTGAAATGGCTGGTTCAGTATGGCAAGAGCAAATGACGGCATGAGCCGTTTCCAACCCTCGGCCATGAGCGTGCCGCAAACCGACAGCCGGCCGGCCTAACATGCAATGGCACCGACAGCCGGCCCTGCATGAACGCTAAAGCAACCTTTGCCACGCCACCACAAGGTCCCGCTTCACTCTCACAGGCAATAGTAAATTTGGGTTAATACGAATGATATGGCCTTCGGCGGCATGTTCCGCACAACAAAAGCTTGCCAAAGCTTGGTTAGATGGCTGTGCCGATGGCAAGCCGAAGGGGATCCTAATGTGGCGGCGGGCATCGGCCGGGCTCAAAGGCAACACAGCAACTTACTGGCACCGACAATGGCAAAACAACTAAATCGGAACGATATGGACAAAAGAAACAACAACGGAATATCCAGACGTACGGCCCTGAAACGGATGGGGATGCTCATGGCAGGAGCATCCTGTCTAGGCTTGCCTACCTTAACCTCATGTGACATGGAAACAAAGAAACGCATCATCTTGTATTTCACCGCTACCGGCAACTGCCTCTATGTGGCGCGCGAACTGGCAGACAAACACACCGAGCTGCTCAGCATACCACAAATGATGAAACAAAAGCGCTACACGTTTGAAGCAGATGAAATAGGCATTGTTTACCCGGTATACGGCCACATGCCACCAAACATGGTGAGAGAGTTCATCAACAAGGCACGGCTGACGGCAAGGTACAAGTTCGCCATACTGACCTATGGCAACCGCAAATGCAGTTCGGTGGAGATATGGGACGACATTTCGCGTAAAGCCGGTTGTGCCTTCGACTATATCACCACGATGATAATGGTCGACAACTGGCTGCCCAACTTCGACATGAACGAACAAATAAAGATTGACAAGCACATACCTGAAAGTCTGGACCGAATCACCGCCGACATCAACAGCCACAGGCGTTGGCACGAACCGGTCACAGAGCTGGAACGCCAACAACACGCCGGTTTCCTCAAATCATCAGGGGTGACCCCAGAAGTGGGCTTCAAGATGATGAGCCAAGAGGCGTTTGCCGTAACCGACTCATGCATAGGCTGCGGAATATGCACAGGGGTTTGCCCGCGCGGCAATTACACACTGACCTCAACGGGCGTAAAGACCGAAGGCGATTGCGAGTTTTGCTTCGCCTGCATACACAACTGTCCGCAGAAAGCCATTGTCTTCAAACAGCTTAAGGAAGTAAACCCAAATGCCAGATATCGCAACGAACACGTTTCGCTGTGGAGCATCAAAGAAGCCAACAGACAAAACAAACCCACAGAGTGAAGCCTGCGGAAAATACCAACTGTGCTAAATGGCGTGGCTGACACCCCCAGCCCAGAGCCTCATTTCGCCATGCCCAGGGCCCGAATGTCAGTATATTGTATGGCCGTCGGGCCGCGACGATGATGCCACAACGCGACAAAACGCCGCGAAACGCCAGCGCACACTTGCCGCAAGGCACTGTTTTAGAACACAACACAACAACTTTACCAATATAAAATAACTGCAAATAAACAAAGGGCACCGCCATTTTGCATGGCGGTGCCCCCTTCTTTCATGCCTCAAAGCAGCAAAATGGGCACAAAATGTTTGTCAGGACATTTACAATATGCCATGTTCGGATTAAAAAGCACTAAATGAATGGTTTATCCATATTTTCATGCCTGTAAGGCATCGAGCCTTAAAACAAAATTCGTATTTTTGCAAACCAATCAATGCAATGCGATGGAAAGACTTGACGTATTCGATTGCTCTGACATACTTATTGCAAGCTACTTCTCCGACGACCGGGGCTGCGCCCACGAAAACCGTGAACATACACTGATATACATTTGTTCGGGCATGCTCGAGATTGACGACAAGGGCACCAAGACTGTACTGAAGGCCGGAGACTGTGCCTTCATGAGACGCGACAACCGCATGTGGCTGCAAAAACACATTGTCGGCGGAAAGCCGTATCATTCTATCGTGCTTAAATTCTCGAAGCCTTTCCTGCGCAAGCATTACCAATCGCTCAACAAAAAAGCACTGCCCGATGATGCCAGGCGCGACAGGGCAAGCCTGAGAATCCTGCCCGGAAAACGCCCGGACATACGCAGTCTCTTCGAGTCGGTAGCGCCTTATTTCAATGCTGGTGTGAAACCGGCGGACGAAATACTGGAACTGAAGATGACCGAAGGGCTTTACATACTGCTCAATACCGACAAGAACCTGTATGCATCGCTGTTCGATTTCGTTGAGCCATGGAAGATAGACATACTTGACTACATGAACGAGAACTACATGTACGACCTGTCCATGGACGAGATAGCAAGCTATACCGGCCGCAGCCTTGCCACCTTCAAACGCGACTTTGCCAAAATAAGCGACGTGACACCACGCAAATGGCTGATACGACGCAGGCTTGAGGCAGCCCACCGGCTTATACTTTCGGGCAAGGCAAATGTCACGGACGCCTGTTACTCGGTTGGCTTTAAAAACCTGTCGCACTTCTCCAAGGCATACAAGGCCATGTACGGCACGTCGCCAAAAAACGAAACCTGAGCCGGCCGGCAAAGCAGGTTGAGCCAAACAACAAAGCCGGCATCTGATGTTTGCATTACCTTTGCACCGACTATATGACTTAACAAAGCAAAGGAATCATGGACAACAAATTGAAGAACGAAAGCAAATGCAGCCGCCGCAGTTTCCTCAAGGCTACCGCTGCCATGGGGGCGGCACTTGCTGTAGGCCCGGCTGTCGACAAGGTAGAAGCAGCGTCGCGCGCCGTAACAGCCAACGGCAGAAAGGCAAACATGCCTGAGGGCACCAAATCAATTGCACACCGAACCCTTGGCACGGGCACTGCCGCCTTTGAGGTGTCGGCATTGGGCTTCGGCGTGATGGGCATGACCTACAACCGCAGCCAGCATCCCGACAAAAAACAATGCATCCGCCTGCTTCACGAGGCCGTCGACCGGGGCGTCACCCTGTTTGACACAGCCATCATCTACGGCCCGCTCAACAACGAAGAGCTGGCCGGCGAAGCCTTGGGAGAATTCAGGGGCAGGGTCAACGTTACCACCAAGTTCGGCCACGAAGTTGTCGACGGGAAAGCCACCGGCCGCCAAGACAGCCGCCCGGCAACCATACGCAGGTATTGCGAAGAGTCGTTGAAGCGCTTGCGCGCCGATGTCATACCGATGTTCTACCAGCACCGCTTCGACCGCAACACGCCTGTAGAAGAAGTGGCCGCCACGCTCAAAGACCTTATAAAGGAAGGCAAGGTGCTTCATTGGGGCATGTGCGAGGTAAACGCCGAGACCATACGCAAGGCACACGCAATATGCCCACTGACAGCCATACAAAGCGAATACCACCTTATGCACCGCGAGGTTGAGCGAAACGGGGTGCTCGATGTGTGCCGTGAATTGGGAATAGGCTTTGTGCCTTACAGTCCAATGAACAGGGGATTCCTGGGTGGCGACCTCAACGAATACACCGTGTTCGACGCCCACAACGACAACCGCAACACCTTGCCACGCTTCACCCCCGAGGCTATGCGGGCCAACTACCGCATTGTAAATGTGCTTCAGCGCTTCGGACGCGAATATGGCATGACGTCGGCGCAACTGGCTCTCGGGTGGCTTTTGCAAAAAGAACCGTGGATTGTGCCTATACCCGGAACGACAAAATTGACGCATCTTGACGAGAACCTGGGCACATTGGCCTTTGCCCTTGGCAAAGATGAATGGAAAAGGCTCGAAGATGAAGTTTCCGCCATACCGGTGACAGGCGACAGGTATAACGCCGAACAACAAAAACAGGTGCAATGACACAAAAGCCATGACCCCATTTTCCATGGCCGCCGGACACATTCCTTGTTGCATGCTATGTAAATATTTTATCTGCTGCCTACGCCATTGTGCCCTCCCGCCTGCCGTACGGGCTGCCAAAACGGCGCGTTTCATCTGATGAAACGGCCTTTTCGGCCTGCCCGTACGGCCTTTTCGGCAATTCGGTAAGAATGTGGCATGCGCGCAACCCAAACAAGCTGGCTGCCAGATCGTTGCAAAGCGGAAAGGCAAATGCATGCCGATACAAATGGAAATGGCCATGTATGATTTTTTGATAAGGCAGTCAATATTCAGCACACAGCCCGAAACAAGCAGCATTGCGATAAAGCCACCATGGGCCAAAGCCAATGCCTGCCTTGCCGGCCGGCCATGTTTGGTGGCACGGCAGGCATTACCCGCCAACGTTCATCAAACCCGAAGCCACTTCTTTATGTTGCCTGCATGGTTGCCTGCGGCCATCGCCGATGGCACAGCGGGCTTCGGTTGAACATCGAGGCAGGCAAGATTCCAACAAGATTCTGCAGGCATTAGCTGTGCATGTGGTAAACGAAAAACACCCTTACGGCGGTATGGCCAACCGCTTTGGCATAGCCCTCAATATACATCGTGGCAGTTCAAATGTGCCATTCGTTGATATTGGTGTATCTATCCGTAATCTGTCTATGCACATGACGCGGCATTAACAGTAACTTTGCACCAGAAAAAACATCCGGTTGCTTACGACCACAACTTTATGTGCAGCCATATTCACCTGCCTCATGGGCGTAAACTGCATGGACGGATAACACAGCTGGAGATGGAAGCGGCAAGAGCAAGGGCAAACTACCGACATGGCACAACATGGTAAAGCTGGGCGAGGCTGAAGGCAACTGCCGCCTGAAGACACAAACGCTAAAAGAAGCCTTGGCGGCACACGGCAAGCAGGCTTGGCCAAGAAAATGACTGAAGACAATAAACGATTAAAATAAAGACAAATGAAAACAAAGATTATCACTCTCATTGCCCTGATCATGATGGGCGGTATGCACGTATTTGCACAAAAAGGCAAAACCCTGATTGCGTATTTCAGTTGGGGCGGCAACACGGAACATGTGGCCAAGTACATTGCCGGGCAAACCGGGGGGACGCAGTTCCGCATCGAACCCATGAAGCCCTACCCCACGGCATACAAGCCTTGCACCGAGGTGGCCCAGGAGGAAAAGGAAAACAACGCCCGCCCGGCAATAAAAAACAAGGTGGAAAACTGGAATAGCTATGACACGATATTCATAGGCTGTCCCGTATGGTGGTGGACGGCACCGATGATTATCAATACTTTCACGGAAAGCTACAGCTTCAAAGGCAAGACCGTGGTTCCGTTCTGCACATACGCCTCAACCTACCGCGACGAGACCCTCAGCAAGATTGTCGAGCTTACCCCGGATGCCAACCACCTAAAAGGCTTCGGAGCTGTGGACAGGAACACGGAAGGCATAGATGAATGGCTCAAAGAAATCAACGTAAAGAAATAAATACAGGAGGACAAGCAAGTGAAAATGTTATTTCTGGCGGCATTGGCGTGCGCCACAATGGCACTCGGAGCATGCTCGGACAATGATGACAACGATGCGGCATCTGCCACAGAAGATGTGGTGCCGGGCACCAACCACAAGGTGCTCATAGCATATTTTTCAGAGCCGTTGCCCGACGTCACCGATGCCAACACATCGGCCAGCCGGGTCGTTGCCGGCAACAGGCTGTATGGAAGTGTGGAATATATGGCAACGGTTATAGGCGAGGCCACTGGCGGAGACATGGTCAGGATACAGACAGAAACGCCCTATCATGGCAACTTCGACGACTTGGCGGCGCAGGCAGACAATGAGCGCCAGAACGGCATACACCCAACACTATCTACAAGCATTGAGGGCTTTGACAACTACGACGTGGTGTTCGTGGAATACCCAATATGGTGGTACCAAATGCCTATGCCCATGTATTCGTTCTTCGACAGGTATGATTTTTCCGGGAAAACCATCATACCGTTCTCTTCGCACGGCGGAAGCGGATGGTCGGGCACCATTGCCGACATTGCGGGCCTGGAGCCCGAGGCAACCATGGTCGACGGTTTCAGCACCTCGCGCAGCAACGTGGCTTCATCGGCAGGAGAAATACGCAGCTGGCTCACGGACATCAACATCATCGAATGACGAACGGCGGCCATGGCACACATGCCTATGCTTAGGCCCAATGGGCCTACCGGCGGCGGCAAGGTGCCAGTCCTGCCACATCCGCCGCACGTAGGCAAGCCGCAATGAAGCCTTTTCGCAACAAACAACAATAAACAGTAAAAACTCAACATGAACAATTTCACTTTCCAATATCCCGTACGCCAACACTTTGGCAAGGGGTGCGCTGAAAGCGCAATAAAAGAAGAGATGAACCACACGGGCACAAATGTGCTGCTGGCATACGGTGGCAGTTCGCTCAAACGAACGGGCTTGTACGACAAGATACAAGGCTGGTTGCACGAATGCGGCAAAAACGTGTTCGACTTTGGCGGCATCATGCCCAACCCAACCTATGCCATGGTGCAGGAAGGGGCAAAAATGGTGCGCCAACACAACATTGACTTAATACTGGCCGTGGGCGGCGGATCTGTCATTGACTGCTGCAAGATAGTGGCAGCGCAGGCCAAGCTTGACGCAGACATCTGGGAAATGCAATACGCCAACCATCTGTTTCCGACAGAATTTTTACCTATGGGGGCCGTTGTAACGGCATCGGGAACAGGTGCCGAGCAAAACAACGGGGCTGTAATCACCAACACCGAAAAGAAACTGAAGCAACCACTTGTCGGGGCATACAACAGTTTCGCAATATTAGACTGCGAACTGACGAAGACCGTGCCGATGAAGCAAGTGGTCAGCGGGGCCTTCGACACGTTGAGCCACTGCATGGAGACATACATGGGCAAACCGATGGCCGACAACATTTCAGACGAAATCAACGAGGCTGTGATGCGTAATGTAATCAACAACTTGCGCGCCATCATAGCCGACCCGGACAACGATTACGCCCGCGGAGAACTGATGTGGGCGTCGGCCATGGCCGAGAACAGCCTGCTGAAACTGGGCAAACAAACCGACTTTCAGTGCCACATGCTTGAGCACGCCGTTGCCGCCTACACCAATTGTAACCACGGGCAGGGGCTGGCCGTAATACACCCAGCGCTGTACCGCCACATGCTGGGCGAAAGAAACGAGAAACTGGCACGTATGGCCGAGCGGGTTTGGAACGTGGAAGGCAGCACTACCGAACAGACGGCAGCCCTCGGCATAAACGCGCTCGAAGCATTCATCAGGGAGATTGGGATGCCAACCCGCTGGGCGGAGCTGGGCATAACAGACGAGAAAGTGCTACGCGCGGCCGCCGACACATGCTTGCTGATGCCCGGCTGCTGCAAACAGTTTTCAAGAGACGAGCTGTTTGAGGTGCTGAAAGAATGCATGTGATGACATGCCGGCGTCAATGCAGCCCGACTACCTCGCCGCCACGGTGAGCCCGGACAAGGCGAGACCGTAGGCGACAGCCACACCGATGGCAACGCCCAGAGGCGCAACGCCCGTAAACAATAGACAATGTAACAAATGTGTATAAACATAATATGTATTAAAATGAAAAGGATTTCTACATTATTCGCATTAATATCATTGCTTGCCATTTGCGCAAATGCCCAAAACAATTATTTCGAAGGTGCCCGCGTATTGATAGCCTACTTCTCTTGGAGCGGCAACACTCAAAGGGTGGCCGAAGAGATTCACAACATCACCGGCGGCGATTTGTATAGAATAGAGCCTGCCACGCCATACCCTGACGACTATACCGAATGCACTGAAGTGGCCTTGGCTGAGCGCGACAACGACGCACGCCCCGCAATAGCCGCGCCCGTGGACAACATGGACGACTATGACATCGTGTTCATAGGGTGCCCCGTATGGTGGCATACGGCACCGATGATTATGTCGACATTTGCCGAAAGCTATGACTTCAGCAATAAAACGATAGTTCCTTTCTGCACTTATGCGTCGACGTACCGCGACGAGACACTGCAAAAGATAGTAGACTTGACTCCAAACTCAAACCACCTGACTGGATTGGGGGCAAGGAGCGGCAGCACGAGTGGCGTAAGGAACTGGCTCGAACAGATTGACGATGAATGGAACAACAACATACAGTCGGGCATCAGCACAGCCAAAACGCCCACTGCATGGAGCGATGCAAAGGTGTACGACATGTCTGGCAGGATGATGACCGACGACAATACCGCAAACCACAAGATTTACATCATAAAAAAAGACAACCGAACTGTGAAGACAATGACAACAAAATGACTACCTGTCATAAACCAAACTACAAAACATTATGAAGCATTATTTACTTGCACTGTGCCTTTTGGCCTTGCCCTTCTCGGTCGGCAGGTCACAAAACCCAGCCAATGTGTATTTCACATCAGAAATAACCGCAGAGTCTCTTCTACGCATATACCACTCGCTGGGCATGGAAGCTACAGGGCGCGTTGCTGTGAAAATCAGCACAGGCGAGTCGTCGCGCACGTATTATTTGCGCCCTGAACTAATCGGTAGCCTGGTGAGAGAGGTCGGGGGAAATGTCGTTGAGTGCAATACGGCATACACCGGCAACCGCTCAAACACAGAAAGCCACCGCAGGGCCATTGCGGAAAGAGGCTTCAACGACATTGCCACTGTCGACATCATGGACGAGGACGGAAGCCTGGACATACCCGTCGCCGACAACACCCACATACAGTTTGACCGTGTGGGCAGCCATATTGCCAACTATGACTTCCTTATCAACATCGCCCACTTTAAGGGGCACGCGATGGGCGGCTTCGGCGGTGTGCTGAAAAACCAAAGCATCGGGATGGCTTCGCGCGAAGGCAAGACACTGATACACACTGCCGGCGACTACGAGAACCCCAACCAGGTATTCAACAACCGGCAAGGTCAAGACGCCTTTCTCGAATCGATGGCTGCGGCAGCACAGGCCGTTCACAACTATTTCGGCGACAGGGTGATATACATCAATGTGATGAACAACCTTTCGGTTGACTGCGACTGCGACGGTAGCCCTTCGGCACCACAGATGCGCAACATCGGTATACTGGCCTCGCTCGCCCCCGTAGCCCTCGACAAGGCGTGCCTCGACCTTGTGTTCAACCACCAGTCTACGGCCAACGATGACAGCAGGCCGCTGATACAACGCATCAACCGACAGCACGGCACGCACATTGTTGAATATGCCGAACAGATTGGCCTGGGCACGACCGCCTACAACCTGATAGACATTGACGAAGAAAGCGGCATACACAATGTGGCCGATGAAAACTTAAGGTATAATGTGTACACCACAGAAGGGCTGAAAGTGCTCACCAATGTCAAAAGCCTCGGTTCACTGAAACCCGGTATATATATAGTAAACGGGAGGAAACAGACCGTAAGGTGAATTGCAACCGATATGAGAGGGCCGGCAGAATGCCGCCCGGAATGTTTATAATCCATCCCCGCCCGCTTTCGTTGCCAATGGTTGGACAAACTGAAAAGACTGTCCCGCCAAGCCACAACGAAAGCGGTTTTTGGTTTGTGCCAATCACAAATGCAAAGAAACGGACACACAACAAGTGTGTGCATTGGCTGCCGATGAGGGGATGGGCACTGCCGACGGCCGACGGATGATAAAAAAGACAACACGTTTTCACCCCAACAGGGCAACATTACGCATAGCTATGGCATCAGAGCGCACCGGCCATAACGCCACAATGGATGTACCAAGGCGTGCGCAAGCAGATAAAACAAGTGAAACGTTAGGCTTTTCCATTAATTATTTGTAACTTTGCCTTCACAACAAACACAACGACACAAATGATTAAGATATATGGAATGGCAACCTGCCCAGACTGCACATACGTAGACGAGCAGGTGAAAGGCAACGGTAAGTATGATGTGATAGACATTGGCGCACACGTTAAATACATGAAAGAGTTTTTGCGTTTGCGCGATGCAAATCCGGCGTTTGACGCAGCCAAGCGCTCAGGAGCGGTGGGAATACCCTGCTTCGTGCTCGAAGACGGAACGGTGACGTTGAGGCCAGAAGATGCAGGCTTGCGTTCGCGCTCAAACGAATATGAAGGTGCTGCATGCAGCCTCGACGGCAGCGGTTGCTGAACAAGACCGGTTGGTTTGCATATTCACTATCGATAAATAATATTTTGGGGCATGAACAATGCTGACAAACCAAGGTGCAGCTGGTGTAACATGGATAACCCGGCTTACGTTGCATACCACGACGAGGAATGGGGAGTGGCTGTACACAACGACAACAAGCTCTTCGAGATGCTGCTGCTTGAAACATTCCAAGCCGGACTGTCATGGGAGTGTGTCTTGAACAAACGCGAGGCTTTCCGCAAGGCGTTCGACGGTTTCGACTACAACATCATTGCCAACTATGACGAAAACAAACTGGCAGAACTGCACAACGACAAAGGCATAATACGCAACCGACTGAAAATTAAGGCTGCCGTGACCAACGCCAAGGTCTTCATAGGCATTCAGCAAGAGCATGGGTCGTTCGACAGATACATCTGGGAGTTCACCGACGGGAAGACAATTCATGAGACAGGCTGTGCTACATCGCCCCTGTCTGACCGAATCTCCAAAGAACTTCGACGATTGGGCATGAAGTTTGTTGGTAGCACGATAATATATTCCTACCTGCAGGCCATAGGGATAATAAACTCACACGAGCCTACGTGCTGGTGTGCCACATGATTTCCGCCAAACAACATGGCTTGCCCAAATGGCAGTGATGGCATGATGGACAGACAGAAGTTATGATACGGGGGCTTAACTCTTTGATTTCCATCATGCTCTCACTCTCCACATGAAATATGGGATGGCAGAGATAAACACCGCGCGGGCTTCCAGGCATTGGGCCGTGGAACCAGCACCGTAAACTCAGCCCGGAACGCTCGCGTTGCAACGCGCATCTATATAGCTTTTGTTATATATCACAAAGAATACATAAAGCAGAGAAACAAGCTATGGGTCATTCGTCTTTCAGGATAAAAATCTGATAGCGAAACATTCTCGACGTTTATAAAACGTCTGGAAGAATAGATATCCAGGTTGGATATGCCATACCCCAACCCAATTGCAATGTCGTTGAAACTAAGATTGACACCTCCCTTAACGCTCCAAAATATCCATTCACCCTTATTTGTAGATTTATATTTTGACTTGCTGCCAAAAGTGTTATAATTGAAATAATCAATATACACACCTGTATGAGGAATCAGAATTTGCGCTCCACATTCACCCTGAAAGGATATTGCATATTTGCCTAATTTAAACAAAGACGGTGTAGACAATAGAATTGAAGGGCGCAAATAGACTTTCCCTATCTCTTTGTCCGACTCACTTAACTTCCAAGAAGTCCACTGCCCGGAAGCTTTACCGTGAGGAAGATAGTCATTGTACCATTGATTGAAATAACCGATTCCGCTACCAATACCTAAATATGGAAGCAGCATATAATGATATGAAAACTCCCCATCATACGCATCATTAGTATTGAGTCCTGCCGTAAATGCAATGCGCGACCTTTTCATCGAGGGTTGAGCATAAGAGCAAATATGCAAAAGAAGCAATGTTACAATATAAGTAAACTTTTTATGCATGTCTGTGATTTTATGTATAAACCGCTTAATTAACACTTACCTGGAAAAGAAACAATTAAATAGCCGGACCATCGTTTGGTATTACCTGTTTCTATTCAGACTCTTTTATGTTCTGCGACACCCACATTCCGATGTCCTGCTTGCCCAAAGCCGCAGCCATCAAGTCGGGAAACTTGTCAGGCGTACAGGCAAAAGTCGGCACCCCCAACGATGCCAGGAACTCTGCATGGTGCTTGTCGTAGCTCGGAGCGCCATCGTCATTCAAGGCTGGAAGCACTATCAGCTGAACCCCACTGGCAACAATGGAGGCGAACCGTTTGCGCATCTCGATGTCATTGCCACCTTCGTATAGGTCGGTCACCAATACAAGCACAGTATCCTGAGGCCGTGTAATGACTCCCTGACAATATGCCAACGCACGCGCTATGTCCGTGCCCCCACCCAACTGCACGCCAAAAAGCAGATCGACGGGGTCTTGCAAGTCGTCGGTCAGGTCGACCACAGAAGTATCAAACACCACCATGCGGGTGCTCACCGACGGTATCGATGCGAGCACAGAGCCAAATATGCCGGAGTAGACAACAGATGTTCCCATGGATCCACTCTGGTCAAGACACAGTATGACATCTTTCAAAGCCCTGCGTTTACGGCCATAGCCGATTCTCACTTCGGGTATTATTGTCTTGTAATCCGGTTGATAGTTCTTGAGGTTCTTCACTATGGTTGTCTTCCAATCAATCTCGTTGTAGCGCGGATTGCGGCGCCGCGACGAGCGGTTTAGCGCTCCCGTGACAGCTTGCTGCATAGGCGACGACAACTTGCGCAGCAGCTCGTCAACAACCTTGCGCACTACCTGGCGTGCCACATCTTTATTTTTTTCGGGGATGGCACGCCCCAGCGACATCAGCGTTGCAACGAGATGGACGTCGGGAACTACCGTTGCCAGCATCTCCTTCTCTGTCAGTAATGAATCGATGTGCAAACGCTTGATTGCATCACGCTGTATAACCTGGACGACAGTCTGGGGGAAGAACTCCCTGATATCGCCGAGCCAGCGGCTTACCTTCGGGGCCGAAGCCCCAAGGCCGCCACGCAAACCGCCATCATAGACGGCTTCAAGCGAACGGTCGAGACGTTGCTCCTCGACGGTCAATGCTACACCTGTACCGTCGGCCTCATTGCCTCCGAGTATCAAACGCCAACGCTTTAAGTATTCAGATTTCATATTACAATAAGATTAATTTATCTCCAATCCCAACAAACTACATACCAACGGCAATACCTTTTGCGCTTCGGCATCGTTGCACGAAGTGCCGACAGAAACAGACAACGCCTTACTGTTTTCTTCATACCCCCTTGCCTTCTCGCCCAGTTTGTGGCGTTCAACTGAAGTAAACAGACTGAAGGTGCGCCTGATGATGGGCAGAAGTTCTTTAAAATCGGCATCAGACAGATCACAAACCCAGCCATTGACCAGTTCCCACAATTGGTCATCAAGCAACAGCAACGACCCCGACGACCTAAGGAATCCCTCGAACCAGTATGCAATATCGGCCGTGACATTTCCAACAGAAGAGTAAAAACGAAGTGCATCGTGCATCCGTTCATGCGAAACGAGACCTTTGTCATGAAGCAGCCGTGTAGCGTAACCGGAAAGCAACGGATGGACATTTGACGCACTTCCGACCTTGCCAAGAAACTCACACCACATGGAATTAAGCTCACTGTCGTTCAGTGTGGCAACGGCATAATCTGTTGCAGCCAGATGTTCAAGCAAATCTGAAGCAGCATCTTCGTCGATGTTGATGCAGACAAGTAGCCCACCTGCCAATATTCTGGCTATCATGGCCTGCAACATATTGGCAACCTGAGTGAAGTCAAGGTTGCGCACATTGCCATAGCGCACAATGCCCACAAGGTCGGGCACGGCTTCCAGCATCTCGACAATGTCTGTAGAACCGGCCGACAAACCGTCAAGTCGTGTTGTCATAGCCCCAACGACATCGGGCAAGTCGGCAGGGATTACCAAGTTCAACAGATGGGTCAATTCAGGCATATAACGTATGTCTTCCATACGGTGCAACAGATATTTCTGCACGGCCCCATGCAGAGTGTTGCCCCATATTGCCCTTTCAATTATGCAGACAATATGCTCCGGCTTATGGTATAGCGTCCATCGCTCCTTGAATGTTCCCTTTCCTTCTGCCACACCCAGTGTTGCCCAATCTATTCCGAGCAATGAAAGCCGATGGAAAAACAGGCTGCGCTCCAAGTCGTTTGGCTTGCGAAGGTCGAGCGTGAGTTCCTTTATCTCGGCAGTGAACGGCACGCGCAGACGCTTTTGCTGGCGCTCGACATCAATAAGCAACGGCACCTTTGGCACAGCGTCGGGCACATGGCCCAAACGGTCGCCTACAACCATCGACTCGCCGATGAGCCTCAGCAGAATGTCATCGCCAAAGCCCATTACAGCCACAACAGCCTCATTGTATTCGGCGAGGCTCGGTGAGGACAGCCCCCGCAACGCCGCCGAAGCCTGGGCCAGACGCACGGCCTCAATGACATGGGCAACGGAAATGTCCATGTTCTTCTCGCGAAGCAGGCCGGCCACACGGCTTACCCATAACGTGCCGTCGTCATCAGGATGCTTCCACATGTAATCATACCATCCCGGCGACGAGATGCCGGCACCGTATCCGCTTCGCAACATGAGCCTGTCGTATGTCCATGGAATCCAAGTACATTCAACCTTAACCTTTGAAAGACCTTTAAGCAACTGATTGTCGTCCTTAACCTTAGCCTGACATGCCAATGCCGGCAAATGCCACGCTCCGCACACAACGGCAATACAGCCAAAGCCATCTTTCTGTGCGGCGCGAAGCATACGCCTCATCCATGCCTCACGGATAAGGTCACGATGTGAAGCGTTGTCGCTGTCGGCCGCACCACGCAGGGCTGTAACGGCCTCTCTGACAGCATCGAACACACCGGTGTTATCGCGCCGCTGCTCGATTGTCATGTCCCACCATGACTCTCCATCGGAAAAACCGGCTGCCACAGCAAGCAGGTCGAAGGGGTCGGACGGCTCTTCCGCCTGCTGTGCGCCATCGTCAGACATTGCCAACGAATAAGACAACGGCAAGTCGAAAAAGCGCAACTCAACATTCTCACGCAGCGCATAACGCATCGTTTGCCATTCCGGCGAAAATTCTGCAAACGGATAGAATACCGCACGCTGTGGTGCATCAGGCTGATAGCCCAACAGCGCCACTGGCGGTTGCATTCCGACATCGCCTACAAATGGCATCATGGCGTCAGCCTCGGCCGGTCCTTCGAGCAGAATCAAGTCGGGGCGCAATTGCTCCAGTGCCCCAACTACGTTACGGCACGACCCCGGCCCGTGGTGCCTTATTCCCAATAGATGAACATCTGCCATATCATTATCAACTATTTTTTAAACAAGCAAGGCCACTTACATCATCTCTCTTGACGCGCGGTAGATATCTTTCCAGCCGTCACGGTTTTTGACAACGGTCTCCATATACTCCTGCCAAACCACCTTGTCTTGTACAGGATCTTTCACCACGGCTCCAAGTATGCCCGAAACGAGGTCGGAGGCATGTATCTGTCCGTCGCCGAAATAGCCTGCCATGGCCAAGCCGTTGTTAACCACGGAAATGGCTTCGGCCGTGCTCAGCGTACCGCTCGGTGACTTCAGCTTTGTCTTGCCGTCTGCAGTGGCTCCCTGGCGCAACTCCCTGAAAATGGTGACCACACGCCTAATCTCGTCCAACGCAGGCTTCTCTGCCGGCAGTTCCATCACCTTTTCAAAACTTTCCACCCTGCGCCTCACTATGTCAACCTCTTCGTCGATAGTGTCGGGCAGCGGTAATATAACAGTGTTGAAGCGTCGCTTGAGTGCACTCGACAAGTCATTGACGCCTTTGTCGCGGTTGTTGGCCGTGGCAATGATGTTGAACCCCTTCACAGCCTGAACCTCACGGTTAAGCTCAGGTATGGGCAATGTTTTCTCTGAAAGTATGGTAATGAGCGTGTCCTGTACGTCGGAGCCGATTCGCGTCAACTCTTCGATGCGCCCAATCTTGCCCTCCTGCATGGCTTTCATCACTGGAGTCTGGACGAGAGCCCCCTCTGTGGGCCCCTCTGCCAACAGGCGGGCATAGTTCCAGCCATAGCGTATGGCTTCCTCGCCCGTACCGGCCGTGCCCTGAACAATCAGGGTAGAGTTGCCGGATATGGCCGCAGCAATATGCTCACTCACCCAACTCTTGGCCGTGCCAGGCAAGCCATAGAGAAGCAAAGCCCGGTCTGTCACAAGCGTTGCGACAGCTATTTCCATCAAACGTCGATTGCCAATGTATTTCGGAGTGACAATAAAGCCATCCTTCAATGTGCCGCCCATCAAATAAGTGACCACAGACTGGGGTGACATTTCCCAGTTTTCGGGCACCGGGTAGGCCTCGTTCTTTTTCAATTCATGCAGTTCCTCAGCAAACTGCTGCTCGGCATGTTGCCTTAATAATGTGCTCATATCATTCAGTTTAATTATTGCTTTGCATAAGATAAGCTGCACTCAGGGATGTGCAAGCCAGCTTGCATTCCTCTCGTTTGCATTATCTTTGAATATTTTGTCTATCTCTTCTTTCAAGTCCATGCATTCCTCCAGCTTCATGCAGAATTCGCTGACAGACGGCAATACGCCCTGAGGCGTTTTGGGAGCCAGGCTGAATATATCTGGGCGAAGCTGCGGGTCAAGATACAGAGCCAGAAGCTCGGCTGTGTCTGAAGCGAAGCTCAGCCATCCGTTGTGGAGAAGCCACGACAACACAGCGCGCGAAAACCGTGGCCCCCACGCCTCGTAATTGGCGTCAAACCACGACCGTGGCACCGTGTCAAAGCCAGTCTGCTTGTCAATCCATTTTATTTCTTCGCGCTGGGCGGCTGTTAGCAACCCCACCATATCGGTCACCGACTGATATGATGCCGACTCCTTTAGGGTGTAATAAGCCCATTGCCTGTCTGAATAGTTACAGATTGGCACACTAAGCTCGAAGAACTTGCCAAACGGACGTTTGCGAGCCAGCAAGATTGCGGCACGCTCCTCGTTGCAATCAAGCAGTTCGCACCAAAACGCCAATGGCATGCGTTGTGCCAATTGTCGCAACACATACTCGTTGTCGTTCTCCCGCTTGTCGGGACTAAGTTCCTCAAAGCCCATCTGTTTCATCTCGGGAGTGAACTCAACTTTGCCGTACGACCACCCCAAGAGCCTGCCATATTTTATTTTCCCGCTGAGTATGGCCCGGCAGCGCATGACAAGCTGGGAATCGGGCATTCGGAACATGAGATTGCGCGCCGTTTCCTTTACCGCCGAACTGCGGTCTGTCTGTGAGACGTCAATCAGAAACTGTTCGTCGGCCTTGCCGAGGTTGACCTGCAAACAGGCAAGCAACTCGTTGCGGTGTGCGGCCGACTCATTCTTCCAGTCGCCCTTGAGCATCTCCAATGCAGCGACGGGATTGTCGCGTCTGCACGACCTCAAGATTGACTTCCTTTCGCCGTGTGATGCCGTCGACCAAGCCTCAGCCCCGTCGGCACTCGTATCGGAACATCCAATTAGCCCAAGCAGCCAACGGGCGCGGTTGCCACCGAGCACAGCAAGCTGCTCCCGCTCTTCACTGCCGGTGGAATTGTTGCGGTCGTAGGCGCGCCGCAACAATGGCGGCAATACTTCCGGGGATATTATTCGATGCATAGCGGCAGCCTTACGGTAAGCATATAGCAACAGGTAACGCATTTGCAAGAGCCGAGAGAGCATGGCGTTCTGCCCATCGCCAAGATATGGCAAATCCTCGCCGGGGGCTTCGCCTGCCGTCGCCACCACGGCGGACGGTTGAGGCTCCCACCCTGCCCGCCTGTAGGCAAAGGCCACGGCAGCAGCCTGATAGAAAGCTTCCTCACGGTCGTGTGCC
>OHMY01000430.1_pt1 | contig 27697 bp, 28 predicted proteins | sample 1569381 | NCBI WGS metagenome assembly OHMY01 (sample SAMEA3879528, study PRJEB24766) | human gut metagenome | biome: human-associated habitat; feature: feces | place: USA | collected 1985/1987
TTTGTTATTCCGCACCATCACTATCATTATTACCATCGTATTTTAAAGCGCAGCTGCGCAGAAAGGAGAAAGCCTTATGAACTTTTGGTCCGAAATCGTCAAAGAGGTTGGCACCGTCTTGGTGGAAGTCCTCGTCCGCATCGCTGAAGAAATGGAAAACAACAATTGATCACAGTACACTGAAAAGGAGATTTTACTATGTCTGCAAATGTTGAAACGATGTTCTCTGTCCGTGAGACCCCTTGGCACGGCCTTGGCCGTATCGTGATGGATGCTCCTGCAAGCCGTGAAGCCTTGGAACTGGCTGGTCTGGATTGGCAGGTGGAGAGCCGTAATATCTATTCCGGCACGGGTGCTATGATTTCCGGCTATCGGGCTAACGTCCGCAGCACCGATGATGCTGTTTTGGGTGTGGTGTCTGACCGCTACCGCATTGTGCAGAACGAAGAAGCGTTCCAGTTCACCGATGATCTGCTGGGTGAAGGTGTCACTTATGAAACTGCCGGTTCTTTGCAGGGCGGCAAGAAGGTCTGGATGCTGGCAAAGCTGCCAGAGAAATATATTATCGCCGGAGACGAAGTGACCCCATATCTTGTGATCTTCAACAGTCATGACGGCAGTTCTGGTGTGAAAGTGGCCATGACTCCAATCCGTGTGGTCTGCCAGAATACTCTGAACCTTGCGCTGAATACAGCAAAGCGCAGCTGGACTGCACGCCACACCGAAAATGTTCTGCTCCGCGTGCAGGATGCCCGTGAAACCCTGCAGCTGGCCAGCAACTATATGGTTGAACTCGGCAACCGTGGCGATGAGCTGGCTCGCATCGATTTATCCGATCACAAGGTGCAGGAGTTCATCAATGAGTTTTTCCCGATTTCTGAGGACCTGTCCGATTGCCAGCGGAAGAATAACCTGCGCTTGCAGGAAGATCTGAAGGCTCGCTATTATAACGCACCGGATCTGGAATGGGTCGGCAAGAACGGTTGGCGCTTTATCAACGCAGTCTCTGATTTTGCTACCCACGCAGACCCTCTCCGCAAGACCAAAAACTACAACGAAAACCTGTTCCTGCGCACCGCAGAGGGCAACCCCATGATCGACAAGGCTTACAAGATGGTGCTGGCAGCAGCATAAAGGAGCAAGCCATGAATGATGTAAATAACCGCATTTTCAGGGAATTCACGGAATTTTTTGACAACGTTGAGAAGAGTGCTTCTGAAATCAGCGTTACCATGGCTTATGAGATCACGATGAAAAGTACCATCAGCACCGCCATTATTATTTTGGAATCCGAGGGCAGACTGGAGGAGCGCTACTGGAACCATCTCAGGGTGCAAAATAATATTCTGGATTTTCTTTATGACCTGTGGGTTGGCTCTTGCCATTCGTTAGCTGCCGACTTTTCCACCATCATGAAAGACTTGGTGGAATATGACTTCATTCTTGCCGAATCTATTATGAAAGAAAGGATGCAAAGCGCATGAAAAGATTGATTTCAACTTTGAACCTGTCCAAAGAGGATTGGCTCCGCTACCGCAAGTGCGGTATTACCGGCACCGATGCCGGTGCCATTCTTGGTTTGAATCCCTATCGCTCAGCATTTCAGGTGTACTACGATAAAATCAGCGATACCATTGGGGATATCGACAACGAGGCTATGCGGCAGGGCCGTGATTTGGAGGATTATGTGGCGCAGCGCTTCACCGAGGCCACCGGTCTGAAAGTACGCCGTGCAAATGCCATCTACCAGAGTGAGGAACATCCGCTGCTTCTGGCAGACTTTGACCGCCTGATCGTTGGACAGAAGGCCGGGCTGGAATGCAAGACAGTCTCGCCCTTCTCCGCAGATAAGTGGACAGATGGCAAAATCCCTGCACATTACATGGCTCAGGTCAATCACTATCTGGCTGTCAGCGGTTTTGACTGCTGGTACATTGCTGCTCTGATTTTCGGGAAGGAGCTGGTGATTCACAAGATCACAACCGACAAAGAAGTTCTGAACAACCTCATTGCCAAGGAAGAGCACTTCTGGAAATACAACGTAATGCCCGAAATTCCGCCTGTACCTACCGGAAGCGAGGGGGATACACAGCAGATCAATCAGCTGTACTCTGCAGATGATAGAAACAAAACTGCCGATCTGAATCCCATCCGTAATCTGTTGGACAAGCGGCAGGAGCTTTCTGATCAAATCGAGCAGATGGAACAGGAGAAAACGGCCATCGAGCAGCAAGTCAAGCTGCAAATGCAGGATGCCGCCTATGGCACAGCACCGGGTTATAAGGTATCGTGGGTATCCTCCGAAAGCAAACGTGTGGATTCCCAGCGTTTGAAGAAAGAACAGCCCGATATTTTCAATCGGTACAGCAAGAATGTAAGCAGCCGCAGGTTTACCATTATCCATGCAGCATGATTTTTGTATGTCTGCTGGCATACAAAATTGCCTGTTTTTCCAATTTTGTTTAGTACGGCAATACAAAATTGCCCGTTTCTCTAACTTTGTTTAGTACAGCAATACAAAACCCGGCGCAGCAATTCATTTGTTGCGCCGGGTTTTTATCAGAAAGGATGCTATCATGGAAAATCCATTCGTAAAATTATTTGCTATCGACTTCAAAGATCATCTGGAAGTCAAAAAGTCCGGCAGCACGGAACTGAAATATGTAAGCTGGGCGTATGCCTGGGCAGAGGTGAAGAAGCTGTATCCCGCTGCCAGCTACGAGGTCAAAAAATTCAACGGCCTGCCCTATGTTTATGACCCCATAACCGGCTTCATGGTGTATACCTCGGTCACGATTGAGGGCGTTTCGCACGAAATGTGGCTTCCGGTTTTGGACAGTTCCAACAAAGCCATGAAAGCTGTGCCTTATACCTATACTACCCCGAAATGGGACTACAACCCGCAGACCCGCCGCCGTGAAAAGATCGGCATGGAAGAGCGCACTGTAGAAGCAGCCTCCATGTTCGATGTGAATAAGGCCATCATGCGGTGCTTGGTAAAGAACCTCGCTATGTTTGGTCTGGGCCTGTACGTTTATGCCGGAGAGGATTTACCGGAAGATGCTGCACCGCAGCCGGAGGCAGAACCGCAAAAGCAGCCGAAACCGAGACCCACCAGCCAAAAGCAGGAACAGCCGCCTGTGCCCTGCATCTGTGCCCGGTGCAACCAGCCCATCAAGAGGGTCAAGCTGAAGGATGGCTCTATCATGCAGGCGGCAGAATTTGCAGCCACCCATGATGGAATGTGTGCGGACTGCTATAAAGCAACCAGATTGAACGTAGCATAATAAAACTGCTCTATTTCGATGTCACTTGATTCTTGTATGATTCTATATTTCATGGTACACTTACAGTAGTGAGTTCTGAAAGCTCTCCTCTGTGAGCGGAAAGGAGCATTGCATGAAAGATTTGCAGTTTCCTGTTGGAATCTCGAATTTTGAAAAGATTCGAGAAGGCGGGTATTATTATATCGACAAGACCAATCTGATTTCTGAACTTCTTAGCGGTGGTATCGCTGAAGTAACATTGATCACTCGTCCTCGCCGTTTCGGAAAATCACTTGGTATGAGCACTCTCGCAAATTTTCTGGACATCCGCAAAGACAGCAAGCAACTGTTTGAGGGATTGGCGATCTCCAAAAATACAGAGCTTTGCAAAAAATGGATGAACCAGTGTCCTGTGGTATTTTTCTCTTTCAAGGATACGGACGGTCTGACCTTTGAAAGCGCCTATGGAATGCTGCGCATGAAACTGGCATTTGCATTTCAGGATTATCAGTTTCTTTTGGATGACGCTGCTATTTCTGACGATGACAAAGGCATCTTTAAGCGAATTCTGGGACGCACTGCATCCATAGATGAAACCAAAAGCTGCTTTTTGCTATTGACCCGGATGCTGGAAATCCACTTCAAAAAATCGGCGGTCGTCATTCTGGATGAGTATGATGTTCCCATTGCAAAAGCCAGCAGCAACGGATATTATTCGCAGATGCTGGACGTGATGCGGGCTATGATGAGCACCACGCTCAAAGACAATACTTCGCTTGACTTTGCTGTTATTACCGGCTGCCTGAAAATTGCAAAAGAAAGCATCTTTACCGGGACGAACAATTTTGTTTCGGATACGATTCTTTCTCCCCGGTTGAGCGAATCCTTTGGTTTTACACAGGCAGATATAGATCAAATGCTGAAAGATGCTGATCTTGAATCGCAGTCTGCTGAAATCAAGGCATGGTACGACGGCTATCATTTTGGCGATGCAGACATTTATTGTCCATGGGACGTGATCAGTTATCTGCGGGATTTCCAGTATGGTGTAGCACAGAAGCCGAAAAGCTATTGGAAAAACACCAGTGATAACGCCATCATCCGTTCTTTCATCGACTATGCAGGCGACAATATCACCACAAAGCTTGAAACGCTGATGGCTGGCGGCTCTATTGTTCAGCATATTGAAGAAAACCTGACCTACGATTATCTGCACTCCTCTGAGGAAAATCTTTGGAGTGTGCTGTATCTGACAGGCTATCTGACCAAGGTGCGGGATAAGGATCTGACGGATTCGCTGCCGGATGGCTGCTCTGCGTTGATGATTCCCAATGCAGAGATTCGGGAAATTTTTGAAACCACTGTAAGCAAATGGTTTGATGACAGTGCAAAGGCATGGAACCGCAGCCCGTTGTTTGATGCAGTCTGGAGCGGAAACAACGAAGCTCTGACAAAAGAGATGACCAAGCTGCTGCGTATGACCATCAGCTACCACGACTACCGGGAGGATTTTTACCACGCTTTCCTTGCAGGCATCTTTACTGGTGCTGGCTATGTGGTAGAATCTAACAAAGAGCATGGCGAGGGGCGCAGCGATGTCATTGTAAAGGATATCCGCAATGGCCGCGTGGCAATTTTTGAAGCCAAGTATGCCAAAACTCTGGATGCTCTGCCAGATGCCTGTGATACTGCCATTCAGCAGATCAATGACCGGATGTATGCGGCGGACTTCCGGGATGACTATGATGACATCCTCTGTTATGGCATCGCATTCTTCAAAAAACGTTGCATGGTAAGAAAAAAATAATTATCTACTGGGGAGTATCTTCGGATGCTCCCTTTCACTTTTTACAGGACAATCCATTTGGATTGTCCTGTTTTTATTTGGAGGCACACAATGAAAGAAGAAAAAATCAAAGTCCTTGCGCTCCTGCCAATGGAACTGCCAAAGGAGATCGAGCTGGACAACACCCTTGAAGCCATGCAGAAATTTGTAGGCGGGCTGATCGAATGCATCACATTGAGTGATACCGGTTCAGAGGTCACACTGGTCTGCAATGATGAAGGCAAGCTGCTTGGCCTGCCGCTCAATCGTCCGCTGTGGGATGGAGCCGATGTTCTTGCTGGGCCGGGATTTCTGGCCGGATGTGACAACGAAGGGAATCTGACTTCCCTGCCGCAGAGTACAATGGATTTCTACAAAGAGAAATTCAGAGCTTTTATCATTGAAATCTAAGGAGGACAGATTATGACCTTTCATGCAATGACCGAACACTACGAAGAGATCACGGTTTGCGGAAAGCCTGCGCTGTTCACCAGCATCCGCATCAAGAGAGATACCATTCCGGATGGTCTGTACGCCTACGATGTTCGGCATGATGACGAGTGCCGGGGCATCCCTTGTGAGATTGCACCCTTTGTGATGGTCAACCACTGGGGCACCATTATTCTTGCGGAACCGCTGGAACTGCCGGATGATGGGCGGCGATATATTGACGAGGACACCGACTGGAACTACGCTCCTTTGGATGGCGAGGACACCGCCAATCACAAACCGTGCACTACCATTTCTGATTTTATGACTGCCTATGCCCACTAAAACTGTATTAAAAATACCGTATATTCTGTTTTGTATTAAAACCAGCCATTTTCAGGCCATTTCAAGGTGCAAAACACAGTCTTAAAAATGTCGCTCGTTATCTTTGAGCCAGAAAGGAGACGCATGAACATCTATGGCTATTGCCGTATCTCTACGGCAAAGCAGAGCATTGACCGTCAGATCCGCAACATCAAGGCCGAATACCCAACTGCCCATATCGTGCAGGAAGCCTATACCGGCACATCCATTTTTCGCCCAGAGTGGCTGAAGCTCTACCGGATTCTGAAATCTGGGGATACGGTGGTGTTCGATTCAGTATCCCGGATGTCCAGAAATGCAGAAGAAGGTTTTACTCTGTACGAAGACCTTTACCACAGGGGCATCCGGCTGGTGTTCTTGAAAGAACACCACATCGACACCGAGACCTACAAAAAAGCCCTGTCCGGCAGCATTGCCATGACAGGGACAAATGTGGACTTCATCTTGAAGGGCATCAACGAATATCTGATGGCCTTGGCAAAAGAGCAGATCAAGCTGGCCTTTGAACAGTCCGAAAAAGAAGTTGCCGATCTGCACCAGCGCACCCGTGAGGGACTTTTGACGGCCCGGCTGAATGGCAAGCAGGTTGGTCGCAAAAAGGGTGTTGGCTTTGAAACGAAGAAAGCCAGAGAAGCTAAGCAAATCATCCGCACCCACTGCAAGACCTTTGGCGGCACACTTGACGATGCCGAGTGCATGAAGCTCACCGGTCTTGCTCGGAATACCTATTACAAGTACAAGCGTCAGATTCGTGCTGAACTGATAGCTGAACAGGATTTACCGAAAGGAGCAAGTATCTTTTATGAACCACCAAAATTATTCTGAGCCGGAGAACAGGCTTACCCCGGAGGAGCAGCAGGAGTTTTTGAAGCTTCTGGCTCAGCTTTCCCCGGAGCAGCGTGAAGCACTGAAAGAAGTGCTCAAGTCCTTTACCTAAAAATAATCCGGGGCAGCCCCTAAAAGCCGTCCCGGATTATTTTTTAGGCAAATTGTAGCTCGTTTAAGTGTCGTAACGCCAAACGTCCATATTCTTCAATAGTTTTAATGTGACACTCTTCAGCAAAGGTGCGTTGGTGTACTGCATCAGCAATTGTATACGACACAATCACTATCCCTGTGCCAATAGATACGATAATACCTGCGGGGCCTCCCCACATTCCCTGTGCAGCAATCGAGATCGCCAAAAGAGACAGTGAAAAGAGTGCCTGTTTACCGACTTGAATGGCCGCAGACTTCAAACATTCTCCACGGTAAATAAGCTTTACAAATTGTACCGTAGAGAATACGGCAACGGTAATGGCTCCAACCGTTCCCATTGTGCACATTTTGGAAATATTAGCTGTAATTTCAAGACCAGCGTTAGACAGGACACCTTCAATAGCATTTGTTGCTACTTGACCAATAGTTCTTCCGATACCGTAGCCAACAACAGACTGCACTCCTGATGCTACGCCAGATTTCCCACCATTAACAAACGCATATTTTACCGAATCAGGTGTGATACCCGATTGCGCCAAAGATACTGCAAAACCAATGGTAAATCCAATTCCTGCACCAATCGCAACAGCACTTGCAAGGCCCTGAATTTCATTTTTACGGATTGCATTCTTTACCTTGCCTTTGATGCCGGTATCTTCCATGACTTTATCCATTGCCTCATTATCAACATAGGCATTTCCGTTTTCATCCTTCTTTATGGTTTTGGATAGGTCATCATTCTGTTTTTTGGTCATAGGAGTTGATTCCGTTCCATCCTTACCGTGGATTCGGTCATCAATCAGATCACGAGTCTTTTCCTGCTGCGTAGCAGCATTCTCTCGACCTTTAGCCCTGTTTTCTTGTGCTTTTTTAGCCAGTTCAGCTTTCGCATCATCAACCTGATCACTTGGAACAATTCGGTGTTGATCTCCATATCCCGGATCGGATTGTCTCATGGCACTAGATTTTGCGTCTTTATAAAACTTCAAACTGGCTTGTTCATCACCATACTGAATATCAGGGGATGAAAGGCCATTTTCTTCTGGAACAGTTGCCCTTGGAGCATCAGACCTTTTAATTGTAGCATCAAGATTATAACTATCAGCCACAAAGTTTTCTGCCATATAGCCTCCTCGTGAGGCGACAGTGTTATTTGCATACTGCATTCCACGGCGTGACACATTCGCAACTAAATCGGAAAAAGCCTGATTTACGTCATGGGTATAAGTAACAGTCGAATACGTCATGCCTCCCATGGCCGGAGAAATCATTCCAGCAATCGGCAGTGAATCTGCCTTTCGTTGACGTGGCTCAGCAATGTTCTGATAAAAACTCAAACTTTTATTGTTTTTTATCGCTGTCAGCATAAGGTTCACCCCTGCTTTCGCTCACACTCAATCGAATACTTCGTCAGTTCCAACTTTCCGTTATCATCCAGTTTGTTAAAAATGTAGGAGTAGACATGATTATAGAAAATCAGGGTTTCATTAAATAACCGTCCTGCATCATATGCAAACAGCGTCGTGGAAACAAGGCCCAAAAGCTGGCTCTTATCTTTATACCGCGATTCATTATTCTTGAAACTTGTAAAAGCAGAGTTGTATGCATTAACAGCCTTTTTGTTGTAGTCGATATTATCTTTGTACTCCAACTGGCGCATCTTGGCACTGATGGTATCAGTGCAGCTCTTGTTCAACTGGTCATAATGTGTTTTCTGCTCTGACGTTAAGTTATCATGGTCAATTTCAGCATCCACAGCACTAATTTCCTGCAAGAGCTTGTCAAACTCTGCATGGGTCTTGGCATTTTCCAACTTCTGCTTTATGGTATAGAGCTTTTTGATTTGCGTGGTGTTGGTGGCCTCGATTGCTCTTTTCTGTTTTTCGTATTCTTCCTGTTCGAGCTGTGCAATGTCCGTAACTACTGCACCAAGTCGATTATGGTACACATGAATGTTGTTGATGATGTCATCCGTAAGATCTGCATTTTCTTCATAAAAAGAGAGAACAAGATTTGCTTGGTCTGCAAAACTCTTACGTTCATCGGTACGAGGCAATTTTTCAGCCAGCATCAGCAGGAAATCCAAATAGGCATTTACGCACTCCGAGTCTCCCGGAGCTTTATTCACCATGTTGCGTCCAATCAGCAATGCTTCCTGAATTTTACCAGCATCCTTGTATTCATTGAACATCGGATTCATAGCAATTTCCTTTCATTCCAAATCCCAGTTGTAGAGGTCACGAAACCATTTCCTTACAATGGGATATGCTCGAAAAAATTCTGAATACCTTTCGCCGCAGTAAGCGAAGTTTCAATTTGCTCAATATCATAACTATCGACAGTTGTCTGCAACCGTTCCACATAAGCAGTCCACGCCTGATCGAGTTGCTCGGCTGCTTGGTCAAATGCAGTTTCCGTCTGCGCCCAATATTCATTGATGGCTTTTCTGTACTGGTCAGTAACACCTTTTTCTTCATAAGCATTCACCAGCTTTTTAGCGACACTCTTTTCCCAGCCGCCGCCAAAAAGTTTCATAATGCCCAGTCCGGCACTAATCAGCGCACCTGCCACAATACCAATCGGGCCAAGGAAATTGGCAAACAGCGCAATCTGACCACCTATGCCAAAGAGGAAAGCCCAGCTTCCAAAAGCAAATGCTGCATCAGCAGCTAGAAAAGCTCCCAGTCCTCCGATAATTCCGATTTTAGCAAGTGAAGATGCAAACGCATAACCAGCATCAAAGTCTGCATTAAGATTTGCTTCTTGAAACGAAGCCTGAACACCCTCCTGATAATCGCTCACATATTCTTTGACTTTCACAGACAACTGTTCCGATCTCTCTTTCAGCAAATCGGAACATTTACTTTGCATTTCATCCTGCAACTGGCTTGCAAATTGCTGAATGTCCTCTTTTTTATTTTTGATACCCTTGGATTTGATTCTTCGTGTAATCTCATCAACGGTCAGCACCGATGTGCAATACTTTGTGCATTCATTCAGAGATTCCCCGTTGAGAGAATGAATCAAATCTTTGATTTCACGCTTTTTGTTATCGTTCTCAGCAGTTCGTTCCAAATCAGAATCCTGAATATCTTTCAAAAGCTCAACGTATTTCTGCCGATCTTCGACAAGTGCCTCGTACTTTTGGATTTCAGCTTCCAAATTCGGCTCTTTTCTGGCAACATACGCCCGAACCGATTCTTTGCATTCCGTATCAACGATTTCAGGAATTGTCTCCAGAACAGCTTCTAGGTTATTTCTAAATTTTTCGCAGAGCGCAGGAATATCAGTTGTATAAGTAAAGAAGCGGCTCTGAATTACAGCGGGAGAATAGTCATAGCCAGATTCTTCTGCACGGCTTTTCCAATAGCTGTCCGACAGTGTAGACATATATCGCTCACAGCCACTCTTCAAAATATTAGCAAGAGAAATTTCATTGCCATTATCAACAGAATCCGCATGAGAAGCTACAACAAACAGGTTTGCCAACGGTTTAAGACCATTTTCACCTTTTTTCTCTAAAACAGGGAGCGTACGGACATTGTTCTTCAGATATTCAATATCTTCAATTCTCAAGAAACCACTTGCCAGCGATAAGTAAATCAAAACATCTGCGTGTGCCGCAGTCTTTGCCGTAATAACATCATCACTTGCAGTTTCCGTTCCATAGCCCGGCAAGTCGATAATATCACAGTTCAAAAGAATCGGAGCATCAACGAAAACAACTGCGGAACCAGCCTCCGTCTTTAATCCACCGCCTTGGCGAGTAGAATAGGTTTCCAGAAGGCTTAAATCTCCTCCGGCAACCTTCCACTTTTCGCAGTATTTTTCATCATAAAGTCGTTTAGAATTCCAAAATTTCTCGTTGCCGCATTCTCTTTTGAAAATCCATGCTTCATCATGGATGAACGCAGGACGATCTTTAATGTGCTTTACATAAACTGCCGTTGAAGTAGTCGGTGTCCATTTCGCTGGCATTTTTTCAGCACCAATCAGTGAATTGATGAGAGTGCTTTTCCCGGTGTCCGAGCGGCCCACGATGGCCACAGTAGGTTTAACGAACTTCGACATGATGCCGATTTCAAGGTCGTCTATGTAATTTTTTCGCATATCATCGGGAATATCCATCTGTTCCAGCGCAGAATTAAGATAGCCTGACAAACTCTTTTTGGTAAAGTTCGTTTTCTCCCAAGTATCTTTTGCATTGATAGGTTTGACCCGCGGCTTTTCATAAGAAAGGATCGTGTTAAAGTCCAACCCAGACTTGGTTGCTATTTTGACAATCAAGTCCATATCAGGTTTCCCGGTCTTATCGAGTTCCTGAACTTCCTGAATACTGATTCCGTAGAGATTTGCAAATTCTTCCTGCGTAAGTTTGAGCTTATCACTCCGTAATGATTTGAAATCCATATCGAGGCTCCTTTACGTTATTTTTCTCGTTCAATTACAAGCTTTCCCGGCGTGTAAAATTGAATTTTATACCAAGACAGTTCTTCGCCCATCGGGTTCATAAAGTGATTCACAACTGGCCCAAAACCCGTTACAAGCATCTTTCCAAGTGGATTTGCTTTCAAATCCAATCCATATTTTTTCTTTACCGTATCCGCGTACGATGTTACAATCGTGATTTCCGGTGCCCTTTCTTTCAGAGCATTGCGCAGTTCAGTCTCGTTTGCAACCATCTTCATAAAACAACCTCCTTAGTATTGGCCGTTCATACGTTCGATTTCCTGCTTCATCTCCTGCACCAGCATTTCCGGTGCAGTCACCTTGACTTTGCTACCTTGACTGAGCAGCCACATTTTCACGCCTGTTCCAAAGACTTCTGCTTCAATGGAGCAAACGTCCTCTTTTTCATCTACGACTTTTGCCATCGGGAACTTGTCCAGAACAGCTTCCACCGATGGGCCATAGTAGTTGAAGCTGATCTTCTGCGGCTCTCCGCCGAACATGAACTGAGTGCGGTTCTTATACTCGCCCTCTTTGAAGCGGTCCCCATACGGGATTTTAAAATGTTCTTCAAGAACATGATAATCCTCGATTCTGTCAATTCTGTATATTGTCGGAAAGGCATCATTTATAACATCAAAATCCGCACGTACAGCTTCATCATCGATAAATGCGGTCAGATAAAAATAATATTCCGAAAACATTATCGCAACGGGCTTTACCTTTCTTTTAACAACTGCTCCATCTTTGGTTCTCCGGTAATCCATCTCAAGATAGCGGCTCTGGTATATCGCCTGTCCTATATCCCACATTTTATCCATAAACTCGCTTTTATGCGTAAGTTCAACGTAATGAAATTCTTCATTGCTGATAAGCTTTTCCACAAGCTGCTGGCTTGTCTTTGGCACACAACATTCAATGAGCCTGTCAAGAATCCCTGTCATCTCACTCTTTGTAAATGCCCTGCTGTCCAGAAGTATCTTACATATTGCAAGTATCTCACTGTTACTTAATTTCATCTTATATATCTGTTCCAGACGATGTCCGTCCAGCTTTTCATCATATATAATCGAATTAACAACACCGCTTTTTCCTACTTCCTCATCAAGAAAATTCCTTATCGCACCAATGTCACGCTGTATTGTCCTGCTGCTTACGCCCAGCCTTTCCGCTTCAATATTTTTATTAATCACCTCTCCATCCATAAAACGCTGATACAGATTCAGTACTCTGCTTACCTTGTCGTTATAGTCATTCTCCATATGCTGTTTTCTCCTTTGAGCAACTTCAATACTCATAATTGTTCACGCTTTAATCTACTAACAGTGTATCACTTTACTATGACAATTACCAATATTTTATTTGCATAATCTGTTATTTTTTGCATACTTAAATGATAGCAGTTTATATAGACACATATTGTCCATAAAATGCATTTTTTTATAGCAATTTAGGCATTTTTATCATCTGTGACTAAATTTCTTTTAGCTGTAGATAATTATATCATTACAAAAACAATATTACAATTATGTATTAGTATTTTGACTCTTTTTGTGGAGGATTTAATGAAAGATATTGATTTTGAAAAGATTGGTAAAAGATTAAAAGAGATTCGCTTATCAAAAGGACTTCCGCAGGACGCTGTTGCCGGTGCCGCCGAAGTCAATACTTCACATATAAGCAATATTGAAAATAACCATGTGAAGGTTTCACTGCCTACACTTATCTATATCTGCAACGCCTTAGGCGTTACTGTCGATTATGTTTTATCCGGTGAATACACCACAGATAATTCGTCAATTGACAGAGAAATTCTTAAAGAAATCCAGACTTTTTCGGATGATGATAAAGAACGCATTCTTCGTATTATACGTGCTCTTAAATAACACCTGTTTTCCCCGGCAAAAAACCGGCGTGCCTACACCTTTTACGGTACACGCACGCCGTGAACTTATTTTTACACAAAAGCTCTGTGATTATTTTGTTTTTATGCATACTTTCTTACCAGAAAATGCTATTCCAAACTTTATAATATCCGCAATTCCATCTTCCGTCAGTTCTGAATCATATCGCAATTCGTCAATCTGAACCAACGCCTCTTCTGCCAGACTCACAAGTGCTGCTTTGCTTAACTTTTCTTTCCATTTTAATTCCATGATAATTCCCGGATATTTTTCTTCTCTCGGAATCAGACAAATATCATATCTTCCGTCTCCTGATTCTCTGTTGGATTTAATTTTGTACTGATTATCCATCAATGCAATTAATCCAAGCATCAATCCATGATAAAACCCCTCTGCACCGCCATCATAGAAGCTGATAGACTTATCCATATATTCGGCAACAGCATTCTGCAACTTCTTATAATCATTTGCATAAAGACTTTCTGCAATTTTATTTGCCGTATTCCTTGTTATAACTCCAACCTGTAAAAAATGTGATAATATTTCACTCTTGTAGACAGCCGCAATCTCCCTGTTTGGAATCGAAACCTCGCACAGATACGAACCATCTGCCTGCAGTTCTTTCTTTGGTGCCTTCAAATAACCGGCAACCAACAACAGACTATAAATATTGGCTGGCTCTTCAGTAAGTGAACTGTATACAACATTCTGATCTATACGTGCAATTATTCGTTCTCCATGCAAAAGAGCATAAAGTCTTTCAGTTATATCATCAGTCGCAACTTTCAAGAGGTCTTCCAAGATTTCATTTTTTCCTGTATTTACCCAATATGCCTGCGGAATACCGCCTCTTGAAATATAATTAATTACTGACCATGGATTATATATTTCTTCGCTGCCAAATAAATAACCATCATACCAATCCTTTAATTCACTTTCTTTTTTCGACATTCCATAATACTCAAGCATTTTCTTTACTTCATCACTGGTAAAGCCAAAGAAACTATCATATTCTTCATCCATCACAGTATTTACAGAAAGATTGTTAAGTCCGCTGAAAATACTTTCCTGTGCAATGCGTAATATTCCTGTCAGAAAACCATATGACAGATTTTTATTATCCTTGAATGCACCCGAAAAAAAATTCCTCATAAAGCCAATTATCTCATCATAGAAATCTTTTGAATATCCTTCCTGAATCGGGGTATCGTATTCGTCAATAATTATAATTGGAGCTTTCCCATAATGCACTGCAAGCATTTTTGATAATCTCTCAAGTGCAGAAGTAAGTTCAACCTCATTTGCAGAAGAATCCAAAATCTTTGTAAAATAAATTTTTTCATATTGCGAAAGCTTATCACTATCAATCAGTTCCTGATGCCTTCCATACTCTTCCTGAAGCAGCCCACGAATCTTATCTATTGTCGCTTCCCATGTATCAAATTTGACATCTTTAAAAGTAAGAAATATAACCGGATATTTTCCCTGATACGCCCGATACTCTTCCCCACAATTCCATATAGCTTTATCAGCAAAATATCTGCTGGTATCTTCATCCGATATTTCAAAAAATACCCTGAGCATATCCATATTCAAAGTTTTTCCGAATCTTCTCGGTCTTGTAAACAATGACACCAATGGTCTCCTGTCAAGAAACTCCTTTATTAACAGCGTCTTATCAACATAATAATATTCCGATTGTGCACGCACATAATCCGAGATACCAATTGGCAGTGATTTTATAGTTTTTTCATTACTTCCTTTCATATCCGTCTTCTCCGATCATCCGCAATATTAGTCTTATTTCATATAAAAAATTATACCCTGCAAAATACAATTAATCAATCTTTTTTAATATCCGTTAATTCAGCTATTTGTTAATACGGCAAAAAAGCAGTGTGCATACACCCATATGGCATATACACACTGCAATTAAAATAAATATGTTTTTACAGCATATTAAAATCTGTATTATCTTTGCTTATAAGTCTTTAAAAAGTCTTCCATCTTATCTACTGCATCTTTAAGAACTTCAATTCTTGGAAGATATACAACCCTGAAATGATCCGGCTCTCCCCAGTTAAATCCAGCACCGTGAATTATGAGAATCTTCTTCTCACGCAGAAGGTCAAGTGCAAATTTCTCATCATCATATATATTAAACTTCTTTGTATCAATCTTAGGAAAAATATAAAATGCTGCCTTGGGTTTAACTGCACTGATTCCCGGAATGTCATTAAGTGCTTTGTAAATATATTCTCTCTGCTCGTAAATTCTTCCACCCGGAACTATATATCCATTGACACTCTGATGTCCGCCAAGTGCTGTCTGTACTATTGACTGTGCCGGAACATTTGAACAAAGTCTCATATTAGAAAGCATGTTAAGACCTTCCATATAATCTTTTGCAATGCTCTTGTTGCCGCTTAAAATCATCCAGCCGATTCTGTAACCCGCAATCATATGCGACTTTGAAAGCCCGCTGAATGTAACACAGAACAAATCCGGTGCAAGCGATGCAATTGAAATATGTTCTTCGCCATCCATGACAAGTCTGTCATATATTTCATCTGAAAATATTATAAGCTGATGTTCTCTTGCAACTTCAACAATCTGATCAAGAACTTCTTTTGGATATAACGCACCTGTCGGATTATTTGGATTGATTATTACAATAGCCTTTGTCCTGTCAGTAACTTTCTTCTTAATATCATCAATATCAGGATACCACTCTGACTGCTCATCACAGATGTAGTGAACAGCCTTGCCACCGGCCAGTGTTACACATGCTGTCCATAGCGGATAATCAGGAGCCGGAACCAGCACTTCATCTCCATTGTCAAGCAATGCTGACATACTAAGATTTATAAGCTCACTTACACCATTTCCTGTATATATATCTTCTATTGAAACGTTAGGTATATTTTTAAGCTGTGCATACTGCATAATTGCTTTTCTCGCAGAAAAAAGTCCTTTTGAAGTTGAATATCCCTCACAATCTGTGAGCTGTCTCTGCATATCATATATAACTTCATCAGGTGTCCTGAATCCAAATGGTGCAGGATTGCCTATATTTAACTTGAGTACATGTGTACCATTTTCTTCCATCCTGTTTGCCTCATCAACAACAGGACCTCTCACATCATATAAGACATTATCTAACTTTGATGATTTCTTGAATTCACGCATATTAATATTTCCTTTCTCAGCTATTTTTTCTCCATAAAGCCAATCAGCATCAACACCAAATGTCATCGCAATAAATTCACCAATATTTCTTCTCGGCACTGCTCTACCGCTTACATACTGGCTTATCTGGCTTTTCGACAACTTAACTCCTTCATTTGCCGCCGCAGTAAGCAAATCCACCTGCTTCATGTTTTTTTGCTTTAAAAGTTCATTAAAGCGTTCTGTAAATTGTGTTCCGTCAGCCATAATGCCCTCCAAAAGTTTATTTTTATATCAGAAAGTTTATTTTTAATTCTTTTCATTTCCTTTAAAATAAACTTTACCACCTTTTTATGCGTTATTCAAGCAAAAAGTTTAATTTTCATGTTTTTTATATTTATCAAGTACAAATTCTACCGCAACACTTGTAAATCTATACTCAGCCGGCGGTTTTGAGCAGAATACAAGGTCATACTTCTTTTGTTCAAGCTCGTTAAGCAGCTTTCTGGTCGCTCCGCTATGAAATGTAAAATCTATCTCATTATCTTTATTTTCTTTTAAAAACTGTGACGCAAGCTGTGGAACAAACTGTGTTCCAAATGCACGTAAAAACCCTACCCTTATAACACCAACACCTCTCGCTTCTCTCTGTATGGAATCCACACCTCCGTCAAGTGTCGAAATAGTCTGTTTTGTACATGCCAGAAATTCATCCCCAAATCTTGTAAGTGTTGTGTGAAAAAGATTCACGAAGTTACCCTTCTGTTTATTTCCATAAAATGACAAATAAATAGTATCATTTTATCTACAGTTTTATAAAAACTATTTATTTGAAAAAATGTTCATTTAAAAAAGCCGCACAGCTGATTATTCAATCATACCGTGCGGCTCTTGTTATTTATTATTTTATTAATTATGTCCTTTTTCTGCTTTTTTTCTTAATATAACAGTTGCTATTATCAAGCCCGCTGATACAAGTATAAAAAATACTGATACAGCCATAAATGAGTAGAGACTCTTATTAATAACATCAACAAACATATTATAGAAATAAACAGGTTTGATATTAAGGTGCTTATATCTGCCCTGAATAAACAAAAACAACGGAAGCACACCTGTCATTATAGCTGCTGCAAGCGTAGCATAAGTTACATATCTAAGACCTCTGTGAACATAATGATGATCTTTTATTGTAATTACTATGTCTACAACAGCAAGCACTAACAGAATTACAATAAGTATGATAAAGAACTTGTTATACATATTTCTGAAACTGACATAATAATTAATATATGTTATATCAACCTCTGTCTTGTACTCTTTTTCAATAGATGTAACAAATTCTTCAATAGCAGACTTCTGTTCATCACCTATTGCAATATCATTATCCTGTGCATACTTATATATGTTATCTGTAAGTTTCTTTTTGACACTGCTTGTGTCAACAGATATATCTTTTTTATCTATTCTTGAATTATACACCTGCTTTATATCAGATGTCATCTTGTCAGCATCCACTATATCTTCAAATACGTCATCGGGAAGCATCATCGGCTTACCTAAATCCATTGCATTCTCAATAAACTGTTCATGCACACTAGTATAGTATCCTGTCTTTGCAGCACTTTCAAGGAATATATTGCTTCTGAATATTCCAAAGCTTGCTCCGACAAGGTAACCGGCAATTGCAAGAAGACCCGCTAATATAAAAGATAATATAATACTCAAAGGATAAAACTTTCTCTTTGAGTTAGATTTCTTTTCTGACTTTCTCTTCATATGCTACCTCCTCCTAATATACCAGCTTAGGTCCGGATGTTTTTCTTGCATACACAAAAAGCCTCTGAGTATATGAAGTAAGTGGAGTAAATGGATAACATGTATACATCGTTATAATCTCCTCTTTGCTATCAAACCCCAAAGCCGACCTGTCATCCTGGTCTGCAATTCTTGTATCATATACTTCATAAGTATATTTACCATAAGAAGTAACTACTGTAAAAACATCGCCTATTTCAACATATTCCAAAGGTGCAAATGAAGTGGCATGATGCCCTGCCAAAAGAATAGGTGCACCAAAACCAAATATAGGTGTACCGGCATACTGACCGACACCATTCCTTAATTCCGTTCTGCTGTCTCCAAAATAGATATTCTCTTTAATACCTAATCTCTCACATGTAATCTGGGCATATACTTCTCCTATAGCCGGATACATATCAGATGAATAAGGTATCTCTTCTTCCTGATTCTGTGCATTCTCTAATTTAAAATCAGGAACATCAGATGTATCAACAACTTTCTCAGTAGTTTCTCCCGAAAGAATTGACATAACGGAATAAACCGCACTGATATATGGTGACAAGCAAATGAAAACTAATAAAAAACCAATTAAAGAAAGAAATACTGGCATATAAATATATGCCAGTATTCTTTTAACGTTTTTACGTTTATGCATAATTATTTAATTAAGCAACTTTCTTCTTGCTAACGAATGCACAAACAACTAATCCCATTGCTAATACCGCAACAACACCAACTGTAGCAGCTGTTGTGAAACCTGTAGGCTTAACAATTGAACCTGACTTAGATCCAACGGCTGGTAACTGGTAAGTATTACCCTTTGCATCAGTTGCAGTAAATGAGTTATCTGCATTCTTAGCGATTGTAACACCAATTTCAGATGCTGCACTCTGAACATCAGCCATAATAGCTGCCTTCTGTTCTGCTGTGAGAGAAGCTAAATCCTTTACACCATTAGCTGTAGCTACAGCTGCATCAATCTTAGCTGCAACTTTATCAAGCTGTTCTGGTTTAATCTCAGGATTGTTTGCTAAATAGTTTTTAGCCTGTGAAACATACTCAGCTGGTACATTAGCACTCTCGAGTTTGCTGATAATATCATCCTTAGAAGCTGCGAATGCTGAAATTGACATAGCAAATACGAGCATTAAAGATAATACTAAAGCTGAAATCTTTTTAATCTTCATGATAAAATCTCCCTTTCTTATGGTATTTTTTAGTTCTCTACTAAGATACCACCTTTAGAAAATTGTGTCAATAAAATCGTGAAAATATATCAAAATTGTTTTGATTTTTGTGCACTTCTGCCATATTCAGCACGTAAATAAGTGCTAATTTTACTAAACCTATTAAGTAAAAAGTACCTAATATCTTCTGAAATTTCTGTGCGAATGTACGCTGTACATATTTCCCATCAATATTCTTATTACTCTTTTTATCATATATATAATTCCTGCAATCAAAGCCCACACAATCCAGCCTGCCAGTGCACCGGCCGTATTAGTAACAACATCATCGAGCTGGCTGTATCCTCTCTGTGTTATATATTGCACAACTTCAATCATAACCGAGAATATAAATCCTCCCATAACGCATACCGGCATCTTCCTGAACATTCTGAAAATGCATGGCATCATAAAGCCAAATGGAACAAATAATATTATATTTTCTATAAAAAAAGCATGTTCCTGAGCCGTATATCCCCATGTATACAGAAATGTCATATCAATTGCCCTTCTGCTTCCGGGTTCCCTTGAAAAGAATGTAATCCACAATAATGCTTCAATATAAAATATAAACAGACACCACAATACAAATTTTAATTTTTTATGCCATCTGAATATCGTATATATAAAACATGTAATAAGAACTGCTGCAATTATAAAATAAGGAAACATATCCGTCAGTTTCAATATATCTTTATATATATCCGTAATAATCTTCGAATAATCAACTGCCATATGCACCGCCAATTCAATGTTATTTTTTAATATTTCCCATCCCGGTGATAAGAAAAAAGCCCCTTAACGGGACTTTCTCAAAACATTATTAATGCGGAAAATGGGACTTGAACCCACACGTGGATAATCCACACAAGAACCTGAATCTTGCTCGTCTGCCATTCCGACACTTCCGCAAATATACAATCGATGCCTGTTATTAACATCAAAGCACTCATAATATTGTATATTATGTATTATTATTTGTCAAGTGCATGCTTTCTTCTATTTCTTCCATAAGCCTCATGCCTGCCGTATCTGTAACCGGTATTGAAAATACAATGCTTTTGGCTTTGCTCTCAAATCCCGCTTCATCCATTATTGCTCTCATAATATCATTTTTATTCTCTGTCTTTGTAACAATAAATATCATATCCTTTTCAGGAACAAGTGTAACTCCGAGAAACTTTTCTGCTTTTTTTGCACCGGTTCCCTTTGCATGAATAACTGTTCCTCCTGCCGCATGCACTTTCCTTGCCGCATCCATGACATCTTCAGAATATCCCTGATTTGCAATAACTACAACAAGTTCATACTTTGTCTCTTTCAATACAGATTCATCTCCCTTCACAAATTCCTGCCCGCATGTCAGATAGTTAAGTGCCTTCTTGCCCCCTATACTGCTTATCCGGATTACAAATGCAATCCCAACTCCGGGAATGTCAATCTTCATTTCTTTTGAAAGCTTTCGCTTCACTTCACTCCACTTACCATCTGTCACAACATGAAACAATACACTTTTCTCACTGCCTTCAAGCCCAAAATAATCAAGTATTTCATTGGCGGCTGTTCCGCTGCCCGCTGCCGTCATGGATACTTCAAGTCCGGTATCTGTATAAAAATCCATAAACTTTTTTGTAAGATTACGATTATAGTAACCATCAGATATAATTCACTCATATTTACACTCCGTCAATCTTATTTGTGCATTTCTAAAGTTCAATAATTGCATCTTCATCCATGGCTTCATAAGCATATACTGCTTCACCTTTAGACGTATGCTGTTTAATTTTGTATACAACGCCGAGAATCTGGATTGTAATAAGAGGCGTCATTGCAACCATTGCAACAACCCCGAATGCATCTTCAACAATATTGCCTCCGACAGCTGCACATGCCCCCTGTGCAAGTGGAAGAAGGAATGCTGCCGTCATCGGTCCCGATGCAACCCCTCCCGAGTCAAATGCAATTGCCGTAAAGATCTTTGGTATAAAAAATGATATCCCTATAGCCAGCACATATCCCGGTATCAGAAAATACATTATAGGAATCCCCCATAATACTCTCACCATAGCAAGTGCCACTGACAACGCAACGCCGACCGAAAGACTTATTCCCATTGCTTTCGCTGATATTGCACCATCTGTAATTTCTTCAACTTGATGATTAAGCACATATACCGCCGGTTCTGCTTTAACAATAAAATATCCAATCAACGCACCTATCGTGACAAGTATCCATTTATAATTAAGAGACGCAAGTATCTTTCCAAGATAATTACCCGCTGGCATAAATCCTACGTTTGCTCCTGTGAGAAAAAGTACAAGTCCTATATATGTATACAAAAGTCCTATCACGATTTTCAAGAGACTTCTGCCTGTAAGTTTCAATGAAACCAGCTGAAAAATTCCAAATACTATTATAATAGGGAGCATTGATATTGCTATCTCTTTTATATAAGATGGCATACCACTCCCAAAAAGATGCCATAATTCCACAGAATCAGCCACTTCCGGTACCACAGCAGCACTGTAACTGCTCTCAGCCGGTCTGTAAATCATGCCAAGTGTCATTACAGCAAGAACAGGTCCGATAGAACATAACGCAACAAGTCCAAAACTGTCATCCGCTGCATGTTTATCATTTCTTATGGAAGCAATACCAATTCCCAATGCCATTATAAATGGTACCGTCATCGGTCCTGTCGTAACACCACCGGAATCAAACGCTACTGCCCTGAAGCTTTCAGGCACAAAAGCCATAAGAATAAATACTATAATGTAAAAGAATGCGAGCAATGGCGGAAGTGCAATTCCTATTAGCATACGAATAAGAGCTATCGCCAAAAAGACTCCTACTCCTGCCGCAACTGACAATATAAGTGTCATATTGGGAACGGATGGAACCTGAGAAGCCAAAACCTGTAAATCAGGTTCTGATATTGTAATTATCACGCCAAGTACAAATGACATGATAACAATGAATACTATTTTTTTACTTTTTGTCATACATGCACCGACTTTTTCTCCCATCGGTGTCATTGACATCTCAGCACCTAATGTAAAAAACATCATTCCAGCCATTACCATTACAGTTCCTACCAGAAAGCAAAGAAGTACACTCGGTGTAACCGGGGCGATTGTAAATCCCAAAATCAGAACAATTGCAACTATAGGCAGCACAGCTTTAAGTGCTTCTATAAATTTCTCACGAAGTTTCGCATTTAAAACCTTCAATAATTCACTCCTGTCTATTTATATACAATTTACATTTACAATTAATATTCCATAAATTCCTGGATATCTCTCAAAATATCTTCAAGTTCTGCTCCTTCATCCTGTATTGTAAGATGAAGAGGTTTACTGATATCAAGGCTGAATAAACCTACAATTGACTTAGCATCAACACAACTGTGTTCAGACTCAATATCAAACGAACAAGAATACTTGCTTATTACACTAACAAATCTCTGCACCTTTTCAACTGAATCCAACATTACTGTCACTGTAAACATATTCATCCTCCTCCAGGTACCATAAGAACTTTTATCCTTTAAATATGTACCTTCTGTTTTTTACTTTAGTTTGTGATAATCCGATAATACTACATTTAAAAATTAAAAACAACCGAAACGCCTTAAATTTCACGCAAAATTGTAAAATATATTACATAAGCGGTGCAAGCAGTCTTAATATCTGTCCTATTAGTTTTTTATGCCACGGATATTTTTTACAATCTTCTTCTGTAATCTTCTGACATTTTTCAAGTGTTTTCTGATAATCATTTTCGATATCTGCCACAACATCATTTTTATAAATATATGCTCCGCACTCAAAATGAAGATATAAACTTCTGAAATCAAGATTAACAGTTCCAACAGTCGCACGGCAGTCATCACTTATGAATTCCTTTGCATGGACAAATCCAGGTGTGTATTCATATATATTAACACCATGTTTTATAAGTTCCGGATAATATGTTCTTGCCAGAAGATATGCATAAACCTTATCAGGGATATGCGGCATGATTATAGTTGTCTCAACGCCCCTTGCTGCACAATATCTCAAAGCGGCAATCATCTCATCATCCAATATAAGATATGGTGTCATAATATGAACATATCGCTGTGCCCTGTTTAATATGTCAATGTATACACGTTTTCCTATTCTCTCAGATGAAAATGGGCTGTCACCATATGGAATGACATATCCATTACTGCGGATAAGTTCATTTTTCAAATCAAAATCATTCAGACATTCATCCTTATCAAAATTAATAATATAATTATCAATTTCTTCCTGTTCAATTCTGTCCTTCTTACCGGCTACATTCCACATTTTCAAAAACATGTACGTAAAACTTTTTACAGCATCGCCTTTTACCATAACTGCTGTATCTTTCCAATGTCCGAATCTGTCAAGTTTATCAATATACTCATCAGCAAGATTAATTCCGCCTGTAAACGCAGTCTTGCCATCAACTATAAGTATTTTTCTATGGTCACGGTTATTCTGTACTGTAGAAAGAACCGGCTTTATCTGTGAAAACGGTCTTGATTTTATTCCCATATTTTCAAGTTCTTTGTAATATCCATATGGAAGCAATGCAAGCGAGCACATTCCATCATACATAAAACGGACTTCTACACCCTGTGAAGCCTTTAACTTTAATATATCAAGAATGCTTCTCCACATATAGCTGTCAGTCACTATGAAATATTCCATAAAAATAAACTTTTCTGCAGCCATGAGCTGCTTTTTCATCTCTTCAAACTTGAACTCGCCAAGCAGAAAGAACTCAATATCATTATCATAATATGCCGGAAAGTCACCGGCATTATGTAAATAAGAAGCCAGCCCTCGTTCTCCGTGCAGCTCACTTTTAAGCTTTTCGAGCACTGCATCACTTGTTTTGGCTTTCTCATGCAGCTGTTTATCAATCGATGCAAGTCTAGACCTCATAATCTTAGTGCCAAGCTGCAGATTAACAAATACATATATCATGGTTCCAAATATAGGTATTATAAGCACAGGTATAATCCATGCCATCTTAAACGCCGAATTGGTATCCTCATTAAAAATATGTATGACAACAAACATACCAAGAAGTACAAATAATAAATGTATAAGCACAGAATATCTGTACAGCCAGTTTATAAGTATGAAAAAAAATGCAAACTGCATCAGAATTGCAATTATTACAAATGCTGTACGTCCAAAAAGAACTCTTGTTATTTTTTTCAGTTTCTGTGTCGATTTCTTCATATTCAATACCTCTTGCACTATAACTCTCTATCTGACTAATTGCTCTGATTAATATTTATAATATCATTTTTTCTATTTTATTTCCACTCCCTGGCAGATTTTTATATTATTAATCCAAAAATGCCGCCACTTTTTATCAAAGCGGCAGCATCTGTTTTGTTATATTAATTTTTAAAGATTTGTATATCCCATCAGATATTTATCTACTTCTCTTGCACAATCACGGCCCTGACGGATAGCCTTTACAACAAGAGACTGACCTGTATGGCAGTCACCGGCAGTAAATACACCCGCTGCATTTGTTGCAAACTTTCCTTCTTCTGTCTTGATATTTGTACGTTCAGTAAGTTCAACACCAAATGCATCTGTGACATATTTCTGTGTTCCAAGAAATCCTGCGGCAATAAGAACAAGCTCACAAGGAAGTTCCTTCTCTGTTCCCTCTACAGGAACCATCATTCTTCTTCCAGTTTTCTCATCAACTTTGGACTCGAGGCTTATAACAACAACTTTCTCAAGATTTCCTTTTTTATCTTTCTTGAATTCTTTTACTGTTGTTGTATAAATTCGTGGATCATGTCCAAATACCGCTATTGCCTCTTCCTGACCGTAATCAGTCTTGCATACAAGCGGCCACTGTGGCCATGGATTACTCTCTCTTCTTGTATCAGGTGCCTTAGGCATCATCTCAAGCTGTGTAACTGATTTGCAGCCATGTCTTATACATGTTCCGACACAGTCATTGCCTGTATCACCGCCACCTATTACAATAACATTTTTATCTTTTGCTGATATAAATTTGCCATCGCTCAAATCAGAATCGAGAAGGCTCTTTGTAGTTGCTTTAAGAAAATCTACGGCAAAATAAATTCCATTGGCATCCCTTCCCGGAGCATTGATATCTCTTGGATTAGAAGCTCCGCATGCAAGTACAACTGCATCATACTCATCAACAAGCTTTTTTGCCTTGATTTTTTCTCCGACATTTGCTTCTGTTACGAACTCAATTCCTTCAGCTTTCATAACTTCAAGTTTTCTGTCTATAATATGTTTTTCAAGCTTCATATTAGGAATGCCATATCTTAAAAGTCCGCCAATTCTGTCAGCCCTTTCAAATACTGTAACATTATGTCCTCTCGTATTTAGCTGGTCTGCAACTGCAAGTCCGGCAGGACCTGAACCTACAACCGCTATTCTTTTGCCGGTTCTTACCTTTGGAGGCTTTGGACCTGCCCAGCCATTAGCATAGGCATGTTCAATAATAGCCATTTCATTTTCTTTCGTGCAGACTGCATCACCATTAAGACCACATGTACATGCTTTCTCACAGAGTGCAGGACACACGCGGCTTGTAAATTCAGGGAAATTACTTGTCTTATGAAGCCTGTTATATGCCTGCTCCCAGTTTCCTGTGTATACAAGGTCATTCCATTCAGGAATAAGATTGTTTAAAGGACATCCTGACGTCATTCCTTTAATATTCATTCCTGACTGGCAGAACGGAACACCGCAGTCCATGCATCTTGCACTCTGACATCTCTGCTCTGCCTCTGAAAGTGGTGTATGAAACTCATTAAAATTCTTTATTCTCTCCTTTGGCGAAACAGCTTTTGCTTCTTTTCGCTCATATTCTAAAAATCCTGTTGGCTTTCCCATACGTATCTCCTTTCCATCAAACGAACCGATGTGATGTGTGCCTCGGCTGTGCACATCACTTTGTAGCCGCATAAAATGCTTCTATCTGAGCCTGCTCACTGCTAAGTCCTTTTTCTTCCATCTGGACTATTGTATTTAACATCTTCTTATAATCGTGAGGTATGATTCTCTTGAACTTTGGAAGGTATTCACCAAAATTATCAAGAACTTCTTTGCCTTTCTTTGAATTTGTATATGCAACATGTTCTGTAATCAAATCTTTTAATTCAAGTACATCATACTTATCTGTTACAGGTTCAATTGATACAAGCTGTTTATTCATTCTCTTATAAAGGCTTGTATCTTCATCAAGAACGTATGCGATACCGCCGCTCATACCTGCTGCAAAGTTCTTTCCTGTTCTGCCAAGTACAACCACACGGCCGCCTGTCATGTATTCACATCCATGGTCACCACAACCCTCTACAACCGCTGTAGCACCTGAATTTCTTACGCAGAAACGCTCTCCGGCAACACCATTGATAAATGCTTTACCGCTTGTAGCACCATAAAGTGCAACATTACCTATGATGATATTTTCATCTTCTTTATAAGCACATCCTGTAGGCGGATATACAATAAGTTTACCGCCTGAAAGGCCCTTTCCGAAGTAATCGTTGCTGTCGCCGACAAGTTCAAGCGTAAGTCCCTTAGGTATGAATGCACCAAAGCTCTGTCCGCCGGCACCGTTACATTTTACTGTAAATGTATCTTCATCAAGTGTCTCACCAAATCTTCTTGTAATCTCAGCACCGAGAAGAGTACCGACTGCACGGTCTGTATTAGTTACATCTACCTCAACACTTCTCTTCTGTTTTTCATCAAGTGCCGTTGCAAATTTCTTCAAGAGAACTTTCTCATCAACTGTCTTTTCAAGCTGGAAATCATATACATTTTTCTTATCGTAATGAATCTTTGCAGCTTCCTTAATATATGGATTATCAAGAATCTGTGAAAGATCAACATTCTTTGAACGTCCGCTGCCAGGAACATCTCTCTGTTCGAGTAAATCTGTTCTTCCGACAAGTTCATCAACTGTCTTCACACCAAGTTTTGCCATGTATTCACGAAGTTCTTCTGCTATAAATCTCATAAAGTTGACAACGTATTCAGGTTTTCCTGTAAATCTCTTACGAAGTTCAGGATTCTGTGTTGCAACACCTACAGGACATGTATCAAGATTACATACTCTCATCATTACACAACCCATTGTTACAAGCGGTGCTGTTGCAAAACCAAATTCTTCAGCACCAAGCATAGCTGCAATCGCAACATCACGGCCACTCATAAGCTTACCATCTGTCTCAATAAT
>OHMY01000464.1_pt1 | contig 25582 bp, 20 predicted proteins | sample 1569381 | NCBI WGS metagenome assembly OHMY01 (sample SAMEA3879528, study PRJEB24766) | human gut metagenome | biome: human-associated habitat; feature: feces | place: USA | collected 1985/1987
GACACAAACATCACCATGATTACCTCCGGAGCAAGCTGTCGGGACGCGGCCACGGGGCGTTTTGTAACTGACTGATAATCAGATACCATTTTAACAGCAGCGTGGAAACGCAGGCATTTTTTGGCCACGTTTCCACGCTCCGTTTTATAACTATTTGAAAATCAACGCCCCCCAGAAACAAGGCGTAGCCGCATCCCACCAAATTACAATTTTGTACTGTGGTTTTAGACAGATAAAAATCATAAATTAATTTCCAGAAAAAACCACAAAACACATAAAAATCTTCCACGGGACATAAAAATCATAAAAATCTGCATTCCTGTGCCCACATTTCCAATGTTTTCGAAAATTTTTTGCATACTATTGCAGCCTTGAAACACGATGATGCCGCCGCAATCGCTACACATCATCATGTCTAATAATTATTACTTAAGTTTCGCAAGTGCGAAACACCGCTTTTGGAGCCCGTGAGGGCGAGAGCAAGTCCCTTCCCCGAGGGGAGGGATTTAGGGTGAGGGTAACGTACACATAAAAAAGTGCGGTGGGCTTTCAGTCTTCGAACGAGTGACAACCCTAAAATTTGCGTCGGTGTTCAGCGAACTTGACAACTTGCGGAACATAAGTGTTTGTCAAATAAATTAAAAACATTAACTTTATGGAAGAAACATTCAAGGCAAGGTACATCGATCCAATGATCGACTGGAGCTTCAAAAGACTATTCGGCTCGGAAGTAAACAAGGACATCCTCATTGAATTCCTGAAAGTCATTTTCCCGGAATTCGACATCGAGGACATCACATACCTTCCGTCCGAACAGTTGGGAATCATGGAAAAGGACCGCAGGGCAGTATTCGACGTCATCTGCAGGGCATCGGACGGCAAGGAATTCCTGGTCGAAGTGCAGCGGGGCGCACAGGAACACTTCTTCGAGAGGGCATTGTATTACACCTCCTTCCCGATCTTGAAGCAGGGCAAGAAGGCCATGGAAAGAGAGGAGGGCGACCCGAAGAAACCCTGGAACTTCAGGCTTGACGGTGTGTTCTTCCTGGGAGTGCTGAACTACAAGCACCTAGACGACGACCGGATAGAGCACCGTTACTGGCTGCGCGAAGGGACGACCGGCGAGACAATGACCGACAAGCTGAAATTCGTCTTTGTCGAAGTCGCGAAGTTCAACAAGACTGAGGACGAGCTGACCACCGACCTGGACAAATGGCTGTACATGTTGAAGAACCTGTCGGATCTACTTGAAAGACCGGCGGCACTGCGTGACAAGATCTTCAAACGGATTTTCGATGTAGCGGAAATTTCCAGCCTTGATGATGAAGACAAGAAAAAATACATCAGCAATATGCAGACGGCAAGGGACACATACAACCAATTGGAGTACGCGAAGAAAAAGGGACGCGAGGAAGGACTTGAAAAAGGACTAAAGCAAGGGCGCAGAGAAATCGCGACAAACATGCTGCGTAACGGCCTTTCTATCCAGGCCATCTGCGACTGCACCGGTCTCTCAGCCGAAGAAATCACCAAAATACAGAGCGAGTCGTAACAATAATCCATAGGTCAAGGCAATTGTTACGCCGGAATCGCTTCCTTCATGGCGGGATGCGGCCACGGGGTATTTCGCAACTAATTGATAATCAGATAGCATTTTAACAAGAGCGTGGAAACGCAGGCTTTTTTTGGCCACGTTTCCACGCTACGTTTTATAACTCATTGAAAATCAACGCTTCCAGAAACAAAGCGTGGCCGCGTCCCGACCGATAGGAAAATAGACCGAAAAAACTCGCAAAGATTACCAAGTAATTATTTAAGGATTACTATATTTGCGGCGCTAAAAAGACGAACAAAATGAGAGCAGCGATTTATGGCGCGGGTTCTTTGGGAACCATATTGGGCGCATTCATAAGCAGGAAAGGCGGACAGATCGACCTGATAAATCATAACGAGAAACATGTCGCGGCACTGCGACGCAATGGCGCTGTCATTACCGGCACATTGCAATTCATGCAAGCCGTCAACGCCTTGACTGACAAGGAAATGACAGGAAAATATGACATCATTTTCCTGATGACAAAGCAGCAGGCTAACCGCGAGATCGTGAGTTTTCTGAAAGATTATCTGGCAGAAGACGGAGTCATAGTCACTATGCAGAACGGACTTCCGGAACCGCAGATAGCAGAAATCGTGGGAGAGAAAAGAGTGCTCGGCTGCACAGTCGCGTGGGGAGCCACGATGACTGAACCGGGAGTATGCGAATTGACAAGTTCGCCGGACAGCCTTACATTTTCATTGGGCAGCATCTTCAAGGAACGAGGCAACCATTTCGATGAAGTGAAGGCATTGCTGGAGATGATGGGTCCGGTGGAAGTGGATGAGAATTTCGTGGGCACACGCTGGAGCAAACTTCTTATAAACGCCTCATTCTCAGGCATGAGCGCAGTGCTCGGCTGTACTTTCGGCGAGGCTGCCGGAGACAAGGAATCACGTCGGATTGTCCAGAAGCTGATAAAGGAATGCATCGACGTTTGCGCTGCGTCGGACATCAGAATCGAGCCGATACAGGGCAAGGATGTGGTGAAACTGCTAGACTACCGCAATCCCATCAAGAAAGCAATATCATTCTTCATTATCCCGATAGCCATCCGCAAGCATGCGGGATTGAAAGCCAGCATGTTGCAGGACATCGAGCGGGGCAAGAAGACAGAGGTGGACGCAATCAACGGTGCCGTTTGCGCACAAGGACGGAAGGTCAATGTGCCGACGCCGTGCAATGACAAGGTAGTGGAATTGATTCACCGCATCGAAAACGGCGAACTGACCCCCTGCCATGAAAATGTTCTTTTATTCAAATAGTTTCGCACATGATAGCACATGCGAAACACCGCGCATAGAGCCCGGCAGGGCGATGGTAAGTCCCTTCCCCCGAGGGGAGGGATTTAGGGTGGGGGTAACGTAGTAAAAGCGCGAGGGCCTGAAACCCCCGCACTATTATAAACGTCATTATAATGACAGAACTCGCGAAACTCGCATTAAACATTAAAACAACTTCGCAGCAGCTACCGCGCAATTGATGCCGTCGATGGCTGATGATACGATACCGCCGGAGTAACCTGCGCCTTCTCCACACGGGAAGAGGCCGGGAACCTGAGGGCATTGGAAATCATCGCCCCTGACGATGCGTACCGGAGATGAAGTACGGGACTCCACGCCGAGCAGGAGTGCATCCTCGGTGTAATAACCGCGCATCTTGTTGTTGATCAGAGGAAATGCCTTCTGGAGACGGGATGACACACATTCAGGAAGAAGCTCGTACAACGGAGCTGACACTACGCCTGGACGATATGAGGTCTCAGGAAGGTCCTCGGACAGCTGCTCCTCACAGAAATCCACCATACGCTGAGCAGGAGCGCAAAGCTTGTTCACCACGCCGTTTTCATCTGCCTCAGCATGTTCCGCAGCATAGTCGAACATCTTCTTCTCCACATCGTGCTGGAAATTCAGGAGAGAGAAAACACCATCCTTCTTATACTCTTCCGGAACATCATCCGGTTCGATAGACACTACGACACCGGCATTGGCCCACTTGGAATTGCGCGCAGAATTGGACATGCCGTTGAGCACCGTATAGCCGTCCTCGGTGGAAGAAGGCACGAGAATTCCGCCAGGGCACATGCAGAAGGAGAACACTCCCCTGTCGTCAACCTGCTCCACGAATGAATACTCGGCAGCCGGGAAGCCAGGTTCCCACTGGCCGCGATAACGGATCTTGTTGATAAGCGCCTGCGGATGCTCCACACGGACACCCATTGCAAAGCCCTTTGCCTGAAGTTCGCAGCCCTTGCCCTGGAGCATTTCGTAAACGTCGCGGGCAGAATGACCGGTCGCCAAAATAACGGCTTTCGCATTGTATGTCAATGTCTTATTATCATTCTTTTCATCGATGGCAGTAACGGTGATGACGCCGTCTTCAGCCCTTTCGATATCAGAGACCCTGTTCTGGAAATGATATTCTCCGCCATGTTCAATGATACATTCGCGGATATTGCTGACAAGTCTCGGAAGCTTGTCGGTTCCGATATGCGGATGCGCATCCACGATAATGGACGGGTCTGCGCCGAAATTCACGAACTGATAGAGGACCTCACGGTTGTCGCCACGCTTGGAAGAACGTGTAAAGAGCTTGCCGTCAGAGAATGTGCCTGCTCCACCCTCGCCATAGCAATAGTTGGAATCAGGGTTCACGACACCCGTGCGTGAAAGCTTCGCAATGTCCGGTTTTCTTCCGCTTACATCCTTTCCGCGCTCCAGCACGACAGGCTTGAGTCCCAATGTCAGGAGTTTCAATGCGGCGAACATTCCGGCAGGACCTGATCCTACCACAATGACAGGTTCAGCATCATGAACATCCTGATACTCAGGAAGTTTATATTCCTCATAAGGCTCATCCTTCTTGTAAGCCTCCACTCTGTAGCGCATCGTGACATCACCCCTGGCATCGATGGAACGATGCACGATATGACAATGTGCATCAGCATTGACCATTGTCGGCTGGTATGACTTGGTCGGGTCAATGACATTGATCACGGCGTTAGGTCTGAGGTGCAGGGCTTCGGCCGCTGCCATCCTGATATCATCCAATCTTGGTTCACGTCCCATCCTGCAGGACACTTCAAATTCTATCATAGTAGCTATATATTACTTATTCTAAAAATCCGCAATGCGGGAAACGGGGGCGACATCGAGCGGGGTGCGTTCACCGGCGAGGTAGTGATAGTAGCCGGCTATGGCAATCATGGCGGCATTGTCCGTAGTGAACTTGAACTCAGGCAGGTACGTATTCCAGCCACGCTTCTTGCCCTCCTCCTCGATACGGTTTCGCAATCCGCTGTTCGCAGACACGCCGCCTCCGATCGTTATCTCCTTGATACCGGTCTGCTTGGCAGCCTTTATCAATTTATCCAACAATATGTCTATCAATGCTTTCTGGAAACTTGCACAGATGTCTTCCTTGTTCTTCTCCATGAACTCCGGATCCTTGGCCATCTCATCCCTCACGAAATAAAGCAGGGATGTCTTGATACCGCTGAAACTGTAGTCCAGACCCGGAATATGCGGCTTGGCGAACTTGAACCGGTCGGGGTTGCCTAGTTTCGCGAGCTTGTCTATCACAGGTCCGCCCGGATATCCGAGCCCCATCATTTTCGAACACTTGTCGAAAGCCTCTCCCACAGCATCGTCTATCGTCTGGCCCAGAATCTCATAATCCAGAGGGCCGTTCACCTTTACAATCTGAGAATTCCCTCCTGAAACCAGAAGGCAGAGATACGGGAACTCCGGATGATGATTCTCCTTGTCATACTGCTTCACGAAATCCGCAAGTATATGACCCTGAAGGTGATTGACCATGATTACAGGTATCCCGAGAGAAACGCCGAGAGCCTTGGCGAAAGAAGTTCCGACCAGGAGCGAGCCGAGAAGGCCCGGTCCTCTGGTAAATGCAATCGCCGTTAGTTCCTCAGGCTTCACGCCCGCCTTCTCCAGCGCCTGGCTGACAACAGGAACAATGTTCTGCTCGTGCGCCCTGGATGCAAGTTCCGGCACGACCCCGCCGTAATCCTTGTGAACCTGCTGGCTGGCAATGACATTGGACAGAAGATATCCGTCCCGTATAACAGCTGCGGAAGTGTCATCGCACGATGACTCTATTCCGAGAATGATGTCTGAATGTTCCATGTGTCTTTCAAAAAACTCCAATCTGAACCGCAAAGGTAATATAATTTAGAGATATTTTATGTAAGTTTGTAAGATAATATAAGTATAAAAAAAGGACAGGCCGGTATCAGGAAGACAGTAAAAATATTATATCTGCTGATAGTTGTCGTGACGGCACTCATTGCCGCTGCGCTTATTGCCGTACAATCCCCTAAAGTCCAGACCTTCCTTGCGGAAAAGGCACTGCACTCCCTGGAAAACAGCATTGACGGAAGAATAAGCATCGGAAAAATCCACATCGACCCATTCAAAGCAGTAGTAATCAAAGATTTGGCCGTCATTGACAATCACCCTTACAGGGACTCGGCAGGCATGATGGCGACAGACACGCTTTTCCGCGCGAGGTACGTTTCCGCCACATTCGGCATAAAGACATTGATAAACGACGGCAGCATCAGCCTCTCTTCCGCGAAAGTGACAGACGGACTTTTCTTTCTGGTAATCGAGCCGGGTGACAGCACGGCAGCGGACACTTCGGGCACCGTCAACCTGAAACGGATTTTCCGACTCGGCAACGGCAACAAGGAAAAGAAGAAAAACGACAAGGAAATTTTCTCCATCTCGGACGTAGAACTGGACGGCATGGCATTCAGGATGAGGAACTTCCGTAAAGACGCCACGCGATACGCCAGCGACGAAATGAACTGGTTCGACCTCGACGTGGAAGACATCAAGCTGAAAGGCAGGAATTTAAGACTGAAAGGAGGCGTGATGTCCGGAAACTGCGACAGATTGTCGTTCAGGGAGAAAAGCGGATTCGTCTGCCACCTCATGTCGGGAAGCGCCAAGGTCGGCAACGGCAAGACCATCGTCGACAATCTCCGCATCATAGACAACTGGTCGGACATTGACATCCCGAACCTGAAAATGACATACAAGGACACGGATGCCTGGTCCGACTTCATAAACGCAGTACGGCTCCAGGGCGACATCCGCCCGAGCATGGTGAGCATGAACACATTGGGATACTTCGCGCCGGCGCTCAAACGGTTCCGCATGACGGCAAGCCTGAACGGGCACGTCGAAGGCTATATCAATGACCTGCACCTGAAAAACATAAAATTCGAGTCCGCGGACGTCGAAGGTTTCACCAAATGGGACAATGCCCATGGACGCGGCATTTCAGGAGACCTCAGCGGTTCCATCATCGGCCTGCCGGATTCACAGGGCATGCTGCTGGAAGCGGATGTCAGGAAAATCCGTTTCTCATCCCGAGGCCTGGAGCGCTTCATCAAGGGCTGGGCACCTGACGCCACATTGAAAATCAGCAACTTATGTAAAGGCGAGACGGCCACGTTCACCGGACGCATGAGAGGACCGCTGAACAGGCTTTCGGTACGCGGTTCCATTCACAGCGGCTTCGGAAAAGTCACCGCCGACATCGGAATCAGAAACATCATTGACAAGTACAGACCGATGGAAATCGGAGGACAGATTTCCACTGAAGGCCTGGAAATCAACAAGATAGTAGACAACATCCCCGTAGGGAAATGCACCATGCGTTCCGGTCTTTCCGCCACGCTCGGCAAAAACGGCCCGGAAATGACCATCGACTCCCTCAAGGTGAAGCATCTGGAGGTACTGGACTACGGATATACGGGAATTGCCGCCGCCGGAACATTCAGTCAGGATGCGTTCAACGGACGTATCGTATGCAGCGACCCGAACCTGAACTTCCTCTTCCAAGGAATATTCTCATTGTCATCAAAGACACAAAACGCTCTGTATCAGTTCTATGCAAATCTCGGATACGCAGATCTGCACGCCTTGAACATTGACAAGCGAGGCACTTCCAGAATCAGTCTGACGACGCAGGCAAACTTCACGCGCGTCAGCGGCGAAGAAATTCTTGGCAACATCAACGTGAACGGCATTGTCCTCGAAGACGAGCACGGCAGGCACAATGTCGGCGACATCGAGATTTCGTCATACGCGAACAATGACCTGAACCGCGTGAAATTCAAGTCCGGATTCGCGGACGGCACGTACTCCGGCACCCGGTTCTTCAAGAGTTTCATCAATGACATCAAGACAGTAGCTACAAGCGGGTCCCTGCCTTCATTGCGACTGGGAAGCGGAAATTGGGACAGGAACAAATACGATGCATCCATACGTTTCCATGACACCAAGGACATCATGTCTTTCTTCGCACCTGGCGTCTACATCGCCGACAGCACGGCATTGAACCTCAGCATTACGCGGGACGGAAACCTTAAAGCTAGCCTGACGTCCGGACGTATTGCATTCAAGGACAAATACTTGAAAGGCATTGACCTGAAACTTGGGAATCCTGACGGCAGCATTGAAGGAACATTGAAAGCGGACGAGATGAAGTTCGCGCCGATGCTCGTGAAGTCGGGCAAGGTCAATGTTTACGCGAAGAAGGATTCCATCGGGGCCAGATTCAGTTATGACAATGCGACCGAGCTCCAGAACCGCGGTGACCTGATCCTCAGGGGACGCATATATCGCGATGACAACGATTCATTGGCAATAAGCACCAATTTCGACCCGTCATATATCTATCTGAAATCCAGACTGTGGAAAATCACATCGTCCAAGATGGATTTCTACAGCGGTGGCGCACAAATCGGGAACCTGCGGCTCACGGGAGACGACCAGGAGATAAGGCTGAACGGCGGATACTCCGCCACAGAGAACGACACACTCAGGCTGAACATGGAGAAATTCGACATTTCCATGGCCAATGCTTTCTCGAATCAGGAATTTGGACTGGAGGGCCGGATGACAGGACAGGCGATGCTGATATCACGCACGGACGACCAGGCGGGAGTCCTCATGCGTCTCCAGAGCGACTCCACCATGTTCGGAGGCCACCGGGCCGGCACCGTGAAGGTCGCTTGCGTATGGGATGACGAGGGCAAAAAGTTCAATTTCCTGTGCCGCAATTCATTGGACGGAGTACAGACGCTGGATGCTTCGGGACATTTCTTCCCCAAGCAGAAAACATTGGACGGCAACCTGTCGCTCAACGGACTGGATGCAGGTTATGCCCTGCCGTTCCTGAAATCATTGTTCAGCAGCATTGACGGCAGCCTTTCCGGAGACATCGCATTCAACGGACCGCTGGACAACATTGAAATAAGCAGCAAGGAACTGAGGTTCAACCGTACGAAGCTGCGGGTGGACTTCACGAACGTGGAATATACCGCCGACGGTCCGGTGACGCTCGACAGCAAGGGTGCGAGGTTCGAAAATGTCACGATAACCGACAGGTTCAATGAGAAGGGCACGGTGAGCGGCAGCATCTTGTGGGACCATTTCCGTGACATGAGTTTCGACACGGACATCAAGTTCCGCCAGATGGAGGTGCTGAATCTCGGAGAAAATGACAATCCTGTTTTCTATGGCAATGTTTCCGCGACGGGAGACCTGACCATCACCGGACAGCTGAATTCCATATTGCTGTCAGCGGATGCACGCACGGCGAAGAGAGGAGAATTCCACATACCGATGAACACCGCTTCATCAGCCGGAAAGTCCAACTTGCTGACATTCAAGAAGCCATACAGGGAAATCCGCATTGACCCTTACGACGAAATGATGCGGAAACTGAAGGAGAAGGAAAAGAAGGCCAATGACTTGGGCATCAAGCTGAGAATCAATGCCACGCCGGACATTACCGCCAGCCTGGAAATCGACAAGGCCGCAGGAAACGTGCTTACCGGCAACGGAAACGGTCTGATCGACGTGGAAGTGAGACCTGGCATCGGACTCTTCACCATAAACGGCAACTATATCATTTCCAACGGAACTTACCATTTCGTGGCGCTTGGAATAGCGAAAAGGGATTTCTCCATACAGGACGGAAGTTCCATCAGGTTCAACGGAGACATTATGGACAGCAACTTGGATATCAATGCATTATACAAGACCAAGGCTTCAGTCGGGACACTGATTTCCGACACTACATCCACCGCCAGAAGGACAGTCGAATGCGGAATTGCCATCACGGACAAGCTGAGCAATCCGAGACTGGATTTTTCCATCAACATCCCTGACCTGGACCCGACGACTCAGAGCCGCGTGGAAAGTGCATTGAACACGCAGGACAAGATTCAGAAACAGCTTCTGGCCCTGTTGCTTTCGAACAGTTTCCTGCCTGACGAGCAGTCCGGCATCACCAACACGCCTTCGTCAATGCTGTATTCCAATGTTTCGGAAATCATGGCCGGACAGCTGAACAACATCTTGCAGAAACTGAACATACCTGTCGACTTCGGGCTTGATTATCAGCAAAGTGCAGGCGGAACGGATATCTTCGACGTAGCATTGTCCACCGCCTTGTTCAACAACCGCGTGGTGGTGAACGGCACCATCGGCAACAGGCAGTACAACTCCACCTCGTCAGGAAGCGAAGTCGTGGGAGACCTGGACATCGACGTAAAACTGGACCGTCCGGGGGCATTGAGACTGAACCTTTTCTCGCATTCGGCGGACCAGTACACCAATTATCTGGACAATTCCCAGAGAAACGGCATCGGTATCACTTATCAGAAAGAATATGACCGCATCGGTGAATTCATACGCAACCTTTTCAGGAGCAGACGCAAAAAACAGGAGCTGGAGGCCGAGCGCCAGCAGGCTCTCATGAATGAACGGAAAGTGCGGATAAAGATCAATGCGGATAAAAACGAAAAGAAAAATGGAAAACGCAGATAGACGGGGCAGGCTGTTCCTGATTCCCTCGCCTCTCGGGGAAAACGACCCGAAAGAAGTCATCCCGGAAGGAGTATTGTCAATGCTGCCGAAGCTTCACACATACGTAGTGGAGGCGACGAGGACAGCCAGACGGTATCTCTCCGCAGCCGGACTGAAAGGACATATACAAGAGCTTGAGTTTCATGAGCTTAACGAGCATACCAAACCGGAAGAAGTGGAGGCGCTGCTACCTCTTTTCAATGACGGCAACGATGTAGGACTCATAACGGAAGCCGGACTTCCGGCCGTAGCCGACCCCGGTGCGCAACTGGTAAGCCTGTGCCATAAACATGGTATCGAGGTAGTGCCGTGTTCGGGGCCGTCATCGCTGATGCTTGCGCTCATGGCTTCAGGACTCAACGGACAGTCATTTGCATTCCTCGGCTACATACCAGCCAAAACGGATGAACGCAGACAGGCATTGAAAAGCATTGAACGTCATTCAGCATCAGAAAGGCAGACGAAGATATTCATCGAGACGCCTTACAGGAACGACTCGCTGCTGGCTGACATCCTGGCCAACTGTCAGGGCAACACGGAGTTATGCATTGCAGCGAACATTACCATGCCGGACGCATATATCCGCACCAAGACGATAGACGGATGGAAACGGGAGATTGCCGGACGTAAGGATTTCATCGGGAAGCGCCCATGCGTATTCCTCATTCTCGCACATTGATATGACTAAAAAAGCATCTTACATAACGCTGGGCTGCAAGCTCAATTACGCTGAGACTTCGACTTACGAACGTGGCTTCATGAAAGAGGGCTACGAGTCAGTTCCATGGTCGGAAAAGGCCGATCTGTACGTCATCAACACCTGTTCCGTAACAGAACATGCCGACCGCAAGTCGCGCAATATCATACGGAAGATCCACCGCACTGCTCCGGATGCAACCGTCATTGTCACAGGCTGTTACGCGCAACTGAAAAGGGCCGAAGTCGAGTCGCTTGAGGGCGTGAGTCTGGTATTCGGCGCCAATGAAAAGGGGTCGCTGGTGAAGACCACGCTGGAGTTCATCGACGGGCGCAATGTCATCCTGGACAATGCTGATGCCAATGATGCCGTCACGTTCGCTGCCTATTCAAGCGGCGAGGAGCGCACCAGGTCATTCCTGAAAGTCCAGGACGGGTGCGACAATTTCTGCGCATATTGCACCGTACCTTTCGCCAGGGGCAGGAGCAGGAGCATTTCCATTGCGGAGGCTGTGGAGGAAGCGAAGAGAATCGCCGCGTCGGGAGTGCGTGAAATCGTGCTGACCGGTGTCAATACCGGTGACTTCGGAAGGAAGAGCGGGGAAAGTTTTCTGGATCTGCTGAAGGCATTGAACAAGGTGGAAGGCATTGAAAGATACCGTATTTCATCTATTGAGCCGAACCTTTTGACTGATGAAATCGTGGATTGGATAGCTTCCGGGACCAAGTTCCAGCCGCATTTCCACATTCCGCTCCAGAGCGGCAGCGATACCCTGCTGAAGGATGTCGGCAGGAAATATTCCACGGAGTTTTTCGCGTCCAAGATAGATTACATACGCGAAAAGATGAATCCGAAACCGGGAGACGGGTCCGGCAGGCCGGATGTGTTTTTCGGAATCGATGTCATCGCCGGACTTCCAGGAGAGACGGACGAATTGTTTATGGAGACATATAACTTCCTGAAAGACAGGGTAAGACCTGCATTCATCCATATCTTCCCTTATTCACGTAGAGCCGGCACGAGGTCGGCTGCACGCAAGGACCAGGTGCAGGATTGTGTCAAGACCAAACGTGTGGCGATGCTTGAAGAACTTTGCAAATCACTGAATGAAGAGTTCATCGCGTCACAGAAAGGCGTCAAGGAACGCGTGCTGTTCGAGGAAAGCAACAACGGGGGCATGATGAGCGGCTACACCGGCAATTATATCAAGGTGGAGAGGCCATGGGACGAGAAACTGGCCGGGCAAATCGTGGAGGTCACATTATGAAGACCCGCCTGACTTTTCTGGGTACCGGCACGTCGCAAGGCATCCCCATTATCGGCTGCAAATGTCCGGTTTGCCGCAGCAATGACTTGAAAGACAAGCGTTTCCGTTCAGCAGCATTTGTGGAGTATGGCGGGCTGTCCATCTTGGTGGATGCCGGTCCGGATTTCAGGATGCAGATGCTTGCACATGACATTTCTCATCTGGATGCCATACTTTTGACTCATGACCATAGGGATCACACCGGAGGGCTGGATGACGTAAGGTCATTGAACTATATCGACCAGCGGGCGGCTGAGATTTATTGCGAGGAGCCCGTGCTGGAGTCGCTCAAAAAAAGTTTCGCATACGTTTTCGAGGAGAACAAGTACCCCGGTGCTCCGGAGTGGAACATTCATCTGATAGACGAACGGCCTTTCTTCGTGGAGCCTGGTGATGAGGACCGCAAACTAATTTGGGTCCACGACAGAGGATATTGCTGGCAAACTGCTGACGGCGAGCTGATTCCGACGAATGACCGGAAGGCTACGCCTGCCGGAACTGCTGATGATCCGTCTTTCAAGGGAGGCTTGGTCTCCTCTACCGGGCGCGGCGTGGAAATTATCCCGATAAGGGGCATGCATGACAAGATGCCGGTGCTGGGTTTCCGTTTCGGCGACATTGCCTATATCACGGACATGAGCCTTCTGCCGGACCGGGAACTGAAAAAACTGCAGGGCCTGGAGCATGTAACCCTGAATACTGTCGGCTACAAGCCTCACCATTCGCATTTTTCTCTGTATCAAGCAATTGACGTTGCCAGAAAAATCGGAGCGAAGCACACATGGCTGACTCACCTGTCGCATAATTTCCCTGTCTACCTGGATTTCGCAGCCCAACTGCGCGAACTGGCTCCAGACATGGATATCCAGCCGGCCTACGACGGCCTCGTCATCGAGGCTTAGCAGCTTACCAACCCGGTCTAGTCGAAAAACCAGGCAATTTTCGGGCGCAACGCCTATACGCAACGCCTATAAAAAAAGGACTCCGAAACCGGAGTCCCTTTTTTGTGTTATGTAATCCGTAGGGGAAAACCCGTACGGAAATCTTTGACTAGAGCTGTGGACCAGCCTTTACGAGAGCCTTGCCAGCGCGGTTTCCTTCGTATTTGACGAAGTTCTTGATGAACCTTGCAGCGAGATCCTTGGCCTTAACTTCCCAGTCAGCAGCATTTGCATATGTGTCGCGTGGATCGAGAATATTAGGATCAACGCCTGCAAGCTGTGTAGGAACTACGAAGTTGAAGTAAGGGATAGTCTTGGTAGGAGCGCTGTCGATGCTGTGATCGAGGATAGCGTCGATGATACCACGGGTATCACGGATAGAGATACGTTTTCCGGTACCGTTCCAGCCAGTGTTTACGAGGTATGCCTTGGCACCGCTCTTCTTCATGTGGCGTACGAGCTCCTCTGCATACTTTGTAGGGTGGAGTTCGAGGAATGCCTGTCCGAAGCAAGCTGAGAATGTAGGAGTAGGCTCGGTGATACCGCGCTCTGTACCTGCAAGCTTAGCTGTGAAGCCTGAAAGGAAGTAGTACTTGGTCTGCTCAGGATCGAGGATAGATACTGGAGGAAGTACTCCGAATGCATCAGCTGAAAGGAAGATAACCTGCTTTGCAGCTGGAGCGTGTGATACAGGACGTACGATGTTCTTGATGTGATAGATAGGGTAAGATACACGAGTGTTCTCGGTAACGCTCTTGTCAGCGAAATCAATCTTGCCGTTCTCATCAACAGTCACGTTCTCAAGGAGAGCGTCACGAGTGATGGCACCGTAGATATCCGGTTCAGACTCTTTGTCGAGGTTGATGACCTTAGCGTAGCAACCGCCTTCGAGGTTGAAGATACCGTTGTTGTCCCAGCCGTGCTCGTCGTCACCGATGAGGAGACGCTTAGGATCGGTAGAAAGGGTTGTCTTGCCAGTTCCTGAAAGACCGAAGAAGATAGCTGTGTTCTCGCCGTTCTTGTCAGTGTTTGCAGAACAGTGCATAGAAGCGATGCCCTTAAGAGGCAGGAAGTAGTTCATCATAGAGAACATACCCTTCTTCATCTCACCGCCATACCATGTATTGAGGATAACCTGCTCGTGAGAAGTTACGTTGAAGAGAACAGCAGTCTCTGAACGGAGGCCGAGTTCCTCGTGATTCTCAACTTTAGCTTTTGCTGCGCAGTATACTACGAAATCAGGCTCCTGATCGAACTCTTTCTGGTTCTTAGGACGGATGAACATATTGGTAACGAAGTGTGCCTGCCATGCAACCTCCATGATGAAACGTACTTTCATTCTGGTGTTCTCGTTTGCACCGCAGAAACCGTCAACTACGAAAAGTCTCTTGCCTGAAAGCTGTTTTACAGCGAGTTTCTTGCAAGCTTTCCAAGTCTTCTCTGAAGCAGGATGGTTGTCGTTAGGATACTCAGGAGTGTTCCACCATACGGTGTCCTTCGAGGTCTTGTCCATAACGATGTACTTGTCCTTAGGGGAACGTCCGGTGTAGATACCAGTCATAACGTTGATTGCACCGAGCTCGGTCTCCTGACCTTTCTCATAACCGGTAAGCTCCGGCCTTGTCTCCTCGTTGAAGAGAACTTCATAAGATGGGTTGTAAAGGACTTCTTTTACACCTTTAATTCCATACTTGCTTAAATCCAATGTTGGCATAATAAAAAAATAATATTTTAGATATTATAACTAATTTCCAGTTTTCAGCAGGTTTTTCATCCTCCCTTCAAAGCCTTCAGTCGAAACCATCCGCAAAATTAAATAATTTTACAATTACTACCACAATTGCAGTCTGAAATTTTACTAATTTTGCAAAAAACCATCCGACTGTGCTTGCAAAAATTTTGCCATGTTTGAAAAGATGGACAAAATATGATGACATCACCTCTTGATATATTGAAGGAGTATTGGGGATACTCTTCTTTCCGACCGATGCAGGACAAAATCGTCAATACCGCATTGGCCGGCAAGGACGTACTCGCCATTCTCCCTACCGGAGGCGGAAAATCAGTCTGCTTCCAGGTCCCGACAATGCTGAAAGACGGGATAGCGCTGGTCATCACTCCCCTCATCGCCCTGATGAAAGACCAGGTACAGAACCTGAATGACAGGGGAATAAAAGCGCTCGCCGTTTATGCCGGAATGAACAAGAGAGAGGTCGACCTGGCATTGAACAATGCCGCCTACGGGGATGCGAAGTTTTTATACATTTCACCGGAACGACTGAATACCAGGCTGTTCAAGTCATACCTGGAAGTCCTCAACATCTGTTTCATAGTCATTGACGAGGCACATTGCATATCCCAATGGGGCTATGATTTCAGGCCGGATTATCTGCAAATCGGCAAAATCAGAGAGGTCGTTGACGCGCCGGTGATAGCATTGACCGCCACTGCCACGCCCGAAGTCGCCGACGACATCATGGAGAAACTCGGCTTCAAGGAAAAGACATTGCTGAAAAGCGGATTCGAAAGGCCGAACCTGTCCTACATTGTCCGCAAATGCGAAGACAAGATGGGGCAGATGATAAATATCTGCAACGGCGTTCCGGGCACGGGAATCGTGTATGTCCGCAGCCGGAAGAAAACCGAGGAACTCGCCGCCGCGCTCGCTGCCGTCGGCATTTCATCGTCATTCTACCATGCCGGCCTCCGTCACGAGCAAAGGATGAAGCGCCAGGAGGACTGGAAGAGCGGAAAAACCAGGGTAATGGTCTGTACCAATGCTTTCGGAATGGGGATTGACAAGCCGGATGTACGTTTCGTGGTGCACATGGACATGCCGGACGCTCCGGAGGCGTATTTCCAGGAAGCGGGAAGAGCAGGCCGCGACGGGCTGCACTCTTTCGCCGTATTGCTCTGGAACTCGACGGATATCCGCCGGCTGCACCAGCTGGAGACCATTTCTTTCCCGACATTGGAATACATTGAAGATATATATCATAAGGTATATGCGTTTTTCGAGATCGCGTACGGGCAGGGACTCGGGCGGCAGCTGAAATTCGACTTGAACGAGTTTTGCCGCAGGTTCTCATTGAACAGGTCCTCAGCGTATTACGCGATCCGCTACCTGGAAAGAGAAGGACATTGGACCTACTCCGAGGAACTCGAAACGCCGACCCGCATAAGAATCTCCGTCAACCGCGACGACCTGTACGACATCGGTTTCAACTCCCCTTCAATGCTCAATGTAATAGAATGTCTGATAAGAAGTTACGTAGGCATTTTCTCGTTCACCGTTCCGATAGACGAGGAATATGTGGCAGGAAAATGCGGGATGGGCATTCCGCAGCTGCGGCAGACATTGTACGAACTTTCGGTGGAACACATTATCGCATATATCCCGGGAGATATCGCCAACGTGCTGACTCTCCATAGCGAGCATCTCGCCGTGGGCAATGTGAAGCTTTCCCCGCAGCGCTACAAGATGCTGAAAGAAACATGGCACAAACGCATGGAGACCATGATAGAGTATGTCAGCGAAGAGGATGTGTGCCGTTCCAGGTTCCTTCTTGCTTATTTCGGCCAGGAGGAATCGGAAGACTGCGGAAATTGTGACATCTGCCGGAAGAAGCGTACCGCCAAGCCACAGCAAAAAGAGGCATTGAAATCATATGTCAATGACGAGCTGCACGGGCAATACACTCTCCGTCAGGTAATCGGGCATTTTTCCAGTCCGGAATCCGGCAATCCGCAGGAAATCGCCGGAATGCTCAGCGCATTGATCGAATCCGGGGAAATTCCGCCATATACCAGCTAGTGTCCGGAAAAAATAGCTGGTTTCCGAAAGAAGTGGTAACTTTGCCGGTTGATATGGAAAGATTGAGTAAGGACACCCTTCTCGGAATGCTCCGGGGAGGACAGGCGATGACTTTCGGACAGCAGGCCAAGCTTGCGGGCATAATGAGTTTGCCGGCAATAATGGCGCAGCTTTCGTCAGTGCTGATGCAATTCATTGACTCCGCAATGGTAGGTAATCTCGGGGTCAATGCCGCCGCATCAGTGGGTCTGATGTCCACGTGCACATGGATGTTCGGCGGATTCTGTTCAGCTGCTGCGGCAGGTTTTTCCGTGCCTGCGGCCCACCTTATCGGCGCGAAAGATTTCCAGGGAGCACGCAAGATTCTCAGGCAAGGCATTACCGCCCTGCTGACATTCAGCATAATAATATCATTGACAGGCATCAGCATCAGCCAGGCATTGCCGGGATGGCTGGGAGGGGCCGAGGAGATACGTCACGATGCCGGAATGTATTTCATGATAGTCATGGCGGGACTGCCGGCCCTCCAGTTCGAATTTTTCGGCGCAGGAATGCTGCAGAGCAGCGGCAACATGAAGATTCCCAGCATCATGAGTGTCGTAATGTGCGTTCTGGACGTCTGCTTCAACTTCATGCTCATCTATCCTTCGAGAACATTGACATTGTCCGGCATGGAGATTTTCATCCCGGGCGCCGGCATGGGCGTGGAAGGCGCGGCATTGGGAACAGTGCTGGCAGAATGCACCACTGTCGGGATATTGATGTTCTATATCCTCTTCCGTTCCAAGGAACTGCATATCATCGGACGCGGTGAACGCGGCAGTTTCATCCCGACCAGGGTCTGCATCAGCAACGCATTGACTATCAGTGCTCCGATGGCATTGCAAAATATCATTATGAGGGGCGCGCATGTGCTGAGCACGATTATTGTGGCGCCTCTGGGTACCATCGCCATTGCGGCCAATGCTTTCGCGATAACGGCGGAGAGTTTCTGCTACATGCCGGGATATGGTATCGCGGATGCGGCGACATCGCTCATCGGCCAAAGCCTCGGCGCGAAACGGAAAGAGCTCGCGAAGGGATTCGCCCGGATTACCGTCGGACTCGGCATGGCGGTGATGAGCGTAATGGCAATAATAATGTACGCTCTCGCCCCTGTTTTCATCGGATTGATGTCCAATGATGCCGAAGTCGTGGCTCTGGGTGCCCATGTCCTCCGGATAGAATGTTTCGCCGAGACAATGTTCGCCGCATCCATCGTCGGCTACGGAGTATGCGTCGGCGCCGGTGACACATTGATACCGAGCACGATAAACTTCTCGGCAATGTGGCTTTTCCGCATAATCCCAGCGTTCTTCCTCACGAAGACCATGGGCCTTGCCGGTTTCTGGATAAGCATGTGCGCCGAGCTGAATATCAGGGGATTGCTTTTCCTTTGGAGGCTCCATAGCGGAAAATGGCTGAATGTCCGTATGAAGGTAGACAACATTGAAACAAAATAATATATGGAAAAGATTATCGGTCAAGAGTTTATCGGCGAAAGGCCGCTCTATTGCAGACACGGGCTGTATCTTGAGAACGTGAAGATTCACAGAGGCGAGTCAGCGTTGAAGGAAACAAGCGACATTACCGCTGTCAATTGCGTATTCGAGGGCAAATATCCATTCTGGTGCTGCGAGAACTTCATCGTGAAGAACTGCCTTTTCACAGGTGGAGCCAGAGCCGCATTGTGGTACTCGAAAAATCTGGAAATGACTGACACATACGTAGATGCGCCCAAAATGTTCCGCGAGATGGATGGCATCAAATTGAAAAACGTGCAGATTCCGGGAGCTGCGGAAACTCTGTGGCACTGCAAGAACATCGGGCTGGACAATGTAAGCGCAGACCATGCCGACTATATTTTCATGCACTGCAGCGACATAAAGATCCGTAATTTCCGCCTGGACGGCAACTACTCGTTCCAATATTGCAAAAACGTGGAAATTCACGATTCCATCCTCAACACGAAAGACGCATTCTGGAATACCGAGAACGTAACAGTCTATGACTCAGAGATAAACGGCGAATACCTCGGATGGTACGCCAAGAATCTCCGACTGGTAAGATGCCGCATTTCCGGCACCCAGCCGCTGTGTTATGCGGAAAACCTCATAATGGAAGACTGCACCATGGCTCCGGATGCAGACCTCGCGTTCGAGTACAGTTCTGTCAATGCAGATGTAAAAGGGCACATCACATCAGTGAAGAATCCTCGCACCGGACACATCAAAGCTGACAGCATCGGAGAAATAATCATTGACGAAAACATCAAGAAACCGGGAGATTGCGAGATATGTTCGACTTCGACAAAGTAAATCAGCGCCGTGGAACCGGCTGCGTGAAATGGGACAATGACAGAGACGGGGTCATCCCGATGTGGGTGGCAGACATGGATTTCCAGACTGCGCCATGTATAGTGGAAACGCTCCGGGAACGGGTAAGCCAAGGCATTTTCGGCTACACGCGCGTCCAGGATCCATATTATGATGCCATCAGCAGCTGGTTTTCCAGGAAACACGGCTGGAACGGCATCCGGAAAGAGTGGGTAATCTACACGTCCGGAGTAGTCCCGGCACTGTCAGCCACGATCAAGGCGATGACCAAGCCTGGCGATAAAGTATTGATACAGACACCGGTATACAACTGTTTCTTTTCTTCGATAAGGAACAATGGCTGCACAATGCTGGAGAGCAGGCTTGTCTACGATTACGCTGACGACAATAGTTTTTCATGCCACGTGGACTTCGATGATTTCGAAAACAAGGTGAAAGAGGCTGCGGTTTTCGTCCTGTGCAATCCTCACAATCCGGCAGGACATGTCTGGACAAGAGAGGAACTGGAACGCATGGCCTCCATCTGCATAAACCACGGAGTACCGATTATCAGCGATGAAATCCACTGCGAAATCGTTATGCCGGGTTACAGCTACACCCCGCTCGCAAGCATTTCACCGGAAATAAGCCGCAACACCGTCACTTTCTGCTCGCCCAGCAAGGCTTTCAACATCGCAGGCCTTCAGATTGCCAATATCATCACATGTCGTGAGGACTGGCGCAATGCTATCGACAAAGCCATCAATATCAATGAGATATGCGATGTCAATCCGTTCGGTGCGGCAGCACTTGTCACCGCCTACACGAATCCCGAAGCGGAACAATGGCTCAGCGAAATGAACAGCTATGTCCACGACAATTACCGCCGTCTCCGCGAGATTTTCGCGTCCCGACTGCCGTGGATGCCGATATCCCGCCTCGAAGGCACCTACCTCGCATGGTGTGACTGCCGCAAGACAGGACTCGCCTCCCGCGAAATCGAGGCAATGCTCGTAGACCGGTTCAATGTCCATGTCAATGCCGGTTCAATGTACGGCGAAGCGGGAGATGGCTTCATCCGCATCAACCTGGCATGTCCGCGCGAACTTCTGGATGAAGGACTGAAACGTATCGCCGACGGCTTGAACTCCGTCCGATAAACCAAATCGGTTCCATCTAAAACGTTTTCCTCGTACAAAACAGGTTTTCAAGGCCCTCTCGTACCGCTTAAAACGTTTTTGCGGAACAAAATGGTATGAGATTCTTTACCCTTGTCTTTGGCTGTAACCTTCCCACTATCAGGGCGGTTTAGGGACTTGCACCCATTAGAGCATGTTCGTGCTGGACGAACATACACTAACAAGCGACTGAAAATCAGCCGTTTATTTAATAATCCATAATAATATTTGAATGATTCGGAACCAAGCAAATGCACTAAGATCATTTATATTACATGAACGATTTGAGTATAATTAATCGCAGGCTGGCTAGAATAGTATGCTTTTGCGACCTCTTTAGCTGCGTTAATGCAATGTTTTTCGAGCGAAACCTCTAAGTTGTATAATTTCCAAGCTCTATCGATAGCCTCTTGCTTTTCTTTCGTCACGCTCTTCTTGACGGTTTCAATAAGGTTTAAAGCCTCCTTGTAGCTCGGGCTCTCAGGATCGACGCCGGCTAGCAAATCGGCTGCCAGGTCATAATCTTGAACAGCGATGGCGGATTTGGCTTCAAGAACTAGCTGCGCTGAGCGTTCCTTCTGATAATCCTTATAAATATCGACAATGGCAGCGCTGACAAGACTATATGACGGTAAACACTCCGGATAAAGAGCTAATAGCGCGAGAGCTTCTTTATACCGCTGTTGTGACGCAAGGATTTTTGCTTTGAGAATGCTATTCTTGCAGTTCTTCTCATCGTAGTTTATTATACGTTTCTTACAGTCGGAAATAAAAGACGAATACTTAGGATCTCGGGCATTGATTTTTGAAATAGCATTAGATGTGGCTTCTGCGATACTATACCCACTGCCAGAAAGAACGACAGGAATACTTCCAATAATCGTCTTTGTAGCCATCTGAAGGACATTGATGGTCAAATCGATTTTAAGAGATTCGATGGCCTTCATTCCACCTTCTACTGTCTGTATATCGTAGACGTCAAGTTTGGGAAACATAACAAATGCCCCATCATAAAAAGCAGCAACTCCATTATTCGTGGCAATCTGCTCCATTTTTTGTGTGAGACGAGACAATCCGGATTGTGAGAAATACTCCAAAGATTCCGGGCATACTACACCTATGCATACATCATTTGTAGTCGGCTGTGAGAAAGCGGTGAAATAGCAAAGGGTCAATATAGCCGAGATAATATATCGTTTCATAACAACTGACTATTTGATAGTAATATAGATAGTATTTCCTTTGATGTCTCGACTGATTGTGAGCCCGAGTGAGCGCATAAATTTAAAAATCTCCAAGGCAAACTTGTTCGCATTGTAATTATTGCCTGTTGTGGGGTCTTTAAGCGGGATTCGGACATCATCAAAAATCATCTGCGTATCGGTCGTACCTTGGATATGGTAATTGTTTTTATAGGCATGTGATTCCATCCACAACTCAAGTTCGTCAGATAATTGAAGCCCTTGATTGCCGACATCAGACGACATGGTATAGCCAGAATTGGCATCAAACCCAAAGTTTATAATAATCGAGCGACCATTGTTAACGATATCGGTAAATTTCTCCTGCATAACATTGAGAAAATCGGTGGCACAACTCTCAATTGCCTTGCTTGCAAGTTTTCCGATATCATCAGTATAGAACTTATTACTCTCCCCAACTTTATTGGCAAGAGAGTTGCCCGTTGATATTTCGTAGGCGGTGACAATGATTTTAACGGAATTGCCTGTACTTGACAAAAGCACATCATCCTCGGCCTCTACATACACATCGGCTCCAGACATCTGCACGATTTGCGCCTTAAGATCCGTCTGGTTGTCCGAGGTGAAAATATTGTTATCGCTGGCCGCTTTTAATTTTGCGATAAAATCCACTGTGGTGAATCCGCGCGAATCAAAAGCCTCTTTAATCTTCGTGAGAACTATACGTTTGTTAACATCGGATTCTAGAATGGTCCTAATATCCTCGCCCTCTTTGGTATATGGTATTACCATGATTTTAGGTTGTACTGTTTGAACCGATGGGGCGGACACCGGCTCTTGTGCAAATGCCGAACTGAAGGTGACTACTGCTAAAAGTGCGGCTAAGATTATCTTTTTCATACCCAATAATTATTAAAGACCAAATCTCCTAATAACTCCGTGTTGTTCCAAATCCTTTCTCAAGGAAACAACATTAATGGTTATGTCGGCTGAGATAGTCCATGCTTGATACTTCGTCCAAGAATAATCTGAAACAGGAACAGAGGACACAATGAAACTCTTGTGCCGTCCATTTTCAAAAAGCTCTTTAAAATAGCGCGGATTGGCTTGACGCGCTTGTTCTTCATTAATGCCAACCAAAGGAAACGAATATTGAGAACCAGGGACACCTCTAAATAGTATTGTTTCCAGTGCGTACCGTTCAGCGGCGTCTAATGACTCAACCTTTTGTTTCCCAAAACCCGAAGACCTTAGCGTAATGGTATTATTCTGGTCGGCAACCAAATTACATGATTGAACCGGATATACCTTCGGTGAGCAAGAAACGATACATGTTATCAATAAAGCGAGAGGTAACAACTTTTTCATAATCAGTTGACTATAAGATTACAATCCATTTTGTCGTTTGCTGAAAAACGAGAGAATAATTCAGCTCCCATTTTCTTGGGAACCTCGCATTCGCAAAAATAATCCCCAGAGACCTTAATGACTTTAATGATTCCTATTGAAGACGGATAAGGTTGCCCCGCCAATAACTCAATGTATTCGACATTGAACTTATCACCAACCTTCACCCCTTGGTTGATTCCTGCCGCCAAGAGTACTTTGGTGGCTACAGAATTCTTACTATCAAGAATCTTAACAATCTTAGTCGTCAATGGAAAATTTACCCTGAAATAATTCTCTAGTTCATTCTTTAGAGATGCCATGGCGTTGTTAACCGCACTTTCAGGCGATAACATTAATTCGCTGGTTTTTCCTTGAAAACTAGTGGCTTCAGTACTGAGGCCCGTCTCAACATCAACCACCTTCATTTGGAAAGCCACACTTGCCTGGTAACCTTTGATGGTTTCATTGCTATTCTTTATTGCATAGACGGGAATCTTGGTAATATGCCCAGTTATCATTTTTTCAGCAGCAACAGCAACGCCTTGAGCAGCTGTATTCTTGCTATCAATAAATGCTTCACTCTTTTGTAATTCTAACTCGGCTTGTACCTTATCTATGCTGGTTCTATCAACGACCCTGAAACGGTGGGAATTTGTAAGCATTTCAACCACATTTTCAGTCACGAGACCAGCATATTTTTGGCTTCCTTCACAAGTAAAGGCCGCAACACCAACAACGGTCCTACTATCTTCTTGCGCGTGAAGGGTAACTCCACACGCAAGAACGGATAGTAGAAAGATGATAGCTCTTTTCATTACTAGAGATTGGCGGCAGATTTGGCTGTTTCAACCATTGCAGCAATAGCCTTTGCCTGAGCTGCAGATTCCTCAGCAAGAATCGGAGTGACATCTGCTGTAAACTTGGTCATCGGGACCAACTTTGCGGCCTGAATTGGGTTCTTTGTCACTTTTACCTTCTTAGCGGCACCTTCGGCCAACTTCGTCGCATCTGCTACTGCAATTCCCTCAGTGGCAATCGTTGCGGAAAGGGCCATAATGTCCTCCAAAGACGGCTTCACAATTGTAACATCGGTTACACCATCTTTCGTTTCACCAATGACTCTGTAGTAGAAGTTCTCCAGTTGCTCGCTATTGGCAATAGCTGCCTTAGCTGCCACAAGTACTGCATTGGCATACGCATCAACCTCACTGGCACCTGATGCCTTGGGGAATTTTGCGCAAAGTTCGGACAGTTTTTTTGCACGCTCAACAGATGCGTTGATGTCCTCTTTCGTCTGGGCGAAAGCACTTGCTGCAACAAGAATAGTTGCAATCATCAAAATGGCTTTTTTCATAATTGATTTGGTTTAAAATGTTAATAAAAATGGTTTCAATCTAATGACAAGCCGGTCTTTCAAAAACGACACACAAAAATCGCGAGCGAAACTTGCTCTAATTGAGGTCGTAGGAAACCTTTAGGGAAACAAGTAACGCCCGCGAAAATGCTACGCGGACGTCAGTACTTGTTCTTGATCCCTAAATTCTATTGAAATTTCCTACGTTTCAATTAAGATCGAACAAATAGCTAACGCTGTATGTCTTTTTTCATTTGGCTTTTTTCACCAAACGATTTGCAAATATATCAACACTCCGAATAATAAACAAATTAAAATCATTACAATGTGAATTCCACTATATAATGAATCAGAGCTAGTTTGATATTCTCTATAATAGATTTGACTATCAGATGGAGAATGAAAGCGCCTAATGCCGCAAGGCCGATGTACATGAGGATTTCCTTCAAGGCAAGTCCGCGTGTTTAATAATACAAAGCAATGCTGGCGTGAGCCCTTTGATGGTGTAGTATGTTCCCTTTCCAGTCGTACCTTTGAGTTCAAGATAATCTGACAAAGAGTACAATAGCCGTGTTGCGGTTGGCTTGCTGACCTTGGCCATCTCTTGCACATCGGTATTGGTGACACGTCCGTTTTTTAGGGCAAATTCCACAGCTTGGATGCCGCGCTCACTTATACCGGCTTCTTTGAGCTGAGCCGCCGGGCTGCTGAAGAAAGTGACCATCAGGCCGCCGAGGGAGGCGTCGAAAATCGGTGGGAGCAATTTTTCCACAATGGCACCGTTCACAATCTTGCCGATATCCCGCCTCGAAGGCACCTACCTCGCATGGTGTGACTGCCGCAAGAC
>OHMY01000473.1_pt1 | contig 24877 bp, 20 predicted proteins | sample 1569381 | NCBI WGS metagenome assembly OHMY01 (sample SAMEA3879528, study PRJEB24766) | human gut metagenome | biome: human-associated habitat; feature: feces | place: USA | collected 1985/1987
GTGTGCCGGTTCAGAAGGTGGAGCCGATGACCGACAGGGACTATTCCGTTCGCGGATGTACTGCCCTTCTGGATGCTATCGGCGGAGCAATTCATCACATTGGGAATGTCCACAAGTACGCAAGAAATGAGGATGTCCCTGAACATACGCTGTTCGTCATCACAACGGACGGCATGGAGAATGCAAGCCGCCGTTATGACAGCGAGACAGTTAAGAAAATGATCGAGCGGCAGAAGGAAAAGTACGGCTGGGAGTTTCTATTCCTCGGCGCAAATATTGACGCAGTTGAAACGGCAAAGCACTTCGGTATTGGAGCAGACCGAGCGGTCAATTATCACTCTGACCATAAGGGAACGCAGCTCAACTATGAGGTTCTGAGTGAAGCGGTTTCTGCTGTCCGTTGCAGCGTACCTCTGGGTACGAATTGGAAAAAGCGTATCGACGAGGACTACGAGTCAAGGAAATAAGAGATTTCTTCTCATAGACCCCTGTTTTTTTCTCAAAGAATGTCCGTTGTAAAGTGAAGGGGTATTTTACGAGGAGTCTCTACGAGGGAATACGATTTTAGAGAATAGCAAGCACAGCCGGTGTATATACACACGGCGATTTCTGATTAAGGAAACCCTCCCCTTAATCGAAGAAATGCTTGTTGGGAAATCTCCCAAACCCTCTTCCTTTACGAAAGGACGGAACGCCTATGGCAAACAGAACGCGACCAAATCAGATACTCTTCTTCGTCTCCGACGATGAGAAAAAAATCATCAAGGCAAAGATGGCGCAGCTCGGAACAAAGAACATGGGAGCATATCTCCGGAAGATGGCGATTGACGGCTATATCATCAAGGTGGACTACACGCAGCAAAAAAAGCTCGCATCCGCTGTCAGCCGTGCAGCGTCAAATATCAACCTGATTTGTCGCCGCATCAACTCAAAGGGAAACCTCTATGAGGATGATGTTGTGGAGCTGAAAGAGAGGCAAAAGGAAATATGGCAGTTACTAAAATCAAGCCAATCCGAGGAACTGTAAACAAAGCTCTCGCCTATATTCTCGACCCGCAGAAGACTGACGATGCCTTCTATGTTTCGTCCTATGGGTGTGCCGCAAGCGACGCGGCAGCGAAAGAATTTGAGTGGACGAGAAACCTTGCAATACAGCAAGGAATGCAGATGCCGAAGGTGCTTGCGCGTCATCTGATCCAGTCCTTTGACATCGGTGAAGTGACGCCGGAAGAAGCTCATGAGGTCGGGAAACAGCTTGCGGACGAATGGCTCAAGGGCAAGTACGAATATGTGATTGCTACCCACATCGACAAGGGACATTGCCATAATCACATTATCTTCAATGCCGTGAACTATGTGGACTTTCATGCCTACCGGAGCAACAAGAGAACCTATCGTGAGCTGCGCCAACTCAGTGATGAGATATGCAAGGAACATGGGCTGTCTGTGATCCCTCCGTCGCAGAACAAGGGCATGGACTACAAGGAATATACCGAAGCCAAACGCGGCACGAGCTGGAAGCAAAAGCTCAAGCAGACCATCGACCGGCTTGTCATCACAGCAAAGGACTACGATGACTTTCTGCGGCTCATGCAGGAAGCCGGTTATGAAATCAAACCCGGCAAATACATCTCCTTTCGTGCTGAAGGTCAGGAGCGGTTTACCCGGTCTAAAACCATCGGAGAGAACTACACCGAGGAACGCATCAAGGAGCGGATTGCCGGACGGACGCCGCGCAGAAACCGGAGGCAGACCGTGCCGAAGGGCATCTCTCTCATCGGAGATATTCAGGAGCGGATCAGACTTATCGACAGCAAGGGCTATGAGTATAAAGCCAAGCTCACGATCCTCAAGGAAGCGGCACGGACGCTCAACTATCTCACGGAAAACAACTTGCTCCAATACGCTGATCTTGAGAAGAAGGTCGAGGACGTTCACGGCTCTTATGACCGTACCGGCAAGGAGCTGAAAGGCGTTGAAGCGCGGCTGCGGGAAGTCCAGCCGCTTATCAAAAACATCTCCAACTACCAGCGCCTAAAACCCGTATATGACGCCTTCCAGAAGACGAAAGACAAGCCGAGTTTCAAGGCAAAGCACGAAGCCGAGCTTGTGATCTTTGAGGCGGCGCGGAGTACACTGCTTGCCATGCAAGGCGATGAAAAACTGCCGAGCTTAAAGACGTTGCAAGCAGAACAGCAGAGACTTCTTGAAGAACAGCAGCGGCTCTACGATGAACGCGCAAAGCTCAAAAAGGAAGCAAGGATGATCGACACATTGAAGGCAAACGTGGATGATTTCCTCAAGCCAAACGCAGAGCGCGACCAAGAGTATCAACGCAATTCACAGCGCGAATAAAGAGAAACGGCAAGGCAGCTTTCATGAATAACTGCCTTGCCCTTTTTGAAAATCAAAACCATCAAGAACTTGCATCTTTTTTGTGAACTTGTGCATGAGATAATTGCATTCAAAGAGGTTTTCGTGTATAATAGAATGGAAGTCATGATTAGCGGATGAGTAAAGGGGTGCGTATCATGGGAATCAGCTACAAAAAACTTTGGATGCTCCTGTTAGAGCGGGACATAAAGAAGTCCACCTTCCGGCAAGAGCTTAACCTTGCATCCGGAACATGGACGAAACTGAATAAGGGGGAAGAAGTGTCCCTCTCTATTTTGCTGCGCATCTGCGGCTATTTGAATTGCGACATCGGAGATATTTGTGAGGCTGTGCGGACGGACAACTGATAGGTCCTTTTTCCGTGCGGCTTTTTTATATACCAGTGGAGACGAATTAAATGTTTGTGCGTAGCAGGACTGTTACAAAAAAAGGAGGATAACAGATGGACATTGGCGTAACGATAAGCAAAGTCCGAAAAGAATACAGAGAATACTTACGGGAAACTCACCCGGACTGGGCTGACACGACTATCAGCACCCATGTTTCCGATGCGTTCTATCTGTATCAAAACACTATTGCGCTGTCCTTCTGGAAGTGTTTTGAAAGTGATGCCTCTATGGAGAAAGCGAAGGGCGAAATCTTCGACTACCTAAAACAAGAAGTAATGTCTGATCGAGCAGACGAACGCACTGCACAGTATTATAGAGATTTGAAGCGGCTGAAAGAATTTATTGATTCTAAGGGCGGCGTCAAGACGTATATCGGTTATGAATATGACTGCGAAGTCATTGTCTACAAATATGCTAAGATGGTTTATGATGGCACAATGGAGATGGACGCTGCTGTAAAAGCCATGTGTCAGGAGGTCCCGTGCTTTGGAGAAACCTCGCACAAGCTGACGATCATGCTCTTTGCGTCCATGATGAAGGGCATAAAATACACTCGCAGGTCCAACACTGAAACTACGGTTTACTTCATCGTCCACATTGGGAAAGACTACGGACAGGAGCAAATGGTCAATGCTCTAAAAGCCACTCAGGAGAACATTAAATATTACTACGAGCAAACCGGCAACAAGTCTAACAGCATTCGTAGAGGATGCAAAAAGATCGTCGAAGAGAACAACATTGATATATCCTTCGACGATGAAATCTTTGATGGAATCATTCCGAAGGAGAACACAGATACAGCTCTTTCATCCGACGCTACTGCAACACACTATTGGCTGTACGCAGCGGGTGATGGCTCCGCAAATTGGGAGAATGATTATGCCGAAGGGATTATGGCTATCGGCTGGTCTGACCTTGGCGATCTAATGGAATATAGCTCCAAGGAAGAAATGCGGGCAAAGATGAAAGAGGTCTACGGGGATACTGGCTCATATAAGAATCAGGTTCTTGCTACATGGCAATTTGCAAACGAGCTGAAACCCGGTGATGTTGTCTTTGTTAAAAAAGGCAGAAAACAGATCCTCGGTCGCGGGTTGGTCGAAGGCGAATATATTTTTGATCCTGAACGCGGTCAATATGCCAATACCCGAAAGGTACGCTGGACAGATAAGGGCGAGTGGGAATTATCAGATCAGGGTGCAATCAAAACGTTGACGGATATTACGTCCTACACAGATTACGTCAAGAAGCTGCAAAACATGATTGACGGAGACAAGCACGAAGATACCTTCGACGATGCTGCTGATGAGGAAATCACTTTCGAGCCATACACCGCCGATGATTTTCTGACCGATGTGTATATGGACGAAGATCGGTATAAGGTTCTCAAGTCGCTGCTTTTAACCAAAAAGAATGTAATTCTGCAAGGCGCACCGGGCGTGGGAAAAACCTTCGCAGCAAAAAGACTGGCATTTTCTATCATGGGAGAAAAGGACACCAACCGTGTGAAAATGGTTCAGTTTCATCAGAGTTATAGCTATGAAGATTTCATCATGGGTTTCCGCCCGACGGAGACAGGATTTGAACTGCGAAAGGGCGTATTCTACGAGTTTTGCAGGCAAGCTGCTGAGGATGATCGTCCATACTTTTTCATTATCGACGAGATCAACAGAGGCAATCTCAGCAAGATTTTTGGCGAACTCTTCATGTTGATTGAGAGTGATAAACGCGGTGTCGAATTGCAGCTTCTATATGCAGATGAGCAGTTCTCCATTCCGAGTAACGTCTATATCATTGGCATGATGAACACTGCTGACCGTAGCCTCGCCATGCTGGACTACGCACTTAGACGTCGTTTTGCTTTCTTTGAGCTTACTCCGGCATTTTCGTCTGCTGGATTCAGAGCATACAGAACGAAAGTCAATAATCCGAAGTTTGACCGGCTCATTGCAACAGTTGAGCAGCTTAACGACGTAATTGCAAACGATGACTCGCTTGGTGAGGGGTTCTGTATCGGACATAGCTATTTCTGTACAAACGCAACCATCAACGATGAATGGATGCGGTCTGTTGTCGAATATGAACTGATACCTCTTTTGAAAGAATACTGGTTTGACGAGGCAGTTAAAGTGAAGGATTGGAGCCGCACATTACGCGAGGTAGTCAAATGATCCGTGTCCAGAACGTTTATTATATGCTGGCTTATGCGTTCCAAGTGCTGCATGAGCAAGGGTATAAAAATGTCGCCACCGAAGAGTTTGATAATGTGGCTGAACTTCTGGCTGCTATTCTCTGCCGTGGAGTATCTGTCCAGATAAAGAGAGGCTTAATCAGACAATACATTTCGAGAGAGGAAGCACTTGCGTCTCCCCGTGGGAAACTTGAAATTGGTGAATCCATAAAGACACAGGTTATTCGCAAGAAACAGCTCGTTTGCAATTATGATGAGTTTTCGGTTGATGCCTACCCCAACCGAATCATCAAAACAACAATGGAATTGCTGCTTCGTGGAAGTATTTCAAAAGCCAGAAAAAAGGAGATCAGGAAGTTGATGATTTTCTTTGATGGCATCAGCATATTGGACATCCATAGTATCAACTGGGACATTCAATATGATCGCAATAATCAAACATATCGGATGTTGATAGCCGTTTGCCGATTTGTGATAAAAGGGCTTTTGCAAACGACAGCCGATGGCTCAACAAAGATTATGGATTATGCGGATGATCAAACAATGGCGAAGCTATACGAGAAGTTTATTCTCGGATACTATCAGCGTGAGCATCCAGAGTTAAAAGCATACTCTCCACAAATTGCGTGGCAAGTCACAGATGGGTACAGAACGCTTTTGCCGACGATGCAGTCTGACATTGTGATTACGAATAAGGCAGCAAAGAAAACGCTCATCATCGACGCCAAATACTACACGCACAATATGCAAATGAAAGCACCGTACATGACGCAGACGCTTCATTCTGGAAATCTGTATCAGATTTTCACCTATGTGAAGAACTGGTCTGCCGCGCCGGATGAGGTCGTTTCCGGTATGCTTTTATATGCGGGAACAGACGATGCGATTCAGCCAAACAATGATTATCAAATGAGCGGGAATCAGATCAGTGTGAAGACATTGGACATGGACTGTGACTTTTCTAAAATTGCAGCGCAGCTCGACAGCATTGCTGATCGGATAAAGTAGGGTGTAGGCACTGGACAGCCGTTCTTCTAATCTCACCGCTTCATAAACAAGCAGATATGCTCTCCGTGGAAAGGAGCAATCATGAGTATACTTGAAAATCCCATACCGAATGAGGTGTTGGATAATGCAACAAGCCCTCTCACCGATGACAGGGCAGCGTACAAAGACAGCACCTACGAGATCGTTTCAAAGGTGGCTTACCTGATTGGCGTGCCAAAACGCATCTTTGACAACGAACATGAAGCCCCAAAAGTTGAAGTATACAATCGGTTGGACAGCGATAAAACAGCTCGAATTATAAGACATCTTTGCATTGTACGAACTGCGATTGAGCGTAACTTCAAGCGCATCAATGAACGCATGAGATTCCAGTATGAGACCATTCTGAGTATGCCGGAATATGTTCCGCAGGAAAGCATAAACCAGCTAAGTCTTGACGGAGTGAACTTCATCAAAAACACCAGCAAAAAACTGTGCCAACACGTTGTCGAGATTAACAGGTTGATTTGCGATAGAATCAACAACTGCAAGAAGCTCTTTCCCCTCTGGATAAATTGGGATTACATTAAAGCACTTTTCGTCATGCCTGACGGTTTGAAGGAAGATGGTACAAGAGAGGCTGCCAACATTTATTACTCTCATTTGCTTTTTTATCCCTATCAGATGTACATAAACTGGCAGCCGGAGGAAGTCGGCAACATTCTTTACAATGATAAGAAGTTCGTTACCTTGCTGTACAGTTGGAACAATGACTATTTCACTGAATATAGCAAAGTCTCAGATGCAGGGAGTTATATCAAAGGAAGTATCTATGAGTTTATTGAGAGCAGCGAAAAGACCGTTATCGTTGTCGATTGTGAAAACTCTGATCCCTACAAGCTGTGTGCTACCTTAAAAAACCTCGATAACCTCGATCACGAGTATACACAAAAAATTGCGTCGATCATTCTCTTTGATGATGTGCATACCGCCTCCGCATGGAGAATATTAGACAGCTTCACCGCAATCCATGTTGAACACATGATGATTGAACGGGTGAAGCAAAGCAAGTCGCTCGTTGATGTCATGCTTATTGCCCGAACTTGTCAGGAACACTACAAGAATAACGTCGATTCCTTTATTCTTGTTTCCAGCGACTCCGACTACTGGGGGTTAATCTCGTCTCTGCCGGAAGCACGTTTTTTAGTTATGATTGAACGAGAGAACTGCGGACCGGACTTGAAGAATGCACTTCTGAATGCAGGGATATTTTATTGCTATATTGATGATTTCTACTCTGGAAATGCTGAGGACATCAAGCTCGGCGCACTTTTCAAAGAAATGGAGCGTTATATTGACCAAACCGTCAGGCTCAATATCAACGAGATGTTCAGTGCCGCTTTGAAGGTAACGCGCATTGAGATGAGTTCGTCTGAGAAAAACCAGTTCATCGCAAAGTACCTAAAATCAATGCAAATGGAAATTACAGATGATGGTGACGTGGTTTTGCAGTTGAAACGAAAATAAGTCCGGTATTTGGGATACTTGCTATGATAAAATAGAAATGAGGACAGGCTGGCAACCAACAAATGATCCTCTAGTATTGGAGATGAAGATATGGCATACCAAAGCGAAGCGGCTCTTGAACAGCAGTTTATAGAGCAACTGAACAAGCAGGAATATACCACAGTCGCAATTCCTGATTATGACGCGCTGGTGGAGAACTTCAAAGTTCAGTTTGAAGCCTTCAATGCGCCAAAGCTGGATACGCCTATCACTGATAAAGAGTGGGAGCGTATCTTCAACCTCATGCTCGGAAAGTCAGTTTTCCAGAGTGCAAAAATCTTGAGGGATAAGTTTGTCCTTGAGCGTGAAGATGGTACAAAGGTATATCTGTCCTTCTTTGATCAGGACCACACGAAGAACATTTTCCAAGTCACTCATCAAACAACCGTAGTTGGAAAGTACGTCAATCGTTACGACGTTACGATTCTCGTAAACGGCTTGCCCCTGATCCAAGTAGAATTAAAGCGCCGTGGCATTGACATCCGCGAGGCAGTCAATCAGGTCATGCGTTATAAGAAGCACTCCTACAACGGGCTGTATCATTTCATTCAGCTCTTCATTGTCTCCAATGGTGTTGACACAAAGTATTTTGCCAATTCCGACAGAGACTTGATGTATAGTCTTGCTTTCTTCTGGACTGATTTCAATAACGTCCGCATCACCAATTTGAAGGACTTTTCGATTTCTTTCCTTGCAAGGGATCACATCATCAAAATGCTGACCCGCTACACCATCCTAAATGATACCGATAAGATTTTGATGGTCATGCGTCCCTATCAGGTTTATGCCGTAGAAGCGCTGATCCGTCAGGCAACGCTCACAAACCGGAATGCGTATATCTGGCACACAACCGGCGCGGGCAAGACGCTTACATCCTTTAAGACGGCGCAAATCCTCGCAGCAAATCCGAACATCAAGAAAGTCATTTTCCTTGTTGACCGAAAAGACTTGGATTCTCAGACAACCGAAGAGTTTAACAAGTTTGAGGCTGGCTCCGTTGATGTGACAGATCGCACCGATGTTCTTGTCCGCCAGATGAAGGACAAGAACAGACAGCTTATCGTCACCACGATGCAGAAGATGGCAAACGCTGTAAAGCGCCCTCAGTACGAGAAAGTAATGGACGCATACAAAGACGAGAAGGTTGTCTTTATCATCGACGAGTGCCACCGCAGCCAGTTTGGGGATATGCACAAGGACATTGTGCGGCATTTCAGAAAGGCACAGTTTTTCGGCTTCACGGGGACACCTCGGTTTGAAGTCAACGGTAAAACTGAGGGTAAAATCACGCAAACAACAGAAATGCTCTTTGGTGAGTGTCTTCACAATTACCTGATTAAAGACGCCATCTTCGATAATAATGTTCTGGGCTTCCACATCGAATACATAAAAACAATGGAGGGTGATTTTGATTGGGATGACCCGACACTCGCGGACGCGATTGATATAGGCGAACTCTATATGTCCGATGAGCGAATGTCTCTGATCGCCAATCACATCATCCAGAACCACAAGGCGAAAACCCGAAATGGACAATATACGGCTATTTTTGCCGTGTCCTCTATTGATGCCCTTGTTAAGTATTACGACATTTTCAAGAAGATCAAGCATGACCTGAATATCAGCGGCATCTTCTCCTACGGGCAGAATGAGGATGCCGAGGGCAAGGACGAGCATAGCCGTGATTCGTTGGAGCGTATCATCAAGGACTATAACGAGATGTACGGAACCAATTTCTCCACGGATACGTTCTCAGCTTATCACAAGGACATCTCTGACCGAGTAAAGGGAAAGAAAACAAAGTCGCTTGATATTCTCATCGTCGTGAATATGTTCCTGACCGGATTTGACAGCAAGCCGCTCTCTGTCCTTTATGTGGACAAGGACTTGAAGTATCATGATCTGCTGCAAGCCTATTCCCGCACAAACCGCGTTGAGAAGGAAACAAAGCCCTTTGGCATTATCATTTGCTACCGCAACCTCAAAAAACGTACTGATGACGCGCTGACACTCTTCTCTAAGAGTCAAGATACCTCTGGCATCGTTGTTCCGGGTTATCAATACTTCGTAGAGAAGTTCAACGAAATGGTGATGAAGCTCAAGGAAATTGCTCTGTTTCCGGAGTCCGTGGACACAATGCAGAACGAGGACGATCAGAAGAAGTTTGTCGTGACCTTTCGTGAGCTGACAAAGTACCTCCAATCGTTGCAGACTTTTATTGAGTTCAGCTTCGATCAGGATGCTCTTATCATGTCCGAGCAGGAATACCAGGACTACAAGAGCAAATACCTCATGCTCTACTCAAGGCAAAAAACAGACCGCGAGGTTGTTTCCGTCCTGAACGACGTTGACTTCTGCATCGAATTGATGGAGAGTGACAGGATCAATGTGGCGTACATCATGAACCTGATTCGCAACATCCATTTCGACGATCCCAAACAGAAGGATTACGATATTAAACACATTAAGGACGAGCTGGGCAGAACCGACAATCCGCAGTTGCTTCGGAAAGTCGAAATTCTGCAAGCGTTCTTGGATCGTGTTGTTGTCGGCTTGGAAAGTGCGGATGAAATTGATGCAGCATATAATGACTTTGAAAATGAAGCAAAGCGCGAAGAGATCGTTGCCTTTGCGAAGACTGAGGACATTGACGCATCTATGTTGACGGATATTATTTCGGAATATGAGTTTTCTGGCACAATGGATGCAGGAAATATCCGAGATAGGATTGAGAAGCCCTTGCCGCTTTTGAAGAAGCGCTCCCTTGTAAATCGGATTGTTGACTTCATCCGGCAGCACACAGAGAAATACCAATAAGGAGAGAGACAAATGGATAATTCGATTCAGGCTCATCAGAAAGAGCTTTGCAATAAGCTATGGGCAATGGCAAATGCCTTGCGCGGAAACATGGAGGCGTATGAGTTCAAGAACTATATCTTGGGCATGATCTTCTACTACTACCTTTCCGACAGGACGGAGAAGTATATGGCGAATCTTCTCAAGGATGACGGTATCGGTTATGAAGAGGCGTGGGCAGACGAAGAATATAAGACCGCCGTTATCGAAGAGGCACTGCGCGATCTCGGCTATGTCATCGAGCCGCAGTATTTGTTCCGCAAGATGGTCAAGATGGTAGAAAACCGCTCCTTCGACATTGAGTTCTTGCAGAGTGCAATCAACGCCCTGATGGAGTCCACAATCGGAAACGATTCTCAGGAAGACTTTGACGGACTGTTTTCTGATATGCAGCTTGATTCATCAAAGCTCGGTCATACTGTCAAAGATAGAAGTGCTGTTATGGCAAAGATCATCGCTTCGCTGGACGAAATCAACTTCGGCGTGGATGATACCAAAATTGACGTTCTTGGTAACGCCTATGAATATCTGATCGGTCAGTTTGCTGCAACTGCTGGCAAGAAAGCCGGTGAGTTCTATACGCCATCCGGTCCTGCCGAATTGCTTTGCCGTCTGGCTTGCCTCGGTCTCACGGATGTCAAGGATGCAGCCGACCCCACTTGTGGCTCTGGTTCACTGCTGCTGCGCCTCAAGAACTATGCCAACGTGAGAAACTACTATGGACAGGAATTAACCTCCACGACTTATAACCTCGCCAGAATGAACATGATTCTGCGTGGAGTCCCGTATCGCAACTTTAACATCTACAACGGTGATACCTTGGAGCATGACTACTTCGGAGACATGAAGTTCCGTGTTCAGGTTGCTAATCCGCCTTATTCTGCAAACTGGTCTGCTGATATGCACTTCATGGAGGACGAGCGATTCAACGAATACGGAAAACTCGCTCCGAAGAGCAAGGCTGACTTTGCCTTTGTTCAGCACATGGTTTACCACATGGACGAGGATGGACGAGCCGTCGTTCTCCTGCCGCATGGTGTCCTGTTCCGTGGTGCTGCGGAGGAAGTAATTCGCAAGCACCTTATTCAGAAATTAAATGTTCTGGACGCGGTAATCGGTTTGCCTGCAAATCTGTTCTTTGGTACAGGCATCCCTGTCTGTGTTCTTGTTCTCAAAAGAGAGCGCAATGGCAACTCTGACAACATCCTTTTCATCGACGCTTCCAGCGACTTTGAAGCCGGAAAGAACCAGAACATCCTTCGGGAGTGCGACATTGACAAGATTGTTGAGACCTATGAGCGCCGTCAGGACGTCGATAAATATGCTCATGTTGCGACCATGCAGGAGATTGAAGAGAACGGCTTCAACCTGAACATTCCTCGCTATGTTGACACATTTGAACCGGAACCTGAGATTGACCTGAATGAAGTTGCCGCCGAGATCCGCAAGCTGCAATCTGAAATTAAGGATATTGATGCGGAACTGAAACCGTTTTTTGATGAGCTGGGGCTGGATTTCCCCTTTGACGTGGAGGGCAAATAATTATGGCAAATGTATCCTCAAGTAACGGTCTTGAGAAGCGTCCGAAGCTCCGCTTTCCGGGCTTCGATGAGCCGTGGAGCATCTATAAGGCAGAAGAACTCTTTAAGAATGTAGCGGACAAGAATCACCCTATGGAAACTGTTTTGACCATTATTCAGGGCAAAGGAACCCTTCCGAGAGAACAAGCTGGGAGGAATATTCACTATGATGATGCGTCTCTCGCAAACTACAAAAAGGTGGAACAGGGAGACTTCATTATTCATCTTCGTTCCTTTGAAGGCGGACTCGAAATGGCTAATGAAGATGGCATAGTGAGTCCGGCGTATACCATTCTGCGCTGCAAGAAACCACATTCAAGCCTTTTCTATGAAGCATACTTTCACACGGATGAATTCATCAATCATATCCTCTCAAAGTCAGTGGAGGGAATTAGGGACGGCAGACAGATCAGCTATGAAGCGTTCAAGTGGCTTGGTTTACCGTACTGCGATGTCTCTGAACAGGAAAGGATTGCACAGTTGTTTTGTACCCTCAGTCATAGAATAGAAAAGCAGCAGCAAATGGTAGATGCCCTCAAGAAGTATAAAAGAGGATTGTTCAATCAAATATTTTCTGCAATCTCGAAAAGTTCTCAGTGCAGAAAACTTCGTGAGCTTGTTCGCGTTTCAGGAGGCAAAACGCCAAGTATGAGCAATTCGCTCTATTGGAACGGAGACATTGTTTGGATTTCCTCCAAAGACATGAAGAGTAGTAGAATTTCCGGTAGCGAGCTAAAGATAACAAATCTGGCGCTCAATGAGATGACGCTTTATCATCCGGGGACATTATTGTTGGTTGCGCGAAGTGGTATCTTGAAACATTCGTTGCCTCTCGCTATTCTCGAAGTAGATGCAACGATAAATCAGGACATCAAAGCATTGCAAGTACATGGTTGCAACGCATTCTACCTCTATTATGCAATTCTGTCGCAAGAGGACACTATCATTAGAACTCTTGTGAAAACCGGAACAACGGTACAAAGTCTCATGATGGACTCCTTCTTAAACATTGAAATACCAACGCCTGACATTGACCAACAACAACGCATAATCGACAAACTGGCTAAACTCGAAAAGTATGTAGAGGTTCAGGAAAAAGAACTATCGTTATTATCCCAAATGCGAAATGGCTTGTTGCAACAGCTCTTTATATAAAGAGCTGCCTCATATAGCCGTCCCTCATTTTATTCAGAAAGTCAAGTGTTTTTTGGGTTGCTTGCAACCGTGCCTCCACCATATCAAGAATATCTGCATACAGAAGTTGTTTCACATGGCTGGGATACATAACAGGAATCCCCATAAGCAAATCATCCGTCATAGAAACTCGATCATGACGAACGCCTTGTGAGCCGTTATCATAGATGTACCTGTACCATGCGTCGCTCTTAAAGTACCAAGCGAGATATGAAGGAGAAATATCTGCTTGCAGCACAAGACAGGTATATAGCGGTGAGATAATACCTTGTTCACTGAGAGTATATCTATTGAACGGTCCGTATGGCGCAGAGTTTGACTTTCTCGGATTGTAAACAAAGTCTCCATTTTCGATGACATAGTAATTTGCTGTGTTTCCGTCCACTGCAATATCCTTGTCAAAGAAATCGCGCTGAGGAATTAGTCCGTATTCCGCAGAGTTGGTAATTACATTTTTTATTACTCCATCTGTGTTACGACGCGAAACTTTTTTGAAAATATCACCCAGTCGAACACAAGTCCACTCTGCGCCATTCCGAGAAGGAAGTTGGCGAAAAATGTGCTGCATGACACCTCTTTTATACTTCTTGAGGCTATCAACCAGAGCGCGTTGCATTTCAATTCTCTCAAGGAAAATGGCGATTTGCGCTTGCTCGTGAGCAGACGGAATATTGATCGGCATAGCAAAGAAGGTGTCATCCTTTATGCTAACTCTGTCATGTCTTGCTCCGCTGTCACCGGACATATACACATACCTATGCCACGCAGAAGACCGGAAATACCATTCAAAGAACGCAGGATTGATCTCTTTCTTAGCTCTAAAGCAAAGGTACAACGGTGAGACAATACCAGCTTCGGTATATTTGTAGCTACTTATAGGACCGTATGGAGCGTCGGCTGATTTGCGAGGATTATAAACGAAGTCATTTTCCTCAATGATGTAATATCCGTTGGTATTGTCGCTGTTGGCGATGTTCTTGTCAAAGTATTCGCGCTGTGGTATCAAGCCCTGCTTTGCCGAGTTACAGATAACATTAGTTATTCGCCCATCTGTATTTTTCTGAGTGTTCTTTGCAAATACGGATGATAACAAGGTTGTCTGCCACGGCTCATCGAAGCCCGGAAAGCGGAGCTTCGGACGCTTCTCAAGACCGTTACTTGAGGTCTATTTTCAGACCTCATTCCGGTATGAACCAAAAGTAAAATCCCTTGCAGTAGCAGAGATTTTCCGCTATTGCAAGGGATTTCGTCTGTCATATAGCTATTTCTGCTTGCTTGATCAGAAGTATAAAAGAGGTGTCGTTGCGGCTATTTTTTCACATCAGCTAAAGTTCTCTGATGCAACCGGAAACCCATATCCAGAATGGACATCCTGCACGCTACAAGACGCAGTGGATTTTCTGGACGGACAGCGTAAACCGCTTGAAAGTGCGGACAGAGCCAAACGGCAAGGACAGTATCCATATTACGGCGCATCGGGCATAATAGACTATATTGACGATTTCATCTTCGATGAGCCGCTGCTCCTTCTTGGTGAAGATGGGGCAAATATACTTAATCGCAGTACGCCATTGTGTTTTATCGCGGAGGGTAAATATTGGGTAAACAACCATGCTCATGTAATGCGACCTAAAGCGGGGCAGAATATCAAATTTCTTTGTGAGCTACTTGAAAGTCTCGATTATACACGCTATAACACTGGCACGGCACAACCTAAGTTAAACCAAGATAAGTGCCGTAGAATTGGGCTTGCTTTACCCGTTTACGAAGAACAATGCCACATTGCTGATTTCCTGTCTGCCTTTGACCAAAGGACAGACAAAGCGCAAAGCATTCTTGATTATCTGCTTTCAAATAGAGATGGTCTATTACAGCAGCTCTTTATATAAAAAGCCGTTGCATCAAACCTGATTTTAGCTGGATGAGTTTTTCCATGTAGGTACCTTGCGTTCCAATAATTCGATCCAGAGATTCAAGACTTCTTGTAATGAGCAGTTGTGCCTTGTAAGCGATGACTGGAGACTGTATCTTTTTCAGTTGTCCACCTGTAACAAGTGGTTGCCCTGAGCCAAAAATTAGTTTGTGTAGATCGAAGTTTTCTAAGAAATATGCGAGAAACTTCGGATGAATGGTATTTTCTTTGACGCGGATTACGAGCGTGTTATCAGTTACTCCACATCTTCCAGAAAAAAAGTTTACCTTTCCTGCATTTGCCCCGACACGGGCTACCATGACAATATCTCCATCATGCTCAATAGTGTTTGTCATTCCCACAATACCCGTTGATCCAAATAAAGGGTATCTGCCATTAGATTCATTCACGGTTGTGCGACCAGAGGATATTGATATGCACAAATCAGATAATGGTAATTGGTAATGCGCCTCGCTCATTACTTTCTCGAAAACCAACTTAATAAGTCCTCTTTTATACTTCTTGAGGTTATCTACGAGAGATTGCTGCGCGTCGATACGACGCTCTAAGGCAATGAGAAAATCTGCAATCTTTCTCTGCTCGGCAGTATTCTCCGGCAGATAGTGTTTTGTGGCGAAGAACTCATCTGTTGGAACATTAAGCAATCCGTGATTTCTTGCCCCTTCTGCTGAAATCATATAGATTTCCTTGTACCATTTGAGTGAATCAAAGTACACCTTAATGAAATCTGTATTGTGCTTCTTGAGCGCAAAACAGATGTATAGTGTAGACAACGCTCCCATAGGATAGCGATCTAACCGCTTTATTGAACCGAAGTCGTAACCTACGGAATAGCTCTTGTTATACGCATATTCGCCATTCCTCAAAAGGTAATATCCACTCATGTCTTTGCTTGCAACGGTTTTGTTGAAGTAACTGATTTGATCGACAAGACCGTCTTTTGAAGATATTGTCAGGGGTAGATCAGTTTCATTATTGCTGTTTTTCCGTGTTATCCGTTCTGCAAAATCAGACAATTTTTCTGCTCTCCACGGTTCATCGAAGCCCGGAAAGCGGATCTTCGGACGCTTCTCAAGACCGTTACTTGAGGGTGTTAATGCCCTGATTATCCCTCCACCGGATAATGTTCGTGGAGGTGGTCATTATGACTAACAATACACAATTCAAGACGCTTGTGAACACATGGCTAAATCAAAAGAAGCCCATGATCACGCCGTCAACCCATGCCAGCTTTACGCTGATTGCCGAAAATCACCTGATCCCGTATTTCGGCAAGCGCAAGATTGGCAGCATCACCGAAGCGGACATCCAGAGTTACATTTCCTATCTCTACAATGCTGGACGCTTGGATAAGACCGGAGGACTTACCGTGAAGACGATAAGGGATGTTATCCTCGTTCTCCGGCTGTCAATGGAGTATGCCTACAAGGAACGGGCTATTCCACTCCTGAACTGGGACTTAATCGAATACCCAAAAGAGCTTGGCATCAAGAAAGTAGTTTCTCTCTCAAAAGATCAAGAGCAAGCTCTAATCCAGTGTATCTACATGGACTTGAACCGGAAGACAGCGGGGATTCTGATTGCATTGTTTACCGGAGTCCGGATAGGCGAGCTGTGCGGCTTGCAGATGAGGGACATTTCGCTGACGGACAAGACCATCAGCATCAACAAAACCGTCCAGCGTATCTACGACAAGAAGAAAGGAGAATCGTATCTTCATATAGGACCGCCGAAAACGAAGACCTCCGCTCGAACGATTCCTGTTCCGTCTCTTCTCATGAATATCATCAAGAAGTTTTACGCGGAAAACCCGAATCACTATTTCCTCACGGGCAAGACCAAGCCAACCGAGCCGAGAACATATCGGCAGTTTTTCACACGTTTCTTGAAGCGGAACGGATTGGAGAAAGTGAAGTTTCATGAGATCCGGCATACATTCGCAGTTAGAGCAATCGAGATACCGGAGTTTGATATAAAGTCCCTTTCTGAAATTCTCGGACATAAGAATGTATCTTTTACCCTGAATGTGTACGGGAGTGCAAATCTCCAACAGAAGGTTAAGTGTATGAATCTTCTGAATGACCTCTTGTGATGAAAAAATGCCCCCGGCGCTGTGCCAGATGCACAGTGCCGGGGCATTCCCGTTTCCAGCGATTTAATTTTCTCCCAACGAAGGACTGTTCATAGGGTGGCGCTTTCCATTTTGCGAAGCCGTGAAATCTCAGTGCATTCCGTGGAAAAGTTCACGGGGCAGCATACGCCGTACACGTTTCCAATAATCACTGTTCAGCGCAATGTGTATTCGCTATCGTAAGTATATTTACGGTTTTCACAATGCTTAATTCAGAGGGGAAATTATTTGCCTTATTCTTGTGTGACATCAAGGGAAACCGGGTCAATGACCGTAACAGATTTACCCTGCTGATGAGCATATCTGACCGTCTTTCCGGTTCCGCTGGGGCTTCCATCCCAAACCGCGATCAGGACATCCGCATGATCAACCATATAACGGTTGCGCTTGTCCATGCAGTCGGGCGAGTAATGGGTTTGAATCAGTGTTTCCTTATCACACTTGGACGCAATGTCGAAATACCGATCTCTCAGAGCTTCCGACCACTTTGCAGCTTGACTTTCACACGGGATGGCACTTTCGAGCGTAATTCCCGGATAGGACGCTTTCAGTCCCAGTACGATCTCAGCGGCATACATATCTACACCGATTGCCATTCCGGATATAAAGTGCGTGACGCCTTCATTTTCGATGAGATTGATGATTTGCTCCCTGAGAGTTTTTTTGAGGTCTATGCAGCGTTCGTCTTCCTCATTGAAACCAAACGGGAGGTTTTGCGGACGATGCCCGGTAAAAGCACAGGTCTTCATTTTCTTTTCATCTCCTGACTATGTATTAGAGACTGTTTCTGTGTCTCTAATACATAGTATAGCACGGAGATATGAAATATTCTGTCGAAATAAGGGAAGAAAAAAGGCTGCGTGATAAAATCACACAGCCCATGACGGATTCAGCCATTATCTGCCGTTTCCTGCTGAATCATCAGCTCAACCATCTGCAAAATGCGCTTCTGCGCTTGCGGAGACAACGAAGCAAGTTTCTCCGAGAGTTCAGACGATTTATAGCTTGTCGAATGCTCCAGGACGTCACAGAAAATCGCGTCTGCCGAAACCTCAAGCCCATTGAGAAGAATGATCAATTTCTCACAGCGAGGAAACGACATACCACGTTCAACCGTAGAAATATAATTTGCAGTCAGCCCGGTCTTTTCCGCAAGCTCTTCTTGCGAGATTCCGAGGCGTTCCCGGCATTGTTTTACTCGTTTACCTATTCGTTTGTCAATCATAGCGCGTACCTACACCTTTTCTATAACGCTCATGATAATTATATGGGTTAGAGGCATAGTTATACAGAAGCGCTAATAGTGACGCTGTGTATTAGCGCGTGATTTTCAACGGTATTTACAGAAAAGATACAAAAAAAGAGCCTCTGCCGATACCCAAACCGGGCATCGACAGAGGCTCTTGGTTCGTTTTCCGGGCATTCAAACAAGTGCCGAAATCGACACTTATTTCCGCGCTAAAGAAGAAACTGCGCAGGGAATACAATCACTTAGGCTGGTCAATTTGCGCCGCTCTGAGGCTTGCAATCACAGGCTTTTTCGACCCCTAACTGTCTACACCTCGATGCCTTGCGGGAGAAGTGCGGACAGGCGATGAGATCCGCACGGAAGCTCTGCTTGCAGCTATGGACGCAGCGGACGCAGAAGCGGTTATACTTCCGGCGTCCGCTGTCCCCGATGAAGAACGACCACTCATGCCGCCATTTCTGACTTCTGCTCACAGCTCAATCTCTCCTTTGTGCTTTTTGGGAGGGCAGCATTCCTTCTGCTTTTCAGCCTTTGCAGACTTGAGCCTGTCCATGATGGAGGACTTTTCGCCCCTTTCGGGGGCTTTGACCTCTGCGGTCTTGTCTTCCTTCGGACCGTTGTTGATGATCCCGTCAATCATGCCGTAGTCATCCTCCATCGACATCTCCGCTGCCTTGAGGTAGTTTTCCTTCTCAAGTGCCGCCATCCAGCTTTCCTTGCTGATACCGAGCATTCCGCCCTTTGCCGCATGATCGGCAATCTCCTTGGCATCTACGCACAAGCCCTCGGTGTTATCGGAATAGAGGCGGTAAACCTCGCAGCCCTTCTCCAAAGCCTTCTCAGCCGCCTCCTGACCGGCGGGAAGAACGCCAGCCCATGCGTAGCCGTAGTCCTTCATATCCTGAACGGAGAGCGCGGGATCGGGCATTTCCGGCACTTCCTTGACTTCAAGGTCAAGAAGGCGGAGTGTGTCATCGTCAAAGCCGTTGTAGACATCATCAAGGACGAGTTTGCCGTGCTCATCGACAATGACACAGGCAGCTTCATCGCCGTAGGTGTCATGCTCCATAAGGTAAAAGCTGTGACTGCCGATTTCATGCTGGTCAATGGTGTGCCACGTCCCGATGTGACCGGCAACCGTCAGACCGGAGGTATCGGCGTTCATCTCAAAGTCCTTCTGCTCAATGCTCTCCTGCTTCTGCTGTTCCTTCGAGATCATGGGAATCGCTACAATCTTATCGCCCAGCTTGACAAACTGCTCCGGCACTTTGAAGTGGTCAGAGAACTTCTGCATCTGCTCTACGGTCAGAGAACCGAAGCTATCATCCGTCAAGCCGACTACCATGAATGTTCCGGCAACAACGTCGTAGATGTCACCGTCCTCATCCCGCAGAGCGCGGTTCAGGGGCAGACCTTCCAGCTTGCCTTCCTCGTTGCAGACTAAGGCAACCGGGTCTTCGTAGGGATAAATTGCCTCGATGCAGCCGCCGACCTCATGCTGCAAGGACTCCAGACCGGAGTCAATCTCCTTCACATAAGGCTCCTTTCCCGGCTCGACGATGAGAACGGCGATGGTGCTGTCACGCTCGGCGGCTTCCCCTGAGCCGGTAATCCGGTATTCGTCGGGAATATCATCAAGCTCACCGTCAAACTGCCTGTCCCACCTCTCGCTTGCGACACGGACATAGCCCTCATCGGTGAAGCGTCCCTGCTCATCCATCGCAATGTCGCGCCCATAGCGTTCATAGTCGATGTAGTTTGCCAGAGGACCGAGATCCTTTTCAGAGTAGATACCAGCTTCGTGGGCGTAATAGTAGCCGAGATCGGATTCGTCGTTGATACCGGGCATGATGTCGTAGCAGTCCAGATTGAACGTCAGGTTGATGAGATCTTCGATGTCGCTGACCTCATCGCAGCCAGCCTCCATAATGGCAACGAGCTTTTCCTGATCGCTCAGGGAAAGCTCGTCAATCAAAGCGGCAAGGTAGTTGAGCTTATCAAGGCTCTCGTACTCGCCAAGCATCTTCTGAACGCCATAGATCGGGCATTCGTAGTCGGTGATAAACCACTCTTCGTAGGGCTGACCGAACTCATCCTGCTTGCCGATCCCGATGCGCTCAAAGACCTTCTGCATCTCTTCCTCGGTGGTGGGCAGCTTCACCCACTCACCGACCAGCATACCCTCGTTGTACTTGCCAAGGTTCGTGACGAAGGCTTCAAAATCACCGTCTAATACGGGCATAGGCATCCTCCTTTCAGTCATCCACCATGCCGTCCGGCATGATATACAGTTCCTCAAACTCCGCGTCGGTCATGGCTTCGAGCTTCCTGACGGTCTTATACATCAGCTCTGCGATCTCGCCGTCCATGTCGTTCAGGGTGACGCTCTTCATATCGTCGATCAGCCGCTTCCGGCTGGACGTGTTGAAGCAGCACATCAGGTTGGTTTCTTCCACGGTAAAGTTTTTCATATCAGAGTTCCATATCCTTTCCTTTTGATTTCTGTGGTTTCGGTGTATGGGGCAGCTGGGCTTTCTGCGCGGATTTCAGTTTGTCGCGGATGGATTCACGGGCAGCGGGCTTCTTCGGGATGGTGTCGTAGATGGCTGTTCCGGCATCTTCCACATAGGAGCGGACATACTGGATGCTTTCAGAAAAGCGGATGGGGCGGTTCTTGTCCTCAATGTTGGTCAGCCGGACTTCATCAGCGGCAAAATCAACCGCGTCGATTCTGCACCTGATGCCGTCCACATTCAGCGTCGCGCCGACAGGAATGTAATCTGCGGCTTTGAGTTCCTTGAAGGTCTCGCCGTCCTTGCTGAGAAAGACATCTGCGCCGGACTTCCAGAGCTTGTGAGAACCGGCTACCCACGCGGCTTCACGGAAGCCGGTCACCGGCAAGGAGGGCTTGCCGCGTACCTTCTTCTCAAGGAGCTTTGTGCCGAGCAAGGGTGCAGCTTTTTCCGCGTCCTTGCCGTACAGCTCAAAATAGCCGTTCTGGGCAAAGCAGACCAGCGCGTCCGGATGTGCCTTTTTGACTGCCTCGTACTTGCGGAGTTCTGCAACGGGCAGAGGCGAAAGCGCCTCCGTCCTCTCAGTCTCCGGCAGTCTGTCACGGCGGCTTTTCTGCTTAGACAGCACTTCCACCAGAGCATCCGCGTCCTTCGGGAGCGTCTGGTGAGTTTTGACGCCTCCATGCTCACCGACCAGAGCCATTGCTGCATCGAAGCTGCTGCGGCAGGGCGCATCCAGCACATAGCCGTCTGCAAAGGTCAGCCGGTCATGATCCGGCGCAACCGAGTTCTGCGCTACATTTGCCGCCTGTTCCCGGTAATTGACCTCAAAGACATCTCCGAAGACCTTGCCGCGCTTGACGGTTTTCGGGACAATGACGCGGGCAACGCACTCGTCGTAGGTCTGTTCCGCATAGAAACGGAAGGTGTTGTGATCTCGCGTTCCCTGAATAAAGACCTGATTTTCATTGAGGCAGTGCGTTCCATGCGGACGGCAGAACCACATCAGCGTTTTGTCTTCGGGATTCCGGCTTTCGGCAGCGCGGCGGATGATGCGCTTGTCGATGTCGAAGTCTTCCTTGTAGCTGTCTACATGACTGTCCACGAGCTTCTGCAGCTCCGCAACGATGTCAACATCTGTGTATTTCTTCATGCTTCTCCTTTCTCACAACTCCATGTCGTGTGTTTTGGATTTGACCGGGGACTTCTTCTCCGGCTGCGTTTTCGCGGCAGCTTTGAGCTGATCGCGGATGGAGGGCTTTTCCTGCTTCTGCTCCTGCTTGACGTATTCCAGCGTCGGCATCAGCTCACGATAGCAGCCCTGTGTTTTCCGCGTCGCATGACGGCGATGGATTTTGAACAGCGGCTCACCATTCTGCGTGACCGTGTTGCCCTCGATCCTGACGCCGTTCCGTGCCAGCAGATTGAAGGAGTGGTTAGAGGCGCGATAGGATGCCCGCATACCGTCGTTGTTATAGGCAATCTGCCCCTTGAGCGTGTCCATGACGGCGGCTTTGATCTCCTTCTCTTCGGCAGTCAGGCGGTGCGCTTTCGGTGCTTTTGCCGCTTCCTCCGGCAAGGGGGCAAAGGGAGACTTGACCTCCACGGTTTTTACCTCAATAGAGGCAATCTCATCGTTCTCCCATGCAACGACCTCCGGGTCTCTTTCCGTTGCCTTCTCAGAAGTGACATCCTTTTGAGCTTCGGTCTGCTGACGGAACGCATCCACGAAAAGGGCGGTCAGTCCGGGATTGGGTTTATCCACAAGGAAGCGGGAGGCATTCTCCGGGCAGACATCAACGCTCTTCGCCCATTCCTTGAGGGGCTGCGGAATGCGCCCGTCAAAGTCTTTCTGCTGAATGGTGTTTGCGAGGACATACCGGACGCGCTCCGGAGAGAACTGCTCAAGGACGCTTTTCACGGCAGCATCCGCATCCAGCCGGTTGTCTCCGTAGTTAGAACTGATTGCCGCCTCAATCGCTCTGCGGCATTCCACGTTTGCGGCGAGAGAAGCACGATATGACTCCAGCTCACCGGCTTCATAGGCGTAATTCGCCGTCTCGCGGTAAATGGGGACTTCCGGCTTTTCCTCCGGAACGGTTTCCTGCTCGACGGACTGTGCCTTCTCTGCCAGCAGCACCTTGAGCTTGGCGTCAATGCCCTCGATCATCTCAGCCGCCGTCTTGCGGATGGTGTCCAGAGAGCTTTTCAGTTCCTTGGTTTCCTTGCCGGATGACCAACCGGCGATGTAACCGAAGGAGTAGTCCGAGGTTTCAATGCCGTAACGCTGGCAGACGGTGTAGGCAACGCTTTCCGCTTCAACCTCCTTGGTGTGCCGATCCTTCTTATCTTCTGGCGCGGCTTTCTCATCCGGCTTGACGGCGTGGAGCTTTGCGTGGGCGATCTCGTGAATGGCGGTTTTGACCGTCTGGATTTCGCTCATGCCCTCCTGAATGGCAATGCGGCTTTCAACCGGCGAGAAGAATCCCTTTGCACCGCCCGGAATGTCCTCAAAGGAAATAGGGACGGGAGATTCCTGCCTGAGCGCGTCGAAGAACGCCTCGTAGTTTTCGACGGTGCCTTTCAGCTCATCGACGATGATGTCCGGAAGCTCCTTGCCGTCCGTCTGGGAAACATCAAAGACACTCACCACCTTGAAGGCAGGACGCAGAACCTCAACTGTTTCTGTGACAGCCTTCCCATCTGCGCCGATCACCGGCTTCTGCGTCGCGGGGTCAATCTTCTCACGCTCTTCCTGCGCCTTGTACGGCGCGGGTGCAAGAATCTTGATGCCCTTTTCGCCCTTCATGACCTGACGGTCAAAGTTGCGCTGCCACGAGGTATAACCGGCAACATAGGTTGCCTCCGGCTTCTGCATCGCAATGAGCAGCGTGTTGTTGAAGGAATAGTTGTAGAACTTGGACATCGTGCGGAGATATTCCTTGAACCGCTCGGATTCAAAAAGCTCCTTGATGCCCTGTTCCAGCTTGTCCGTGATTTCGCGGACTTGCTGTGCATTTTTGTTTTCAGCCATCTCAAACCTCCATTTCTTATTTGCTTTTGGGCGAAGAAAACCCCGTCTGGGATTTGCTCAGTAAACGAGCCTTTACCTCAGACGGGGTTTCTCTGCGCGTCATCCGACGATGGAAGATGTTATCCTCGTTCTCCCATTCAATCAGCCGGTCAAACATATCCGGGTGCTTTGTGACCATGTGCAGCAGCTCCGAGTCACTGGCGTTGGGACAGAACCAGCAGCCGTTTCTTCGGCAGTGAGCGTAGATTGGGGAAAGCAGCCTGTGTTCCTGACAGAGCTTGTAGGCGTCCGCCTCGGTCATACCGTATTTGGCAAGCAGACTGACCTTCGTTATTCCATCCAGACGAGCAAGGCGTTTTGGCTCATCCTCCGCGATGCCGACATAGCTCACAGTGTCCGGCGAGAGTGCGGCATTGTACTTGCGGACTGGCGGGATTTTGCAGTCACGATTGACCGCGCAGATTCCAGCCCACGCGAAACCGCGAACTTCGCCCTTATGAGGTCCGCGGGTGATGACATGATGGAACACGTCATCGTAGGTCTTGTCTGCATGAAGAATGGTGAACTTGATGCCCAGCTCCTTTTCGCAGAAGGGCTTGAGCCGGTCATAAATGAAGTCCCGGTGTTCCGGGACTTCGCCGCTTGTGTCTTTGTCGAACATGACCTCACTGAAAACCGCCTCGTCCAACGACTCATTGTGCTGTGCAGCCAGCAGGAGCGTCGCTACGCTGTCTTTGCCTCCGCTGCATGAAGCAACATACTTTGGGCGGCTCATCGATCAAACTCCATCTTGAAGCTGACGTATTTGCCGCCGCTGTCATCCAGACGGATCACCGCATCGTAGAGCTGAGGCTTCTTCG
>OHMY01000496.1_pt1 | contig 23498 bp, 26 predicted proteins | sample 1569381 | NCBI WGS metagenome assembly OHMY01 (sample SAMEA3879528, study PRJEB24766) | human gut metagenome | biome: human-associated habitat; feature: feces | place: USA | collected 1985/1987
GGACATGTCCGCAATGCGGAGGACGGTTGGTTCCTCGGGTGGCCAGACGGGGCTCTGGAGCCGGAAAAACATTTTGGGGCTGTTCGAACTATCCAAAGTGCCATTTCATCTATAATGAATAGTCTTTTGACGCACCGGAAAACCGGTGCGCCTTTTTTTGCACAGTTCTGGGAAAAATGTGAAGTGTTTCTTATCCAGAATCACGGTTGATGGATTGGGGCTCCTGCGGTATACTTTACCCTTGATGTGTCCATTTACGCTTTTGATCGAGGAAAGGGGAACTTTACTACGAAATATATTTTTCAGTTTGCGCGCATTCTGGCGTTCTGTTTTCTGGGCGAGATCTGCCACGCAGTGCTCCCGCTCCCCATCCCGGCCAGCATCTACGGCCTGCTGCTGCTCCTGGCCGCGCTCCGCTTCGGCATCGTGAAGCTCGAGCAGGTCAAGGAAGTGGGCCTGTTCCTCACCGGCATCTTCCCGCTGCTGTTTGTGCCTGCCGCCGCGGGCGTCATGGAGCTATGGGCTGAGATGGGCGAGATGCTGCTGCCCATCGCCATCGCCATCATCCCGGTGACGGTGCTGGTCCTCGTGAGTGCAGGCCGCACCACCCAGGCCCTCACCAGCCGCCGCGCTGCAAAGAAGGAGGCCGAACATGACTGATCTCTTACAGGGCTTCCTCTCCGGGTCCGCCGCGTGGGGCGTGCTGCTGACGCTGGCCGCTTTCGCGCTGGGTGCTCTCATCAACAAAACCACCGGCAAGGCCATCTTCAACCCGCTGCTGCTGGGCAGCATCTTCGTCATCATCCTGCTGAGTGTGCTGAACATCTCCTACGCCGACTACAAGGTCAGTGCCGCCCCGGTGAACTATCTGCTGCTGCCGGCCACCATCAGCCTCGCCATCCCGCTCTATGAAAAGTGGGATTTGCTGAAAGAGAACGCCGCCGCCATCATCGCGGGCATCTCAGTGGGTACGCTGGTGAGTCTGGGCAGCGCTTTGGCTCTGGCCCTCGCGCTGGACCTCACTCGGGAGCAGTACGCCACCCTCCTGCCGAAGTCCGTCACCACGGCCATCAGCATGGACGTGGCCGCTGAGCTGGGCGGCATCGCGGCCCTGACGGGTGCCATCGTCATCCTCACCGGCATCGCGGGCAACCTGCTGGCCGAGGTGGTCTGCAAGATCTTCCACATCACCGACCCCATCGCAAAGGGCGTCGGCATCGGCACCTCGGCCCATGCCGTAGGTACCAGCAAAGCTCTGCAGATGGGTGAGGTCGAAGGTGCCATGAGCGGCCTGTCCATCGCCGTGGCCGGCGTCCTCACCGCCGTGCTCTGCCCCTTCTTCGTCAGCTTCATTCAGTAAAAATAGACAAAAAATCGCCCTCTGTACCGGCACAATGCCAATACAGAGGGCGATATTTTTTGCTTTTTAAGACCCCGCTTCTTCCCGCTCGGCTTTCTGGCGCTCCACCTCGGCGATGACCTCGGCGGCCTTTTCGTCGATGGCCCCCGGCTCTGCCGCCGGAAAGGCGGGCCACCACAGTGCCTCCGGGCGAGTTCTGCCGTAAGCTGTGGGCCGTCTGCCGCAGATAAATGTCACCCCAGTCGTGGCCATACGTGTCGTTGATGGTCTTGAGGTTGTCGAGGTCGGTCATCATCAGGGCCGCGTGACAGAGAGTATCGGGCTTCTCGAACAGCTCCCCGCAGCCCACGAGGCACAACACCAGAGCTGCAGCCGCCGCAAACGCGGCCAGAGATGTAAACATGTTCTGTCAAAATCAGCAATATCACAACAACTCTTTTCGGATTTTGTCGATTTTTATGTTTCCCTTTTTCCACAAAAAAGCAGGGCAGGCCTGCGCCTCCCAAAGCTTCCAGCTTTTGGCAAAGCGCAGGTCTGCCCTGCATCGGATATTCAGATTACAGCTTGCTCAGCTGGGGACCCTGTGCGGTGTCCTTTACAGCCCAGCCCAGTTCGGTCAGCTGTGCGCGGATGGCATCGGCGGTGGCCCAGTCCTTGGCCTTCTTGGCAGCAGCGCGCTTCTCCACCAGCGCGGTCACCTCGGCGGGCACCTCGTCCTTCTTGCGGTTGTACATCAGGCCCAGCACGCCGGTGATCTCATCGAACGCCTTGGCGGCAGCCTCCAGCGCAGCCTTGGAGGAAGCAGCGGACAGGGTGTTGATCTCCTTGACCAGATCGAACACGGCAGCCAGCGCATCGGGGGTGTTCAGGTCATCGTCCATGGCCTTGCAGAACTTGGCGCGGGCCTCATCGGCCTTGGCAGTCAGGGTCTCATCGGTGCCGAACGCGGTCTTGCTCAGGGCAAAATCGAGGTTCTCGCGGCAGGTGTAAAGGCGCTCCAGGCTGTTCTTGCAGCTCTCGATGAGGTCCACGGTGTAGTTCAGGGGCATCCGGTAGCCTGCGGTCAGCATGAAGTAGCGGATGGGCTCGTAGCCGTAGAGGTCTGCCACATCGCGGACGGTGAAGAAGTTGTGCAGGCTCTTGGACATCTTCTGGTTATCCACGTTGATGAAGCCGTTGTGCATCCAGTAGTGGGCAAACTCGCAGCCGTTGGCGCACTCGCTCTGGGCGATCTCGTTCTCGTGGTGGGGGAAGATCAGATCCTGACCGCCGCAGTGCAGGTCGATGGTCTTGCCCAGATGGGTGCGGCTCATGGCGCTGCACTCGATATGCCAGCCGGGGCGGCCCATGCCATAGGGGCTTTCCCAGGCAGGCTCGCCGGGCTTAGCAGCCTTCCAGACGGCGAAGTCAGCGGGGTCTTCCTTCAGGTCATCCTCCATCCGGCTGCGCAGCTCACGGTTGCCGCTCTCCAGATCGTCCAGCTTGAGGTGGCTCAGTTTGCCGTATTCCGGGTCGCTCTTGACGCGGAAGTAGACATCCCCGTTCTTGGCAACGTAGGCATGGCCGGAATCGATCAGGTCCTTGACGATGTCCAGGATCTGCTGGATGTGCTCCGTTGCACGGGGCTGGACGGTGGGCTTTTTGCAGTTCAGACCGGCGGCATCCTTGAGGTACTCGGCCTCAAAGCGCTGGGCCACTTCCTTCATGGAGGTGCCCTCCTCCTGGCCCTTCTTGATGAGCTTGTCATCAATATCAGTGATGTTGGAGACATAGATGACCTTGTTGCCGCGGTATTCCAGGTAGCGGCGCAGGGTATCGAACACGATCAGCGGGCGGGCGTTGCCGATGTGGATATAGTTGTAAACGGTGGGGCCGCAGACATAGATGCGGTATTCGCCGGGCACCTGCGGCACAAACTCTTCCTTCTGGCGGGTCAGGGTGTTGAAAATCTGCATAAGAACTCTCCTTCTTGTAGGGCAAACAAAAGCCGCAGCAGAACCTCTCAGTCTCGCTTCACTCGCCAGCTCCCCTAATGGGGGAGCCCTTGGCAAAGAGGACAGCTCCTGCGAATCTGCCTGAAAAAACAAAAGCCCTCAAAGCAATATGATATCGCATATCACTTCGAAGGCGGTTTTCAAAATCGCGGTTCCACTTCTGTTTGTCGCTCAAAGCCGATAACGGCGGCTGCCGCGCCGCGATACTCCCCAGCAGGTTTCCCGCGGCGTGCTGTCCGGGCGCACTTCACACACGCTGCTGCAAACAGGCTCCCAGCCAACGGCCCGTTCTCTCTGTCCAGCTCACCTTTGCGCTACTCTGCCCGGGTAAACGCATTTTTCCTGATACATCTGTATTATAGCCGGGCCGGGGGGAGAAGTCAAGCAAAACGCAGGCGCTGGCATTTCAGCGGCAGCTCTGCGCCGATTCAATCGATCTCGTGCTTTTTACAGAAGTGTTTGCTGGCAAAGTACATTCCTGCCCAGATGGCGATGGCAAGCACGAGGTAGAACGGGTTCTTCATGGCAGACACCAGCGACTGCCCGAAAAGGGCCATCATGGCCACCATCACGCCCTTGCCCAGCAGCATGGTGACAAGGTAGCGCTTCTCGTCAAAATCAGAGATGCCGAAGGCAAAGTGCATAAAGGACGAGGGCGTAAAAGGCAGGAGCGACAGCATAAACAAGGACGCGGTGTCGAACCGGCTGACCCATTGCTCCGCCTTTTGCAGCTTGGCCGAGCGGCGGGCAAATTTCCAGAAAAAACGCTTGACGACACGCCGCCAGAGCAGGAACATCACAGTGCCGCCCAGCATCACCCCGGCCCAGCTGTACACAAAGCCCAGAAGGCCGCCGTGGGCCGCAACATTCAGTGCCACAATGGCGATGAGCGGCAGCGGCGGAAAAAAGGATTCCACCATCGCAAGGATCACGGGCGCAATGGGGCCAAGGCCGCCAAAGCCTTCCAGCAGGGCCTCCCAGAATTCCAGCGTTCCCAGCTGGTGGAGCCAGCCTATCATCGTCATTTCCATCCCGCGTGTTCCTTCCCTCTCATTTTTCTTTAGTATATCCGGTTTCTATGACACGCCCGTGAACAAAATACGAGCTTTTTTTGTCATATCACCTATACTACGAGACTGCGGGGGCGTTTCCTGCACAGGGCGGGGATCTTTATGCTTTTCCGTCGGCTTCAGCGGCGGCCTTTTCGGCCCGGGCCTGCATCCGCTCGATCTGCTGGGCGCGCATCCGTTCCCAGCGGGCAAGTCCGGCTTCGTCCGGGATCTGGACGCAGCGGGCAAAGCTCCAGTGCAGGCCGTCCCGCCGGGCCAGCTTATAGCGCTGGAATACGCCCTTTCCGGCCTCATTGCCGGTACCGGCGCAGGCAGGGCAGGCAGACAGAGTATACCAGCCGCTGTTGCCCTTTTTCAGCCAGATATCGTCCGGCTGCAGATCCCCGCCGCACACCGGGCAGCTGGCAGTGATGATCTTTGGGTCGCTGCGCCAGGTGGACTGCTCCACATAGCCGCGGAACACCCGGAAGTCCCGGTAATCACCGGGGGCGGGGCAGAGGCTCGCCCGCAGGGATTCCTCCTCGGTGGGGTAGGTCGCCAGACCCGCCCGCAGGTCAAGCTTGCGGCAGACATCGGCGGTGTAAAGGGTATCGGACAGGGCATCGTGGAACGGGCGCTCCATCGGGATGCCCATCCGGGTCACAACGCTTTCCAGCGTCATGCCCTCGCCCTCCTTGCGGGGGTGCTCCCGCAGGAAGATCTGCTGCAGATCATACCACTGGGTGGGGCGGCTCTCGTCCAGATTGCAGAGGAAAAGGTTCTGCTTGAGCACCGGCACGTCATCCATGCCCCACTCGGCAAACTCGGCATCCGGGCCGCACCACTGCATGAAGCGGCGCAGCCCCTGCACGATGGGCTCGCCCCGGTCCAGGTCGGCCTGGGTCAGGCCCGTCACCTTGGCGATGTGGTGCTGCAGGGTGCGGAAAATGCGGGGCCGCAGATGGATGGAGAAGGTATCCAGCACGTTGGCATCCTCGTCGATCTTCACTGCGCCGATCTCGATGATCTCGCCCCGGAAGGTCTGCTGCACGCCATGATAATTAAAGATGTACGGCTTATAGCCGATGTTCCATTCCAGATCAAATAAAACCAGATTGCGTGGCATTGTTGTTTGTGTTCCTCTCAGTTCAGGATAAATTTTTCGATGGCCTCGGCCACGCCGTCGCGGTTGTTGTCGGCGGCGGTGACGTAATCGGCCACAGCCTTGACAGCATCCTCGGCATTCTGCATGGCAACGCCCACCCCGGCATAGGAGATCATGGAGCCGTCGTTCAGGCCGTCGCCGCAGGCCATCAGGTTCTCCCGGGTCAGGCCCATCCGCTCCAGCAGGGCGGCAAGGCTCCTGTCCTTTGCCACGCCCAGCGGCACGGCCTCGATGAAGAAGGGGCTGGAAGGGTACAGGTCGATACGGCCCGCAAACTGCTCCTTTCCGGCGGCGCAGACAGCATCCCGCCGGGCAGGGTCAAGGGTGATGAGCATTTTGCAGATCGGATAGTCCACATAGGAGGCCAGATCATCCACATGGAGCATCGGCAGCTTTGTGGTAAAGCACTCCTTGTTTGCCCACACGTCCTGATCCCGCTCACACACGATGCCCTCGCTGTTATAGGTCAGGATGGCCACGTCCTGCCGGGCTGCAAATTCGCAGAGCTCCGGAACGAACTCCGCTCCCAGCTGCACCTGATACAGGGCCTCGCCGGTCACGCAGTCCACGATCTTGCCGCCGTTGTAGGCCAGCACACAGCCGCCCTTTTTGTCCAGCCCCAGCTCCTTTGCCAGCGGCAAAATGCCCGCTGTGGGGCGGCCGGAGGCCAGCACGATGGTCACGCCCTGTGCGGCGGCGGCATCCAGCGCCGCGCGGGTGCGGGGGGTAACGATCTTTTCGTCATTGGTCAGGGTGCCGTCCAAGTCCAGAGCCAGCACCCGGATATTCGATCTTGCCATGATTTTTATTCCTCGTTCTCAGGCAGGGGCTTCCCGCCGGATATTTTATTACTTACCCATCTATTTTACAATGCTTTCCCTTTTCTGTAAAGCAGGAAACCTGTTCCCCGCCCAGAGACAAGCAAAAAAGCCGCCCGGCGAGCAAAACCGGACGGCTGAGAAGGAAGAAAACGCTGTGTTACAGGATGTCGATGTATTCCCCGGCCAGCGCCTTGTTCATGCTGCGGACGGCGCAGAACTTGCCGCACATGGAGCAGGTGTCGCTGTGGTCATCCTCAGGCAGGCGGGCATCCCGGATGGCCTTGGCGGTCTCGGGGTCGAGAGCGCAGGCGAACTGGGCATCCCAGTCCAGCACGCGGCGGGCATCGCCCATCTTGTCGTCGATATCCCGGGCATGGGGGATGCCCTTGGCGATATCGGCCGCATGGGCGGCGATCTTGGAGGCCACGATGCCCTGCTTCACATCGTCCACGTTGGGCAGAGCCAGATGCTCGGCGGGGGTGACAAAGCACAGGAAGGCTGCACCGCTCATGGCGGCAACGGCACCGCCGATGGCAGCCGTGATGTGGTCATAGCCGGGGGCAATGTCGGTGACGAGGGGTCCCAGCACATAGAAGGGGGCGCCCATGCAGATGCTCTTCTGCACCTCCATGTTGGCGGCCACCTGATTCAGGGGCACATGGCCGGGGCCTTCTACCATCACCTGCACGTTGTGCGCCCATGCGCGCTTGGTCAGCTCGCCCAGACGCACCAGCTCTTCGATCTGGCACACGTCGGTGGCGTCAGCCAGACAGCCGGGACGGCAGGCATCGCCCAGCGAGATGGTCACATCGTGCTCGGCGCAGATCTCGCAGATCTCGTCAAAGTGCTCGTAGAAGGGGTTCTCGTTGCCGGTCATGCTCATCCACGCAAACACCAGAGAACCGCCGCGGCTCACGATGTTCATCTTGCGCTTGTGCTTGCGGATCTGCTCGATGGTCTTGCGGGTGATGCCGCAGTGCAGGGTGACAAAGTCCACGCCGTCCTCAGCGTGCAGGCGCACCACGTCGATGAAGTCCTGCGCGGTCAGGGTGGCAAGGTCGCGCTGATAGTGGATGACGGAATCGTACACGGGCACAGTGCCGATCATCACGGGGCACTCGTGGGTCAGCTTCTGGCGGAAGGGCTGGGTGTTGCCGTGGCTGGACAGATCCATGATGGCTTCCGCGCCCATATTGACGGCGCTCATCACCTTTTCCATCTCCACGTTGTAATCCTTGCAGTCGCGGGAAACGCCCAGGTTCACGTTGATCTTGGTGCGCAGCATGGAGCCGATGCCCTCGGGATTCAGGCAGGTGTGGTGCTTGTTGGCGGGAATGGCCACCTTGCCCTCAGCCACCAGCTGACGGATCTCCTCCGTGGTGCGGTATTCCTTTTTGGCCACGATCTCCATTTCCGGCGTGACGATGCCCTTGCGGGCAGCGTCCATCTGTGTGGTGTAGTTCTGCATGGTACTTTCCTCCAAATGTTTCTTTTATCTTGAACAGCGCTTTGCGCGCTGAACGTACCGGAAATAGGTTTTTGCGCTGCCTTTCCTCTGTGCGCAATTGGCTCCCCCTTTGGGGGAGCTGGCATCGCGCCAGCGATGACTGAGAGGGCGAGCCGCCTTACAGCTGCTCCGCCAGTGCCTTCAGCTCCCTGCACTCGGCCTCGATGTCCTCCGCGCCGAAGATCGCGCTGACAAGGGCCACACCGTTCACGCCGGTGCCCTTGAGCCGGAGCAGGTTCTCCTTGTGGATGCCGCCGATGGCCACAACGGGGATGTCCACGGCATCGCAGATGGCTTTCATCATGCCCTCGGGCAGAACGTCCACGTCTGCCTTGGTGTGGGTAGAGAAAGCTGCACCCACGCCCAGACAGTCGGCACCGTGCCGGACGGCCTCCAGAGCCTCCTCCACGCTGTGGACGGATACGCCGATCATCATCTCATCGCCCACGCGCTGGCGCACCTGAGCAGCGGCCATATCCTCCTGCCCCACATGGATGCCCTCGGCGTGGCAGCGGATGGCAATGTCCACGTTATCGTTGATGAAAAAGGGCACATTGTATTTTTTGCACAGGTCGTGGAGCTCAAACGCCTCCTTCAGGAAGGCTTCCTCGTCCAGCTCCTTTTCCCGCAGCTGAACGCAGGTCACGCCGCCCTTCAGGGCGCTCTCCACCTGCTGATAAAGGGTCTGATTGCCCACCCAGGCACGGTCGGTGACGGCGTAGAGCCGCATATATTCTTCAGCGCACTTCATACTTGGCACCCTCTTCCAGCTGAGCCGGAGTCATATTGTAAATGGCATCAATGATGTAATTGCGGTAGGTAGCGTTGCCGTCCAGCGGGGTCAGCCGTGCATGGGCGATCTCGCCCGCAAGGCCCATGGCGCAGACGGCGGCAGCCGCAGCCTCCAGCGGCTGGCTGGGGTTGGCGGTGATAAAGGCCGCCGTCAGGGCAGAGAGCTGGCAGCCCGTGCCGGTGATGGCGCTCATCATCGGGTGGCCGTTGCGGATGCAGTAGGCTTTTGTCCCATCGGCCACGATGTCAATGGCACCGGTGATGGCCACAACGGCACCGGTCTTTGCGGCAAACGCCTTGGCAAAGGCCACCGCGCCGTCCAGATTTTCCTCGGTGACCCTGTCGGCCACATCGGCATCCACGCCCTTGGTGGTGCCCGCGCCGGAAGCCAGCGTCTTTACCTCGGAGATGTTGCCCCGGATGACCGTGAACCGCACCTCGTCCAGCAGGCGGTAGGCCGTCCCGGTGCGCAGGGCAGAAGCGCCCGCGCCCACGGGGTCCAGCACCACGGGGTGGCCCAGTGCATTGGCCTTTTTGCCCGCCTTGAGCATGGATTCAATGGTGCGGCTGTTCAGGGTGCCGATGTTGATGTTCAGCCCGCCGCAGATGGTGGTGATATCCTCCACCTCGGCGGCATCGTCGGCCATAATGGGCGAAGCACCGCAGGCCAGCACCATATTGGCGCAGTCGTTCACGGTGACGTAGTTGGTGATATTATGGATCAGGGGGCTTTTGGTGCGGACATTGGCAAACTGCTCTGCAAACATGACGCACCCCCGTCAGGAAAGGCTGCTCTGCATGGAGCGCAGGGCACCGGAGTGCTGCAGGCTGTACACCAGCACACCCGCAATGACCGCACCCACAGCGGTGGAGATGAGGAAGGGCACGATGTAGGCATAGAACGCGATGTCACCGGCGCTCTTGCCCATCAGGCAGATGGCCACCGGGTAAGCGCACAGGCCGCCCAGAATACTGGTGCCGAACACCTCGCCCACCAGGGTGGCGATCAGGTTTTTGGTCTTTGCGTAGACCAGGCCGCAGAGCAGGGCACCGAACATGCTGCCCGGGAAGGCCATCAGGCTGCCCAGACCCAGGATATTGCGGAGCAGCGAGGCTACAAAGGCCACGCCCACACCCCACCAGGGGCCCAGCAGCACGGCGCAGAGCACATTGACCATGTGCTGCACGGGGGCACACTTGCTGCCGAACATCGGGAAGCTGAACACACTGCCCACCACGCACAGGGCGCAGAACATTCCAGCGAGAGCCAGCTTTTTCACAGAGAATTTTTTCATTGGAAACTCCTCTTTCTCAAAAAGCGGTCGAGGCTTGCTGGCCTCCTCTCACGCCGGAACACGGCTTCCCATCGCAGTTATTTCAAGGCTCAGGGCGCTCCCCCTCAGCCCGGAGCCGCCCGTTGCGGCGGCTTGCGGCAACAAAAAACAGGAGACACCACAGCGGTGCCTCCTGCAAAAAATCATTTTCCTATGACTTCCTACGGCGGCATTATCCGCATCAGGTCAAGGGTCGAAGTTTGGTTACTTCCTCTCAGCCCGCCTCACGAGCTCCCCTGTGTTTTGTTTTTCGTAGGGTATTGTACACCCGCCGGGGCAAAAAAGCAAGAACAAGTTTTTCTTTCGCCTTTTTGCCAAATCGCTTTTACAATTTCCCGGATTATGTTATACTTGTCCCAAATTTCGCAGCGCCCGGGGGAGCCATTCCCCGCTTTGGGGCACTGCCCGGCACAAAAGGAGATTGAAGTTATGGGTCTCATCAAAGCAGCCATGGGCGCGGCATCCGGCGTGATGGGCGACCAGTGGAAGGAATATTTTTATTGTGACGCTCTGCCTGCGGAGGTGCTGGCCGTCAAGGGCCAGAAGCGGACCAATGGCCGCTCCGCCAACCGGCACGGCAGCGAAAACGTCATCTCGGACGGCTCTGTGATCGCCGTGGCCGACGGCCAGTGCGTGCTGATCGTGGAGCAGGGCAAGGTTGTAGATATGTGCAACGAGCCCGGCGAATATGTATACGATACTTCTACTGAACCGTCTATCTTTACCGGCGATCTGAAGGATAATGTAAAGGCAATTTTCGGTCAGATCGGTAAACGTTTCACCTTCGGCGGTGACCCCGGCAAGGATCAGCGCGTATATTACTTCAATATGAAGGAAATTTACGGCAACAAGTTTGGCACCGCTCAGCCGATTCCTGTACGCCTGATTGACAACAACTTAGGCATTGATTGGGAAGTTGGTATCCGTTGCTTCGGTGAATACAGCTATAAGATTACTAATCCGCTGCTGTTCTACACCAATGTATGCTCCAATATCACTGACGAATATCGTCGTGACCAGATTGACAGCCAGATGAAGAGCGAGCTCATGATGAGCCTGGGCGTTGCACTCGGCACGCTCACGGAAAATGGTATGCGTTACAGCGCACTGCCGCGTCATGGCAAAGAAATCGCTAACGCTTTGAACGAAGATTTGAGCGACCAATGGCGTGACCGCCGCGGTGTAGAGGTTTATTCCTTCGCACTGGCAAGCGTAACCATGTCTGAGGAAGATGCTCAACGTCTGAAAGATATCCAGATGCTCAGCAATCCGAACCGTGCAGCAGCAGCTATGGCTGGCGCTACTGCAGACGCTATGCGTATTGCAGCTGGCAATGAAGGCGGCATGGGTGCAATGGGCGGCTTTGTTGGCATGAATATGGCCGGAATGGCCGGTGGCGCAAATGTGGCTGGCTTGTTTGCCCAAGGACAACAGCAGCAGATGTATGCTCAACAGAATCCTTACGGCCAACAGCCTCCTTACGGACAACCGCCTTATCCGCAACAGCCGCAACCTCCTACTCCGCCGCCGGCCGCCCCTGCCGCCCCTGCGGCAGCAGCACCGGCAGCAGATGCCTGGACCTGCAGCTGTGGCACTACCAACACCGGTAAGTTCTGCGCTAACTGCGGCGGCAAGAAGCCGGAAGACAAACCGGCAGAGGATGGCTGGACCTGCAGCTGCGGCGCTGTAAACAAAGGCAAGTTCTGCGCTGAATGCGGCAGCAAGAAGCCTGAGGGAGCACCGCTGTTCAAGTGCGATAAGTGTGGCTGGGAGCCGCCAGATCCGCACCATCCGCCTAAGTTCTGCCCTGAATGCGGCGATATTTTCGACGATAACGACAAACAATAACTTAAATATTCGGGATTTCTTTCCTGTTGTATTTTAGTAGCGTCGCAATTAAATATCGTTTCAGTCAAAGCAATTTTCCCATGTCCGCAGGACATGACGCAAATTTCGTGTGGAACCAGGACGAAGTGCCGCAAAACTCGCGCTATGTAAAGAGATTTTGCTATAGCAGCAGGCTTATCGCTCAGACAGTTGCGACACTTCTATGGTTCCATACACTCATTTGCTAAAATTGCTATTCGTTCCACGATATATTAATTGCTTACGTTAGTTGAATGAAAGGATTCGGGATTACTTTCCGGAATCTACGAAACTATATTTTAACGAGGTGATATTATGGCTGAAACCTCTGTAGGCTATAAGTGCCCTAACTGCAGCGCGCCGCTGACGTTTTTGCCCGGTCATGATAAGGTGACCTGCGAATACTGCGGCACCGAGCTGGAAGTTAAGACTATAGAAGAAATGTATGCCGCCAAGGAAGCCGCTGCTGCCAAAGCGCAGGCTGCCAAGGAGGCAAAGTGGGATACCTCTGCTGCCGGCAGTGAATGGGAAGCTGACGAAGCAGAGCAGATGAAGGCGTTTACCTGCTCCAGCTGCGGTGCGCAGATTGTGAGCGACGGCAACACCATGGCAACAGAATGCTGCTACTGCGGCAGCCCGACCATGCTGCCGAGCCGCTTCGAAGGCATGCTGAAGCCGGACTTCATTATACCCTTCAAGAAAACCAAAGAGGAAGCTGTTGCTGCCCTCAAGGAATTCTACAAGGGAAGAACCCTGCTGCCTAACTCCTTTACGGCCAACAATCGTGTGGAGGATATCCAGGCGATGTATGTACCGTTTTGGCTGTTTGACTCCAAGGTTAGTGCCAGCGGCAGCTATCAGGGTGCCAGCGACAGTGTTTATGAAACCGATGATGAGGTTATCACTACTACCGTTGTATATAACTGCGAACGTGAAGGCACCATGTCCTTTGACCGCATCCCTGTAGATGGCAGCGAGAAGATGGACGATACCTTTATGGAGAGCATCGAGCCATTTGACTACAGCGAAATGGTTCCCTTCAGTACCGCTTATCTGACAGGCTTTTTGGCAGATAAGTATGATGTGGATGCCGAGGCTGCTGTAGTCCGTGCTGATGAGCGTGTTGTCAAAAGTGCCGAGGGCTGTCTTGAAAATACCGTTACAGGCTATACCCGTGTAACCAGCAATGGTGACTGCGCAGTTATCAAGGATGAAAATGCTGTGCATTATGCAATGGTGCCGGTATGGATTCTGTCCACACGCTTTGAGGATAAGCCCTATACCTTTATGATGAACGGTCAGACAGGTAAGGTTGTCGGCAGTCTGCCGATTGACTACGGCAAGCTGCGTAATTACACTGCCCTGACCTTTATTATTGTAACAATTATCAGCTACTTCATTGTGAAGTTCATTTTATAAGGAGGTGCCGGAATGAGAAAGTTATTTGCAATCTTAACCATGCTGGCAGCCCTTATGTTAGCCAGTGTAACAGCCTTTGCTGCGCCCAGCCTGGTGGATAACGCCAAGGTTCTTACGCCGCAGCAGCGTCAGGAGGTTCTGGCAGAGCTGCACAAGCAGGAGCAGGCGCATAATGTGCGTATTGCTGTTGTAACTATGAAGACTATTGGCGGTGCCGTTCCCGGTGAATATGCCAATAAGCTGCTCGATGATGTTTATAATGACGGTGCCAAGGGCAATATGGTATTGCTGCAGGTTACCAATACCCGTAAATGGTATATTGCTACCGATAAACAGCTGAAGCAGGTTATCGTTGGCAATGAAGGCATTGAGTATATGAGCAAGCCGATGGTTGCTCAGTTCAAGAAAAATGATTATGCTCAGGGCTACATCACCTATGCTCAAAAAGCAGGCGAGCTCCTTGAGTATTACGAAAAGGAAGGCGAGCCGTGGGATCCTGATGCAGGCTTCAACTGGTTTGCTTTAGTAATTGCTGCCGGTATCGGTGGTGCTGCAGCCTATGGCTGTCGTGCTCTGCTTATTAGTGGTATGAGCAACGTGCGTGAGGCTGTCGAAGCAAATGCCTACTTGGATAAGCAAACCTTTGCGCTGACGCACAGCAATGATACTTATCTGTACACCAACGTTTCTGCTGTTCCGAAGTCTAAATCTAGCGGCAGCAGTGATGATGGTTCTGTAAGCGAAAGCTCTTCTGATAATGATCATGGCGGCGGCGGTGGCAGCTACTGATATTATAATGAGCTGAAACTTTTGCGGCTGCGATTGTTTTTTATCGCGGCCGTTTTTTTAAAAGGGAGGTTATTATGCGCAGAACGACTATCAATTCAGGCTTTTTTATCTGCTTTATTGCCAACCTGATAGTGAACTGGGAATGGGGGTTTATTGCGGTGCTGCTTTGGGGCTTTAGCTACTGGTTCAATCTTTCGTGGTACCCTGCGGCGGCTATGGCCGTTTTGTGGCTCCTGATAGGCTTTTCTCTGACCTGGATGATTATCTGGGGCTCGTCGGCGCGTGATAATTACCGTCCCAATCAGCAGCTGAAAAATATCAATCCCTATTCGCCCAAGAATGAAGATGTGCTGCCCAAAAACAAAAAGTAAATCAGCTTTGCCGGCTCGGGCGGCGTAGCGATGTGTACGTAAAAACGCCGTGGCTGCGGCAGGTCTTTGACCTGCTGCGTAAGCCGCGACGTTTTGCTGTGCGTAGATATTTTTTTGCTGCCAAGATGGCAGCCTTTTTATTTTTTCAAGCTTTGGTAAATAGCGTCCAGGTTTTCTTCCATGCGGGTAAGATAGGTTTTCTCACCGTTGCTGCATTCAATAGTATATATTTCCTGCGTAGTGGCACCAACCTCGCGCGCCAGTGTTTCCGATGTTTTGGGGCTTACCGCTTCTTCTACGAAGATAGTTTTTACATTGTGCTCCTTGCAGTAGGCTGTCAGCTTGGCCAGGTTTTGCGCGCTTGGTTCGCCGCTGGCAAAAACATCCTCGATGCTTTGCTGCTGCAGGCCGAAGTCACGGCACAGATAAGCAAAGGCAGCATGACCGGTGACAAAGTCCTTTTGCTCCAGCTTGCTGAATTTTTTCTGGTAGGTAACAAGCAGCGCTTGGAGCTTTTTGTTGTATTCTGTGGCGTTATGGCGGTAGAAATCAGCATTAGCCTTATCTGCAGCAGCCAGTGCTTCGGCAATATTCTTTACCTCGGTCTGCGCGCAGCTCAGGCTCAGCCAGGTGTGCGGGTCATACTGGCCGTGTGCTCTGATTTCGTCAGCCTCTGTAAGACTGATGCGGTCGGTGCCTTTGGCTGCTTCTACAATGACGAGCTTGGGATTGGCGGCGGCCTGTGTTGCCTGCTCCACCCAACGCTCTATGCCGGTGCTGTTGTAAATCAAGATATCTGCTTTGCTCAGCGCCTGCATAGTTTTAGTAGTAGGTTGAAAATCATGCGGCTCTGTGCCGTCGGGAATCAGGGAAGTTATATGAATTTTATCCTGACCTACGGCCTGAGTAAATTCTTTCATAGCATTAAAGGTTACTACAACCCGCAGCTTATGGTCCGCAGCCGGTGCCGGCTCCTTGCTGCCGCAGCCTGCCAGCAGGCAGCTGAGCAGCAACGTGCAAATACAAATAATAATACTGAGCTTTTTCATGAGCTGTCCTCCTCATTCTAATGAAAACAAACGCAAATGATTTGCATATTATAACGAATTTTATCATAACACCCGTGAACTTTCTTGTCAAGCTAAATGCAAATGACTTGCATATTTGCCAAGCGAGGTCTATAATATTTACTGCAACAAAAAGGCAGCGCAGGCTGCCGTGAGTAAATGAGGGAGCCAATATGATAGAACTGAAGCATATAGAATTTGCCTATGAATATGGCAGCGAGCTGCTGCGTGATATCAATATGCATGTAAATGACGGCGAATATATTGCCATTGTCGGCGAAAACGGCAGCGGTAAAAGCACGCTGGTCAAGCTGCTCTTGGGGCTCTTGGAGCCGTCAAAGGGCGAATTGAAGAATACCTTCAGCAGCATCGGCTACGTGCCGCAGCGCTTTGAAACACTCAACAGCCAGTTTCCGATAACTGTATATGAGGTAATGGAATATTATCGCAGGGTGTTAAAGGTGGCAGACAAGCAGGCTGTGCGCCGTTGTCTGGAGCAGATGCATGTTTATGATCTGCGTGACCGCATTGTCGGCACACTGAGCGGCGGCCAGTGCCAGAAGGTGCTCATTGCCAGAGCACTGTTGGGCAGCCCGCAGCTGCTGATTTTTGATGAGCCTTCTACCGGCATTGATGTCAAGAGCCAGCAGGAGCTGTATAAATTTATGCAGGAGCTGCATGAGCAGGGCATTACCATTATCACGGTAGAGCATAACCTGAAATTTGCGGCGCGTAATGCCGATAAAATGTATCATGTCATGAACGGCCGCGGGCATTTCTGCAATCCTCAGGAATATGTGCAGGAATATATGCAGAATAATGTAGGAGGTGCGGAATAATGCTGGAATACACTTTTATGCAGAACGCACTGCTGGTTTCTGTGCTGATTTCTTTAATGTGTCCCATGATTGGCATGTTTTTAGTGCTGCGACGCTATTCCATGATTGGCGATACGTTGGCACATGCATCGCTGGCCGGTGTGGCTGTCGGCCTGCTGGTTAAGGTGAATCCGATTATCAGCGCCTTTGCCGTAACCTCTGTTTTTGCCGTGTTGATTGAGGTTTTGCGTCAGCGCTTCCGCCGCTATGCGGAGCTTATACTGGTTATCATCCTTTCGCTGTCTGTCGGTATTGCGATTACGATTATTAGCAGCGGCATGGTACATACTAATGTAGAAGCATTTTTGTTCGGCAGCATTCTGACCGTAACGCCTGACGATGTGCTGGCGGTGGCGGTGCTGTGCGTAGTGTCGTTGGCTGCTGTTTACCTTTTGTATCCGCAGTTGGTTATGTTGGCTTTTGATGAGGATGGAGCTAAAATTGCCGGGGTAAAAACACGTCTGATTAATTATGTCTTTGCTCTGCTGGTGGCGGCTATGGTTGCAGTTTCTATCCGTGTGGTGGGCATTCTGGTTATCAGCTCGCTGATTGCGTTGCCGGTGGCGGCGGCCCTGCAGTTGGGCAAGGGCTTTAAGGTGACGATGCTGGCAGCTATGGTGCTGAGCTTTATCGCCATTATCACAGGCCTTGTGACCTCCTACTGGCTGGGTGCGGCGCCGGGCGGTGTAACTGCCTTGGTTTCGGTGGCTTTACTGCTGCTGATTATTATCTATAAAGAAATACGTGCTGTCTTATAAAGAAGGGGTAGAAAGATGACTGATACAAGTTCTGCGGCAGATTATCGCGATTATCTGCATCGCTACGGATTAAAAAATACCCGTCATAGACAGCTTATTCTGCAGCTGCTGCTGGCGAGTGAGGGCGTGCTGACAGCCGAGGATATTTATCAGCAGCTGTGTGAGCAGGGCGCAGAGATAAATTTCTCTACGGTTTACCGTATCCTGGAAAATTTTACGCAAAAGGGACTGACGGAAAAAAGTTTTTTGGCGGATGCGCGCAAGTACGGCTTTGTGCTGCATGCCTTGGGGCACAGGCATCGTCTTATCTGCCTGCGCTGCCATCGGATTGTGGAGGTAGACCATTGCCCGATTGCTGATTTCGAGGAACAGCTGGCGGATAAAACGGAATTTGCTATCGTAGGACATAACCTGGAATGGTATGGCTATTGTCCGCAGTGTCGCAAGCAGAAATAATAAGAAAATTTTTCAAAAAAGCTTGCAAAGCAGCGTAAGCAATGATATAATTATTAAGCTTGTATATAACTATATATACTTCTTCTGCTCCCGGAGAGACGGGGGCCAAAGTCCAAAGGAGGAGGTGATTTCGTGAACGCATACGAAGTCATGTACATCGTTAAACCTGTTGAGGATGAGGCTTGTGAAGCAGTTGTTGCTAAATTCGAGAAACTCATCACTGCAAACGGTGGTAATGTAGAAAAAACCGATCGTTGGGGCAAAAGACGCCTTGCTTATGAGATCCAGGACCTGAATGAAGGTATCTATGTTCTCGTAACCTTCCAGGCTGACGCCGCTGCTGTTAAGGAACTTGATCGTGTTATGAAAATTACCGATGAAGTACTGCGCCATATGATTATCAGAAAGGGTGAATAATCAATGAACAAGATTATTCTGTTGGGCAGACTTACTAGAGATCCGGAAGTGCGTTATACGCCGACCGGTAAAGTTGTTTGTCAGTTTACTCTTGCAGTAGACAGACCTTTTGCCAATCAGGAAGGCCAAAGAGAAGCTGATTTTATTCCGGTAGTAATCTGGGGTAAACAAGCTGAGACATGCGGTAACAGTCTCACCAAAGGGCAGCGCGCGCTTGTTGAAGGCCGCCTGCAAATCCGTAGCTATGATGGCAAGGATGGCAACAAACGCTGGATAACCGAAGTAATCGCTGATCGCTTCGAGTTTATTGAGCGTAAAGCTGATGCCGCTGCTGCTCATAGCAATCCGACTCGCTCTGCTGCGCCGGCTCAAGACGGCGGTATGGGTGGTTTCGGACAACAGGTTCCCTTTGATGAGGAAATTCCATTCTAATTTAAGGGAGGTTATGCAATGAAACGCGAAAGAGGCAGAAGACCTAGAAGAAAAGTTTGCAGCTTCTGTGTTGATAAAGTTGAAGAAATCGATTACAAGGATGCAAATAAGCTGAAACGCTATATCACCGAACGTGGTAAGATTTTACCGCGCCGTATTTCCGGTACCTGCGCTAAGCACCAACGCCAATTGACCGTAGCAATCAAACGCGCTCGCTGCGTTGCTTTGCTGCCGTTCACCTGCGAATAATTCGCACGGCGGTTTAAACGAAACTTATACCCCGTAGCCGTTAGGCTGCGGGGTTTTCGTTTATGTAAAAATCACAAAAAATTTACTTATTTACGCAGGCGTTAACATGATATAATATTAGTAGTAATATACATACGAGGTGAATTGCATGAAAACATCTTTTAGAACCTTATTTTTGACCTTTGCTTTTACGATGCTTTGCACAGCAATGGCTTTTGCCTATAATCCCGGTCAGCGTACCATCCATCTGTTGGGTGAAACCCTGAACAGTGACAAGCATCCTGTACATCTGGTTGTAACCCAGACGATTGATATGCGTGAGGTACTGACTGCCGAAGCCTATGCCAAGCTGCCGACTGCACAGCAAAAGCGCACCAACCGTACGGAATACAATGAAGCTAACGGCATCAACGCCGAGCGTATCACTACTACCGATGGTGACGGCAAGGTAATCAAGGATACCGTTTCCTTTGTGAAGAACGGTTATTGGTATACTATTGACTATCTCAATAAAAACTATGACAGAGTTCCCGAGCTGCCGGGCATGAGCATGCCCTTTGCCGAAACCCTGATCAGCTGGTTCAATGTACGTCCGCAGGGCGGCACTGATGTAAACACCGGTTATGATTATGATAAGATGACCAAAGGCACCAACAGCCTGAACTTCTATTATGCAAAGGATACAGCTGACTGGAAGGGCTACGAAGTAAGCTATCTGCCTATCTTTAGGGTTCTTGAGGTTTCCAATACCGTGGATGAGGCAACTGCCTTTGCTCTGCCGCCTGCAGATTTCAAGGCTGTGGCAAATCCTTCTATGCGTGCTTACGCTAACAGACTTTTGGAAAGACAGTAAGTCTTGTAAGCTGATTATATTTTTTTCAAAGGGGGAATACCAATGTTTAAAAAATTATTAGTTTTGCTTTCTATGCTGGCTGCGTTGGCTATGAGTGCAGTAGCTTTTGCTGCACCGGCTAAAAGCCATCAGCAGATGGTTATTGATGCTGCACGCGCCGAGGTTCCTGCTGCTGCTGTATTTTATGGCTACAAGGAAGAAGATGGCGAAGCTGTTCTGAACTTCCGCGATAATGATAATTATCTGGAATACGAGGTAGAAGTTGTTCTTGCAACTACCAAGGTTAAGGAAGTAGAAATTAAAGGCAGCAATATTGCCGGCAGCACGATGATGGTAAAAACTCCTGAGGATATCAGACAAATCGTTCTGGAAGCATATCCCGATGCCAGAAACATTATCATCAAAACCGAAAAAGAAGGCAACAATGTACATTATGATGTAGAGTTCATTACTGCAAGATATAAAGTAGAAGCTGACATGAACCCGGTAACCGGTGCATTTGCCAAGAGAGAGCTGGAATATTTCTAAGCTTAAGTCAAAAATCAGAGGCAGTCTGCGGACTGTCTCTTTTTTATGCTGCGGAAGAGTGCCATTTTGCGTCAAAACATTGCATATCAAAGCATATTATTGTAAAATATATTAGATACAGAGTTTTTAACGCACTAAATATATATGACGAGGAGCGATTTACGTGAGTACAAATTTAGAAGTCGGTATCGTTGGCCTGCCTAACGTAGGCAAAAGTACCCTGTTTAATGCTATTACCAAAGCTGGCGCAGAAGCAGCAAACTATCCCTTCTGCACTATTGAACCTAACGTTGGCGTTGTTGATGTGCCTGATAAACGCTTAGATGTTCTGAGCTATATGTTTAAATCCAAAAAGATTGTTCCGGCAGCTATGCGTTTTGTAGATATTGCCGGTCTGGTAAAGGGTGCAAGCAAGGGCGAAGGCCTGGGCAATAAGTTCCTGTCCCACATCCGTGAGGTAGACGCTGTTGCTGAGGTTGTACGCTGCTTTGAGGATAGCAACATCACCCACGTTGAGGGCAGCATTGATCCTCTGCGTGATATTGATATCATCAACACCGAGCTGTGCCTGGCTGATATGGAAACTGTTGAAAAGCGTCAGGAGCGCCTGGTTAAGCTGGCGAAGACCGGCGATAAAAAGGTTAAGCTGGAGCAGGCTGTAATGGAAAAGGTTATGGCAGGCCTGTCTGATGGTGTGCCGGCACGCCGCCTTGGTCTGACCGAGGAAGAGCAGGAGTTTTTGGGCGAGCTGCATCTGCTGACCATGAAGCCGGTACTGTACATCACCAACGTTGCTGAGGGCGAGGTTGCTGATCCGTCCGGTAACGAGCATGTACAGGCTGTAAAGAAATATGCTGCGGAAGAAAATGCTGAGGTTATCGTTGTTTCCGCTAAGATGGAAAGCGAAGTTGCCGAGCTTCCGGAAGAAGAGGCTAAGGAATATTTGGAAATGGCAGGCCTGGAGGAAACCGGTCTGGACCGCCTGATTAAAGCAGGCTTCAAGCTGCTTGGCCTGATGACCTTCCTGACTGCGGGCGAAATGGAATCCCGTGCTTGGACTATTAAGCTGAACACTAAGGCTCCGCAGGCAGCAGGCAAAATCCATACTGACTTTGAGCGTGGCTTTATCCGTGCGGAAATCGTTTCCTTTGATGATTTGGTAGCCTGCGGCAGCAAGGCTGCAGCACGTGAAAAAGGCCTGGTTCGTCTGGAGGGCAAGGATTACGTTATGCAGGACGGCGACGTTGTTGAGTTCCGCTTCAACGTATAATTTATAACAGTGTAATATGCAACCTGAGCGCAGCAAGCGAAAGCGTGCTGCGCTTTTTGCTGTTGGGAGGCGCTGGAGCAGCGTACAAAATTAAATAAACAAAAATTCTTTTCCCATGAGCGCGTAAAGTGTGATAAAATAGAATAGATATACTATGACTACGAGGTGAAGCGAATTGGTAAAGGTAATTGCTATTGCCAACCAGAAGGGTGGTGTTGGCAAGACTACTACAGCGGTAAATCTGGCTGCGTGTCTGGCGGCGCTGGAACGCAAGGTACTTTTGATTGACAGTGATCCGCAGGGAAATGCTACCAGCGGCTTTGGCTTTGATAAACGTGATATTAAGCAATGTATTTATGATGCGATTATCAGTGAAGTACCCATGCAGGATGTAATTAAGCACACAGCCTATAAAGGATTAGACCTGGTGCCTGCTACTATCCAGCTTGCCGGTGCGGAAATAGAGCTTGTTTCGCTGATGAACCGTGAAGGACGTTTGAAAAACTCTCTGGAAAGAGTAAAACATAATTATGATTACGTTATTATTGATTGCCCGCCGTCTTTAGGCCTGCTGACAATCAACGGCCTGACAGCTGCCAGCTCGGTAATGATTCCTATTCAGTGCGAATTTTATGCGCTGGAGGGCGTTACTATGCTGATGAACACGATTCAGCTGGTACAGCGTAACCTGAACCCGGCTTTGAAGCTGGAGGGTGTGCTGATGACTATGTATGACAGCAGAACGAATCTGTCGCAGGATGTTGTGAATGAGGTACAGAAGTACTTCAAAACAAAAATGTATCAGACGATTATTCCGCGAAACGTGCGCCTGAGTGAAGCACCCAGCCACGGACAGCCGGTTATCGACTATGACAGCAAATCTAAAGGTGCGCAGGTGTATATGGACGGCGCCAACATGAATGCACAGGTAGGGCTGACCAACCCCGGATTTATCGGCGCCGATGTATGCCACCTGAACCTGCACAAGACATTCGCGTCTCCTCACGGCGGCGGCGGACCGGGCGTAGGTCCCATCTGTGTGGCAGAGCATCTGGTTCCGTTCCTGCCGGGCCACGGACTGTTCGGCAATGCCGCCAATGAAGTAGCGGCAGCACCCTTCGGCAGTGCGGGCATCCTGCCCATCACCTACGGCTACATCCGCATGATGGGTGCGGAAGGGCTGGCACGCGCCACCCAAACGGCCATCCTGAACGCCAACTACCTGGCTGCATGCTTCAAGGATACCTACGGCATCGTTTATCGCGGGGCAAACGGCTTTGTCGGCCACGAAATGATACTGGAGTGCCGCAAGGTGCACGAGGAAACGGGCATCAGCGAAAACGACATCGCCAAGCGACTGATGGACTACGGCTACCATGCGCCTACCCTCTCCTTCCCCGTTCACGGCACGCTGATGATAGAACCCACGGAGAGCGAAAGCCTTGCCGAACTGGATAACTTCGTACACGTAATGCTCGCCATCTGGCAGGAGATTCAGGAAGTGAAGAACGGCGAAGCGGACAAGACCGACAATGTGCTGGTAAATGCCCCGCATCCCGAATACGAAGTGGTGGCCGATACATGGGAGCACAGCTATACCCGGCAGAAAGCCGCCTATCCGATAGAAAGCGTACGCGACAACAAGTTCTGGGTGAACGTGGCACGGGTGGACAATACGTTGGGCGACCGCAAACTGCTGCCTACGTGCTACGGGTGCTTCGAATAGGGTAGTGAAATATACTCGATGATTTCATTAGGCACGGATTACACGGATTTCACGGATTTACTTGATTTTTTCTGTTTCTGCGAAATCTGTGTAATCCGTGCCTGAAGTATGCCATATAGGCGGTGCGGCATTGTATTCCATACGCAGCGTGCACTATATGCACTCGGCTTTTCATTTCTTCGTACTGGCGGGGTCGGGCTGCCACCTTGTTGCCGTATGGTACATCCTGGCGGGGATATAAACAGGCTCTCCGCCTATACATGATACATGCACCGTCAGCGGATTACGGTTACCGTGCCTGCCGCCAGCTTCTTTTCTTTCACGGGAGCGTCCGCAGGGGCATAGCCCAAGGCGGCACAGCCGTACACACGGTGATTTTCGGGGATGCCGAGGCGGG
>OHMY01000532.1_pt1 | contig 22147 bp, 17 predicted proteins | sample 1569381 | NCBI WGS metagenome assembly OHMY01 (sample SAMEA3879528, study PRJEB24766) | human gut metagenome | biome: human-associated habitat; feature: feces | place: USA | collected 1985/1987
GGGATTTAGGGTGAGGGTAACGTGCACATAAAAAAGTGCGTTGGGCTTACAGCCTACGAACGAGTGACAACCCTCAAATTCGCACTAACGTTCAGCAAGTTTGACAACTTGCGAAACTTTAGTAGTCTAGAAATAAAACCCTGAGTTACAATAAATTGCCCATGTGCCGTCCTGACGGGAGGTGCAGCGGGCGATTTCTGCATTTATGATGAAATTGCGGTTGAATATGACTTTCAATGACCCGCCGGCAGAGATGTGCATCCTGTCACGCCTGGAGGTGTTGATGAACTTGCTGTACAGCTCCGGCGCGTAGCCGGTCGCATTGGTAAGGTCATATTGCCTGAAAACATGGATACCGTCGCAGAAACCGCTCACCATCAGACCTATATTCTGGTTCCATATAGTGAAATTCCAGAAATTCCATCGCAGCTCGGCATTGAAATAACCCAATCCTTTTCCCGTGGCGCGGTTGTATCTGATGCCGCGGACCATACGTGTGCCGCCGATGTAGGAATTGTCGGATTTTGGACCGCCAGGCGAGAAAAACGGCACGACATACCATGGGGCTTTGCCTATGAAGTCCTGGTAATCAAGATGATATACGAATGTGAGACGCTGCGGGAAAATCGGGACGAACTGCTGGAAAGACAGATTGTATTTCACGTAGCTGTCTGACGAACCGAGAAATTTCGGAGAAGCATAGATGTACGCATTGGCGAGTATTCCGCGTCCCGGCACGCCCTCGAAGTCCCTGGAATCATAAGTGAGGCCGGCTTTCAATGCCGATGAGAACATGTCTCCGGATGTGTTGCCGTCCAGGATTCCCCATTTTCTGTACAGCCCGAAAAGCGTCTCGTCTCCTGTGTATTTGTCTGAACTGTATTCATTGACAGTCAGGTAGTTGAAATTATATCCGGCGTTCCAATGCAGGTTCCGGCATATCGGGCCTTTGAAATCTGTCCTGAAATTCAATACCCCTCTTCCGTAGTAGTAGAATCCGTTTTCCAGACTGGTATCATAGAAACTCTGGCTGCCGTTGTAGCCGAAGAATTCCATTGCCTTGTCGCGGAACCAGCTTGCGGCGACATTGATCCTGACCTTGGGGAGGATGCTGCCGGAATCGAATGAGGCGGCGTAGCTTTGGCTGCCGCCCGTGTAGACGGATGCGTCCAGGTACCAGCTGCAACGTGGATTGGGGTACGTGGAGCCGTCGCCGAAATTGTAAATGTTCATCATGGCGCCGAAAAGTACGCCTTTCGCGCCGTCGAATGCCAGTATCGGGAGCGGCATGAACGAATACCCGGTCTTCACGGTTTCCTTCTCTCTATTTGTCTCTTTTGACGATGCTGTTCTCTCTGCACCGGAAGCTGACAGGATGCTGAAAATCAGTACTGCCGCTGTCAATGTCAATATCTTCTTCATTTCAGGGCGTAAAGGTACGAAGTTTTCGCGGTTGCGGAAATCTTTACTTAAAATGTTTCCATTATGCTTAAAAACGTTAAATATTGTTAAAGAATTTAACTTTGACGTTCTAAAAACGGCGAAACTGTAAGGAAAAATTTGGAAATCGCTTCAGCTTTGTTTAGATTTGTGTCTAGTCATAATCAAACAACCTTTTATACGAATGGAAAAAGTAAAGTTCACCGATGGACTTTGGAACAGCGAAATCAATGTCGCTGACTTTGTTTACAACAACATTGCCCCATACGAAGGGGATGCATCTTTTCTTCAGGGCCCGTCAGCCCGTACTATGAAACTGTGGAACGAATGTCTGGAAGCTCTTGCAGAAGAACGCGACAGAGGTGGTGTCAGAAGCATTGACGCCAAGACGATTTCCACAATCACCTCCCACGCCGCAGGCTATATTGACAAGGATAACGAGCTTATCGTCGGTTTGCAGACAGATGAACTTCTCAAGCGTGCCATCAAGCCTTTCGGAGGCTGGAGAGTGGTCGAGAAAGCTTGCCATGAGAATGGCGTCGAATTGGATCCCCGTGTAAAGGAAATCTTCACGCATTACCGTAAGTCACATAACGACGGAGTATTCGATGTCTATACTGATGAGATATTGAAATTCAGAAAGTTGGGATTCCTTACAGGTCTTCCTGACAACTATTCCAGAGGCCGTATCATCGGTGATTACCGCCGTATCGCGCTCTATGGAATCGACAGGCTCATAGAGGCCAAGCAGCAGGACCTGAAGAATCTGACCGGTCCGATGACGGATGCCCGCATCAACCTCCGCGAGGAAGTCGCAGAACAGATAAAGGCATTGAAAGAAATGAAACAGCTGGGCGAGATGTACGGCTTGGAACTGGGACGTCCTGCCGAAACGGCGCAGGAGGCTGTCCAGTGGGTGTACATGGGTTATCTTGCTGCCGTGAAGGAGCAGGACGGAGCGGCAATGTCGCTCGGCAATGTTTCTTCGTTCCTCGATATCTACATTCACCGCGACCTGGAGAGCGGCCTCATTGACGAGACTTTCGCGCAGGAACTTGTGGACCAGTTCGTCATGAAGCTCAGGATGGTGCGCCATCTCAGGATGCAGTCTTACAATGACATTTTCGCAGGCGACCCTACATGGGTTACCGAAGCGCTTGCCGGACGTTACAATGACGGCAAGATCAAGGTTACCAAGACTTCATTCCGTTTCCTCCAGACGCTTTACAACCTCGGACCTGCACCGGAGCCGAACATGACCGTGCTTTGGAGTCCGTCTCTTCCGGAAGGATTCAAGGAGTTCTGTGCCAAGGTTTCCGTAGATACCAGTTCCGTGCAGTATGAAAATGACGACCTGATGCGCAAGATCCGTGGCGAAGAGGATTACGGTATCGCATGCTGTGTGTCGTATCAGGCTGTAGGCAAGGCGATTCAGTTCTTCGGCGCCAGGGCGAACCTTGCGAAAGCATTGTTGCTGGCATTGAACGGCGGAAGGTGCGAGAACACAGGAACAGTCATGGTGGAAGGCATCGAACCTCTCAAGAGCGACGAACTGAATTACGATGAGGTGCTGGCCAATTACAAGAAGGTCCTGCATGAGGTGGCCCGTGTATATAACGAGTCTATGAACATCATCCACTACATGCATGACAAATATGATTACGAACGTTCGCAGATGGCGCTCATCGACACCGATCCGAAGATCAATCTTGCGTATGGCGTTGCAGGTTTGTCGATTGCGGCGGATTCCCTCTCTGCCATCAAGTTCGCCAAGGTGAAGGCGCACCGTAATGAGGAGGGCCTTACCGACGGATTCGAAATCAATGGTGAGTATCCATGTTTCGGCAATGATGACGACCGCGTGGACCTTATCGCCAAGGAACTTGTGCATTTCTTCAGCGGCGAGTTGAAGAAGCTCCCTGTCCACAAGAACGCCGAGCCGACATTGTCTATCCTCACGATCACATCCAACGTGATGTACGGAAAGAAGACTGGCGCAACTCCTGACGGCCGCGAGAAGGGCAAGGCTTTCGCTCCGGGTGCAAATCCTATGCACGGCCGCGACTGTCATGGTGCAATCGCTTCACTGTCATCGGTTTCCAAGCTTGATTACAATGATGCCAAGGACGGTATCAGCAACACGTTCTCCATCGTTCCGAAGTCTCTCGGCCCTACCCCTGAGGAGAGAGTCGAGAATCTCGTGACAATGATGGACGGCTATTTCGCCAAGGGCGCACATCATCTGAATGTCAATGTCCTTAACCGCGAGATGCTTGAGGATGCCATGGAACATCCGGAGAGATATCCGCAGCTGACGATCCGCGTGTCCGGCTATGCCGTCAACTTCGTGAAACTCAGCCGTGAACATCAGCTTGAGGTCATCGCCAGAACATTCCATCAGTCGATGTAGGATATGAATATCAATGTCCATTCATATGAATCAATGGGGACTTACGACGGGCCTGGTCTCAGGCTCGTCGTTTTCCTTCAAGGCTGCCCATTCCGTTGTCTGTATTGTGCAAATCCCGATACGATAGCATTTGAAGGAGGAACACCGACCGCTCCGGAGGAAATCCTGCGTATGGCGCTGAACCAGAAGCCGTTTTTCGGCAAACGAGGTGGGGTTACGTTTTCCGGCGGGGAACCCACATCGCAGGCGAAAGCATTGATACCGCTTGTCAAAATGCTGAAGGATAATGGAATACATGTCTGTCTGGATACCAACGGCGGCGTGTGGAATCCGGATGTCGAGGAATTGTTCGGGCTTGTGGACCTGGTTCTCCTGGATGTCAAGGAGTTCAATCCGCTGCGGCATCAGGCGATAACCGGAAGGGACAATGCCGTCACTCTCCGTACGGCATCGTGGCTGGAGGAACACGGCAAGCCGTTCTGGATGCGCTACGTTCTGGTGCCGGGCTACAGCGATTCCGAAGAGGATATCCGGGCGCTCGGGGCACATTTCTCCTCCTACAGCATGCTGCAGCGCGTGGAAATTCTTCCTTATCACACGCTCGGGGTCCATAAATATGAAAGCATCGGCCAGGAATACAAGCTTCGCGACGTTCCGCTGAACACTCCGGACCAGCTTTCCCGCGCCAAGGCCATCTTCGATGACTATTTCGACAATGTCGTCCTGAACTGATTTTGCGCGGCCCGGCCAGGCACATGGAATTCCGGTAAAAAAATCGTAAATTCGTAAAAATTTTGTTTTTATGATCAGCGAATTACAGATCGACGAGAGCATCAAGGCATTGTTCTCCGAAATCAGTTTCTCTCAGGAACCTGCAGGGCTTTATGACCCGCTCAGATACATGATTGACTGTGGCGGAAAGCGCTTGCGCCCAAGGCTTTGTCTTATTGCGTACTCTCTTTTCAAGGATGAATTCAATGATGAGATACTCCAGCCGGCAGCCGGACTTGAGGTGTTCCATACATTTACATTGATCCATGATGACATCATGGACAAGTCTCCGCTCAGACGCGGCAATCCGACAGTATGGACGAAATGGGGCGAGGACGGGGCGATCCTGTCCGGCGACGTGATGTGCATTGACAGTTACAAACGCATTTCCCATGCTCCTGAGGCCGTCATCGGCAAGGTGCTGAAACTCTTCAGCAATACGGCAGCGCAAGTGTGTGAAGGTCAGCAATATGACATGGATTTCGAGGCTCTGGACAAGGTGTCCATGGACCAGTATATGCAGATGATCGGGCTGAAAACTGCGGTTCTGATCGCCTGCTCTGCCAAGATGGGTGCCCTTATCGCAGGCGCTGATGATGAAGACGCAGGAAATCTCTACAGATACGGTTATGCGCTCGGTCTGGCATTCCAGATCGCTGACGACTGGCTGGATGCCTTCGGCAATGAGAAGGTGTTCGGCAAGCCTATCGGCGGCGACATCATAAACAAGAAGAAATGCTGGCTCACGATCAAGGCGTCCGAATTGGACGGGGCCGCAATGGACGAGGCTATGGCAATGCCGGTGGACACGGATGAGCAGAAGGCTGCCAAGATAAAGGCTGTCAAGGACATATATGTGCGTCTCGGCGTGGACAAGATGGCTCAGGAAGAAATATTGCGACTTACCGAAGAAGCCATGGATGCTGTGGAGGAACTCGATCTCGGCAAAGTGCGCTATGAGATGCTCAAGCGCTTCGCCGACAAGCTTATAGGTAGAAAAAATTAAGCATGATGGAGAAGAAGGAACTGGAGATAATGGCCCCTGCGGGGAATTTCGAATGCCTGATGGCGGCTATCGAAGGCGGGGCGGATTCCGTATATTTCGGCGTGGGAAACCTCAATATGAGGTCGCATTCGGCGAACAATTTCCAGCCGGAAGATCTGGCTGAAATAGTAAGGATCTGCCGACAGCACGGGGTCAAGACATATCTGACGCTGAATATTGTCCTTTATCAGGAAGACATTGAACCTGCCCACAGGGCTCTGGACGCAGCGAAAGCGGCCGGTGTGGATGCGGTGATCGCGTCGGACATGGCTGCGATAATGTATTGCCGCCAGATCGGAATGGAAGTCCATATCTCCACACAGTTGAGCATTTCCAATGCGGACGCGCTCAAGTTTTATGCGCAATTCGCCGATGTCGTGGTGCTTGCGCGTGAGCTTAATCTCCATCAGGTCAAGGATATATATGAGACAATACAGCGCGAGGAGATTAAAGGCCCTGCCGGTGATCTCGTGCGTATCGAGATGTTCGCTCATGGCGCGTTGTGCATGGCCATCTCCGGCAAGTGCTATCTCAGTCTGCAGACTTACGGAGCTTCCGCGAATCGAGGCGCATGTTATCAGCTCTGCCGTCGAGGCTATGAGGTCACTGACCTGGAGACCGGTACGCAGCTGAACATTGACAATAAATATATCATGTCCCCTAAAGACCTGTGTACCATAGAGTTCATGGACAAGATCATCGACGCTGGCGTGAAGGTGTTCAAGATAGAGGGACGTGCGAGATCTGCCGAATATGTGAAGCGTTGTGCCCAATGCTATCGCCAGGCTGCTGATGCCGTTTGCGACGGGACATATACGCCGGAACTGGCTGCTTCACTGAAGGAGGAACTCTCGGAAGTGTTCAACCGCGGATTCTGGGATGGTTATTATCAGGGTGCGCGTCTGGGCGAATGGAGTTCTGTCTACGGAAGCTCCGCCACCAGGAAAAAAGTGTATTGCGGCAAGGTTACGAATTGGTTTGACCGCATCGGTGTAGCCGAAATCGCTGTCGAGTCCGCGCCTCTCAAATTGGGTGCGAAATGCATGGCGACAGGTGCTACGACTGGTCTCATTGAATTTACTGTCAATGACTTGCGTGTGGCGCTGAAGCCTGCCGAGGAGGCCGTGAAGGGAGTCCGCTGCTCTGTCGCCATCGTGCCCGAGAACAAGGGCGTTCGTGACGGAGATGTCGAAATCAATCCAAATGCCGATGATTCTCCGTCGAAGTCGAGGGCCGAGGCTGATGCCGTTCAGGTCAATGCTGACGGCAAGATTCCTGTAAGGCTTCGTCGCGGTGACAAGATTTACATCTGGGAAGAGGTTTAAAAGACGTTTACTATCATGACAGGAGAAGCTACGGTCGTAAAGAATGCCGGAAGTCATTATATGCTTTCCATGCTGCCGGACTGGAATCCGTTTCCGGCAGTGCTGAAAGGTCGTATCCGCTTGAAATCCAATGACTCTACAAATCCGGTTGCGGTCGGGGACCATGTCCTTTTCGAAACAGGGGCTGAAACTCCCGGCGAAGTGACATTGGAAAATCCTGCATTGATAACGGAGATTCTGGACAGAAAGAATTTCGTGGTCAGAAAGTCCACGAATCTTTCCAGGCAGTCGCATGTGATTGCGGCCAATATCGACATGGCTTTTGCCGTGGTGTCCCTGTATTTTCCTGAAATCAAGCTGCCTTTTCTGGACAGGATGCTCGTGACGTGCGAGGTCTATGGCGTGCCGGTCACGATTGTCTTGAACAAGGTAGATTTGTACAGGAACGAGGCGCCTGAAGCCGTGCAGAATTTCATTGACATATACACCGGGGCGGGTTATCGTGTGGTGCAGGCTTCGGCGAAGACGGGCGAGGGGATTGAGGAGCTGCGCGGCATCTGCGATGGCAATGTTTGCCTGTTCTCGGGCGAGTCCGGAGTCGGAAAGTCCTCATTGATAAAGGCTTTGGACCCGTCGCTGGACCCGAAGATCGGGAAGATTTCCGTTGCGCATCTTCAGGGCAAGCATACGACTTCCTTGTATGAGATGTACCGGCTGGTATCGGGCGGTGCCGTGATTGATACGCCTGGCCTCAGGGGCTTCGGTCTGGTGAATCTGGAGAAGGAGGAAATAGCGAGATATTTTCCGGAGATGCTCAAGGCGGCGGAGAATTGCCGTTTTACGCCTTGTACGCATACCCATGAGCCTGGCTGTGCGGTGAAGGAAGCCGTGGATAACGGCGAAATCAGTCCGGAACGCTATTCCTCATATCTCGGTATGATAGAAGAAGATAAGAAATTCAGATGAACATACTTCATAAAGAGATCCTTAGACTTGCCGTTCCCAGCATTCTGGCCAATATCACGGTGCCGCTGGTGGGAATTGTCGGCATTGCGGTAGCCGGACATCTTGAAGGTGATGCGCCGGTGCTGATCGGTGGAATGTCCATCGGAACGCTGCTTTTCGACCTTTTATATTGGAATTTCAGTTTTCTTCGTATCGGAACCGGAGGGATGACGGCCCAGGCTTATGGGCGCGGAGACATGAAAGCCGCGGCGGGAACGCTGATACGCGCCGTCGGGGTGTCAATGTCCATTGCATTGATATGTATATTGATACAATGGATTTTCGTGGATTTCGTGTTCCTGTTCGTGGAGAGTTCGCCTGCAGTACGCACGCTCGCGGAGAGTTATTTCCATATCCGTATATGGGCGGCTCCGGCGACATTGACCCTCATGGCCCTGAAAGGCTGGTTCATCGGGATGCAGGACAGTATCAGTCCGATGCTTACGGACTTGATAGTCAATGCCATGAACATTGTCGGAAGCATTTGTCTGTCGATGGGTGTGGCTGCTGTCGGATTCGACGGCATCGGTTTCAACGGCATTGCCACCGGAACGTTGATTGCGCAGTATTCCGGTCTTCTTTTCGCTTTTTCGGTGATATTTTTCAAATACCGCAAGAATGTTTTCGCGGATTTCTCGATGCAGGATGCGCGTAAAGCATTTGTGGACAGCCAGATGAAGAAATTTTTCACGCTCAATGCCGATTTGTTCCTGCGTTCGCTCTGTATAATGGCGATTTATGCAGGCATTACCGTGATTTCGACGCGTTATGGCGATATGATGTTGGCTGTCAGCTCGATACTGGTACAGCTGATGATGATTTTCTCTTATTTTGTCGATGGCTTCGCTTATGCCGGAGAGGCAATGACCGGAAAATTCGTCGGACGCAGGGATTTGCCTGCCGTGCGTTCTACCGTGAAATGCGTTTTCTTCTGGAGTATGTGCGTGGCGGCTGCTTTCATGGTGATGTACGGGCTCTTCGGACGGCAGATGCTCTATGTGTTCACTTCCGACCATGATGTGGTGGCTGCTTCCATGGAGTTTATTCCTTGGCTTATTCCGATGCCGCTGGTCGGCTGTGCGGCATTTACCTGGGACGGCATTTATGTCGGGGCCACGGCTTCAAGGCCTATCCGCAATTCCAGCATTTGGGCCATGGCAGGCTTTTTCGCAGTGTGGTTCATCACGCATGGCATAACAAGAACCGCCATCTCCGGCAACCCGGCGATAGCGGTCCATATACTTTTGGCTGCTTTCCTTATTCATCTGATTATCAGATTTATATATGAAACTGTGCTTTATCGGCGCAGTATCTTGGAAGAGCCTTTCAGGTAGTTTTTCAGTCGATGTTCGGGGTATCCCAGACTTTCGTTTCCGTGCAGTCGATCATCATGGATTCGCTGCCGCAGGCGATTCTGAACTGCCCCTTCTCCAGTCTCCACTTTCCGTCATGACCTACGAAAGCAAGTTCATGTGCAGGGATTTCCAGTCGTACGGTTTTGCTCTCTCCAGGGTTGAGCTCTACCTTGGTGAACTGACGTAACCTCTTGACATCAGGTACTTTGCTTGCGATGATGTCGCTGGAGAACAGCAGCACAGCTTCCTTGCCTTTCACGCTGCCGGTATTCTTGACGGTAACTTCGAAGGTCAACATGTCATCAGCATTGAACTGAACAGGCGAAATCGACTTGAGGTCGCTGTACTCGAAACTGGTGTAGCTGAGTCCCGCGCCGAACGGCCACTGGACGTCCATTGTCGCATCGTAATTGTACAGGCCGTCCATTGTCTGGACATTCTCGCTGACCTTGTAATCGTATGTGTGAAGGGAGTTTACGTATTTGCTGTAGGTGAACGGCAGTCTTCCGCTGAAGTTCTCCTTGCCGGAGATGAGCGATGCCAATGCATCTCCGCCGTAATTGCCAGGAAGCATGATGTCCACGACTGCCTTTGCGAGCGGTTCAATGTCGTTGATGATTCTCGGACGTCCTTCGTTCAATACCATCACGATAGGTTTTCCGGTCTTCGCAAGGCTTCTTACAAGTTCCTTCTGGTTCGATGACAGGTTGAGGTCGTTGATGTTGCCCGGTGTCTCGCAATAGGTGTTCTCGCCGATGCAGGCGACAATGATGTCCGCCTTCCTCGCGGCGCGTACCGCAGCGTTTATGTCAATGTCGGTTTCTTTATTCCATTTTCCGGACACCATATTGTAGTTGACTCCGGCTACATAGGAAACGTTTTTCTCTCCATAGACTTTCTGCAATGCTTCGAAAATGGTGTTGTACTGACTTGCGAACTTGTCGGCGTCACCCTGCCATGTGTATGACCATCCGCCGTTCAATGTTCTCATGGAATTGGCGTTAGGACCTACGACAAGGATTTTCTTGCCTGCACTTATCGGCAATACATTGTCCTCGTTCTTGAGCAGGACCATGGACTCTACCGCTGCATCATAGGAATTGTCCTGGAACTCCTTGCATGCGAACTTGGCATAATTGTCCACATTCCAAACAGGGTTCTCGAACAGTCCCAGACGCACTTTCAGCCTCAATACGCGTCGCACGGCGTCATCTATGCGTGACATCGGAATCATCTTTTCATTGACAGCGGCGATGATGTCCTTGCAGACTTCAGGATCGTACGGATCCATTATCATGTCGATACCGGCATTGATACCGAGGGCGACAGCCTCTTTCCTGTCGGCGGCGATGTGCTCGCGGGTGAAGAGGTTGTTGATGTCTGCCCAGTCGGTCACGGTCATTCCGTCCCACTTGAGCTGCTCTTTCGCCCATTCTGTCAGGTACTCATGGCTCGCGTGGACCGGCACGCTGTTGATTGATGCAGAGTTGACCATCATGGTCAATGCTCCTGCCTGCATGCAATCCTTGAATGGCCTGAAATATTTTTCCCTCAGGTCGTCAGGTGCAATGTATGCCGGTGTCCTGTCTTTACCGGTAGCTGCAGCTCCGTAGCCGAGATAATGCTTGATGCTTACCGCTACGTTTTCCAGTCCTATGTGGTTCGGGTCAGAACCCTGGGCGCCAATTACTTCCGCTACGGACATTTCTGACTGGAGGTAAGGATCTTCGCCCCAGCTTTCCCAGACTCTCGGCCAACTTGGGTTTCTGCTCAGGTCCATGACAGGAGAGAATACCCACGGGGTCATTGCGGCCCTTGATTCATAGGCGATTACCTTGCCCATCATCTCGGCATAGGACCTGTCGAATGTTGCTGCCAGGTTCACTTCCTGCGGATAGAAAGTGGCATCATCGAGATAGGAGGCGCCGTGAATCATGTCCAGTCCGTAGACCATAGGGATTCCGAGTTCTTCCATCGTGATGTCCTGGATCTTCTTGATCTGCTCTGCCGTGACGGCTCTCGGGCGGCTGGTAGGGCCGAACGTGTTCAGGAACGAGCCTATCTTATATTCTTTTACGAGGTGTCTTACTTTCGCAGTATCGACCAAATCGTCCGTGCAGAAGGCCCCGGCAGTGAGTTGTATCATCTGCCCGACTTTTTCTTCCAGGGTCATTTTCTTCAGGACGCTTTCGACTTTGTTTTCGACAGCTTTGTCCTCAGGAATGGCGTTGGATCCGGATGTCTGTCCGGCTCCGCAGGATGCGAGTATGATGCTCATCGAAGCCAATACTGATGTCTTTTTGTTGATTTTCATATTTTGTAGGGATTACTTTATGCCGTACTTCTTCAGAATCTTCAGAATCTGCTTCTGGATGGATTCTGCCCAGAGCGTGTAGCCGTGGTCTCCCGGATGAACGCCGTCTACGCTGCTGTCATGTACTGCATCGGTGGCGTCCGTGCTGATGAAATACACGTCCTTATAAAGTTTGCATGCCAGTTTCATCATGCTGTCTGCCATTTCCATCTTGGCTGCTTCGACATTTTCTGCCCAGTGGTCGAAGTTCCTTTTTTCGCGGTAGATTGTCTGCTGGAATATGAGAGGAACTCCCGGATGGGCGGCCTGGAGCTTCTCGATGAACGGGAACAGGCGCTCCTTTATCATTGCTGCATCCGGGTTTGAGAATGAATCGAATACGAATGCGTCCACGTCTGCATCTGCCAATGCATCAGCGAAATATGTCTGCATCTTGCAGTTTCCGCTGCATCCGATGCTCAGCATCTGTATGCCTGTGTTTCTGGTGAACTGCGCCGGATATGTCATTCCCGGACGAGAAGAGCTGACACCATGTGTAAAGCTTGAACCGAAGATGCCGATGCGGTGGCGGAACGGTGCTTCGCCCTTGGTGATGGTGGCGCCTTCCTGCACGCCGATTTGTATGGAATTCTCCTCACTGAAAAGTGGCAGGTAGAGCAGGCACTCCTTCTCCGTGTTGTCCATATTCTTGAGAATCACATAGTTGTAGTCCTGTTCCTTGTTGAGAGGAGCAGCGCCGGCGGCAGCCCACAGCCATTTGCCGTCCTTCTTTATATACAGGTCATATCCGCGGGCAGAGAAGCCTCCGGTATTGATTCCATAATACAGATAGGCGTAATTGGTCTTTATGGAGATTACTGATGAATTGGTCTTGAAAGATACGGCGATGCCGGAAGATTCTCTGACCTGCTGGTTCTCTGATTTCGTGAAGCCCTTGTATTTGACAGTGTCGATTCTGTGGTAAGGGTTCGGGGTGTCAGGGAAGAGTTTTCCGATGAGAGTCAGGTCTGAAGCTTCGGTAAACGTGTACTTTACGTTTTTTTGAGTTTGTTGTGCCTGTGACATTGAGGTCAGGCAGACCAGCATTGCGGTCAATGCCGCTTTCATGATGTGGTTTTTCATTCTATTATTGTTTTGTTTTTCGTTTTTCGAAAATCGCGAAACACAAATTTATAAAAATTCCGTGTCCGATGAAAGTGGGGCGCGTCTTTTTTCGTTGCCGTCAAAGATTTTTGTAATTTTGTATCCGCAAATGCCCGGATCAATGTTTCCGTGCAGGAATGCAGTTACTGATGAGCTTATACACTTATTTCAGGATAAGCAAGCCATCCGCGTCGAAGGTGGCTGAAAATGAGGTAGATAAGGTCTACAAGAGATTACGCGCCAGAACTTTTTGGGGCGCGACGGCAGCATACAGCCTCTATTATGTATGCAGAATGACATTGAGCGTAGTCAAGCAGCCGCTGATTGACAGTGGGTTGCTTACTGCCGGGGAACTTGGACTTATCGGTTCCGCCCTGCTGTTCATCTATGCGCTCGGCAAATTTACCAATGGCTTCATAGCGGATTATTGCAATATCCGCCGTTTTATGGCTGTGGGACTTTTCGTTTCCGCTGTCGTAAATCTCGTGATGGGGGCATTGGGGCTTCTCGGGACATTGACCGGAATATCCGGAACATTGATATTCATTGCCTTTTTTATCCTTTGGGGTGTGAACGGCTGGGTGCAGTCGATGGGGGCGCCTCCGGGAATCATCAATCTTTCCCGCTGGTTTCCGTTGTCCAAACGCGGCACCTATTACAGTATTTTCAGCGCGAGTCCGTATCTCGGCAAGTTTCTGACGTTCATTCTCACGGGCGTGGTGGTAGGTGCCCTCGGCTGGGAGTGGGGCTTCATCTTTGCTGCTGCGGCCGGTGTCTGCGGCGGTGTTATTACGCTGCTTTTCGTCTCGGATACGCCTGAGAGCAAGGGACTTCCGTCTGTCCAGACTCTTTCCGGGGAAACTCCGAAGAAGGTGGATTCCATGCCGACGCGTGAGCTACAGAAGATTGTCCTCAGGCATCCCGGCATCTGGATTATTGCAGTCTCCAGTGCATTTGTATATATAACTCAATATGCCATAAGTGGTTGGGGAGTGCTGTTCCTTCAGAAGGCCAGAGATTTTTCTCTTCCGGCCGCGACCCAGATCATTGCTTTTTCAGAGGCGTTCGGCGTGGCCGGTACCGTGTTTGCCGGCTGGCTTTCCGACACCGTCTTCCGTGGCAACCGCGTCAAGCCCGTGGTCCTTTCCGGCATCCTTTGCCTGATTTCATTGGCATTGTTCCTTTTCACGAAGGGCGGCTACGTCATGAATATAATATATGTGTCGTTCTTCAGTCTGTTCATCGGCGTGCTCTATTGCGTGGTAGCCGGTCTCATGGCTGTAGACATAGTCCCACGCAAGGCTACCGGCGCGGCTCTCGGCATCGTGGGTGTTTCCAGCTACGTTGCAGCTGCCATCCAGGACATTGTCAGCGGCTACCTTATCCAAGGCGGTTCCGAACTTTCGTCCGCCTCCGTTCCCCAGGCCTACGATTTTACCCCTGCCGCCATTTTCTGGCTCTCCGCCTGCCTCCTCTCCTTCATTCTTCCGGTCCTAGGCTGGAACCGCATGAAACTCAAGGTGGGGGAGTGATTCTTCCGGAATTTGTTTCCCGGTTCTTGGTATGGCAGCCGTGATGCGGCTCGTTGTTGTGCCTCGCTCATCCCCGTGTGCCCGACGTTCTGTTCGGAGAGCCATGGAAGCTGCCCCCGTTTCTTATGTGTGGAGACATTATGGGTTCCACAATGTCGTGCGTGATAAAACGTTTTCCGCTCACGTCATGGCCCAAATTCGTCGTGTCGTGAGTAAATCAGGCCTTTTTACGCACGAGAGAATCACTGTAAGCGTCTCCAGGGTTACCCCAAGCCCGCCGGTAAGCGTCTCCGGAGTTACGTCTTGATGCACGTTTGTCCGTTCCATGCTTTTGCCCATGGAAAGTCAGCGGGACGCGGCCACGCCCTGGCGAGGGTGAGCCGTGTCCCGCCCGTCATGTTGTCTGCATATCCCTTTTCAACACCGAAAAACTGCTATGCGCTCTATGATAAACTGAAGTTACGGCATCAGTTTTCTTTCAAACCAGCGACTTCTTCCTCAGTGAGTCCGGTGGCTTCGCAGATGGTCTGAATAGGTAAATTAATTCGTAACAAATTCACAGCGATTTCTCTGCGCCCTTCCTCACGCCCTTTTTTCTTCGCGTACTCCAATTGGTTATATGTGTCCCTTGCCGTCTGCATATTATTGATGTAATTCTTCTTGTCTTCATCATCAAGGCTGGAAATTTCAGCTACATCGAAAATCCGTTTGAAAATCTTGTCGCGCAGTGCCGCCGGTCTTTCAAGCAGATCCGACAGGTTTTTCAATATGTACAGCCATTTGTCCAGGTCGGTGGTCAGCTCGTCCTCGGTCTTGTTGAACTTAGCGACTTCGACAAAGACGAATTTCAGCTTGTCGGTCATGGTCTCGCCGGTCGTGCCTTCGCGCAGCCAATATCGGTGCTCTATCCGGTCGTCGTCCAGGTGCTTGTAGTTCAGCACTCCCAGGAAAAACACGCCGTCGAGTTGGAAGTTCCAGGGTTTCCTTGGGTCGCCCTCCTCTTTCTCCATGGCCTTCTTGCCTTGCTTCAGGATCGGGAAGGAGGTGTAATACAATGCCCTCTCGAAGAAGTGTTCCTGTGCGCCCCGCTGCACTTCGACCAGGAATTCCTTGCCGTCCGATGCCCTGCAGATGACGTCGAATACTGCCCTGCGGTCCTTTTCCATGATTCCCAACTGTTCGGACGGAAGGTATGTGATGTCCTCGATGTCGAATTCCGGGAAAATGACTTTCAGGAATTCAATGAGGATGTCCTTGTTTACTTCCGAGCCGAATAGTCTTTTGAAACTCCAGTCGATCATTGGATCGATGTACTTAGCCTTGAATGTTTCTTCCATAAAGTTAATGTTTTTAATTAATTAAACAAAGATTTAACATGTTGATATGTCACGCGAGCTGTGAGAACATCGTGTTTCAAGGCTGCAATAGTATGCAAAAAAATTCCGAAAACATGGGAAATGTGGGCACAGGGATGCAGATTTTTATGATTTTTATGTCCTGTGGAAGATTTTTATGTGTTTCGTGGTTTTTTCTGGAAATTAATTTATGATTTTTATCTGTCTTGCGCCACAGTACAAAATTGTAATTTGGCGGGACGCGGCCGCGTCCGGCGGGTCCTTTTCCACGATTCCCAATTTCCGAGCTGAATAGTCTTTTGAATTTCACCAACTCTTTCTTAATTTTGAGGAATTGTTGCGCAATAAATTTTCATGAGATATGAGAGCAAATTTGATTCTTAAATCCTTCGCCTGCCTTGCTGTGGCGGGTATGATTGCCGGCTGCGGCGGTCAGAAGAAGAAGGAAGAAGCAGCGAAGGCCGAGCAGGCCAGGTTGGATTCATTAAAACAGGAAGAAATGATTCAGAAACAGAAAGCGGCGGGAGATTTGGCCGCAAGACTTCCGGAAGAGCCGATATTCGATATCGTGACCAATCTCGGAACCATCAAGGTGAAACTTTACAGCAAGACGCCGAAGCACCGTGCCAATTTCGAAAAGTTGGCGATTTCAGGATACTTTGACAGCCTGCTGTTCCACAGGGTCATCGACGGATTCATGATTCAGGGCGGAGACCCTTATACCAGGGACACGTCGATGGTGGAAAAATATGGTCAGGGCGGCCCGGGATATACTATTCCGGCTGAATTTGTGCCTGAGTACAAGCACATCAAAGGCGCATTGGCGGCTGCAAGACGTGGTGACCAGGCCAATCCGGCCAAGGAGTCTTCAGGTTCCCAGTTCTATATCGTGCAGAATGAGGAGACTTGCGCACAGCTCGACGGCGCATATACGGTATTCGGCCAGACGGTGGACGGGTTCAATGTCATTGACAAAATTGCAGCAGTGGCGACTGACAGACGCGACCGTCCGGTGACAGATGTCAGGATCATCACCATCAAGGTGGATCCGGAGTCAATGCCGGCTGAACCTGCGGATACCACGAAAACTGCGTGTGACAGCACTGCTGCCGCCGCGCCCGTAGCAAAATAATTGTTATTCCGAAAAAGAACAATGATTTATACTTATGGAATATTTGAAAATTCGAAACGGCATGGAATTTGCTAATTCTCTAGTCGAATAGTTTTTTCATAGGTTAAGTTTTAGGTTAGAATTGCGTATGGTCTGCGATGTGAATCGCGGACCATACATCTTTTATGATTACTCCTTTTATTTTTATACCCCGTCGAAAATCATTAATTTTGCCGACGCTGCCTTCAGGAGATGAGTTGGGCGGCATTGAAAATATGGCAAATCCGTTGAAACAACTTGCTGGCGAAACCGCGATATACGGCCTCAGCACTATCCTGGCCAGGATAATAAACTTTCTTTTCGTACCGTTCTACACCCGACTGCTGACCACAGCCAGCTATGGAGTCGTAACGGAATTCATGGCATATATTGCTGTGCTTCAAGTAGTTCTCGTATTGGGACTGGAAACCGGCTGTTTCCGGTTTGCAAATCGCGAAGGCGTGAATCCTGCTGCGGTCTACTCCAATGCACTTGCCACGGTATTCGGCATCAGTTTCTCCTTCTTGGCCTTCATGGTGCTCTTCTCGGGGCAAATCGCCTCTGCGCTCGGTTATGCCGGTTTCGAAAACTGTATAATATATATAGGTGGAATCCTGGCATTGGACTGCACGACGGCGATACTGTTTGCAAAGCTCAGGCAAGAGCACAAGGCATTCCGTTTCGCGACAATCAAGACGGTGAAGATCCTGATGGAGACAGCTGCCAATATGGTCCTGTTCTTCTGGTATCCGTCACATGTGAACCAGTTCATGGGAAGATTCGTGTCACCGACACCTGACTTCACGTATGTCATTTTCGCGATTCTGGTCAGCTGTATCGTCTGCGGAATCATGTTCATACCGGACCTTGTCCGCTTTACGTTCAAGTTCGACCGGAAACTCCTGCGCCAGATGCTCGTCTACTCGATACCGCTCATGGTTGCTGCCCTGCCGGGTATTGTCAATGACTTTCTGGACAGGATACTGTTCCGTTACCTTGACACCAATGCCGAAGCATGGCGTTCCAGCCTCGGCATATTCCAGGCAGCCGTAAAACTCTCCGTGATAATGAATCTGTTTATCCAGATGTTCAGGTTCGCCGCTGAACCGTTCTTCTTCCAGCGCGCACAGAACAAAGGTGCCAAACAGCTGTATGCCATTGTGATGGAGTACTTTACGGCATTCTGCGGGCTTATTCTGCTCGGCGTTTTCCTCTATCTGGACGTCTTCTCATTGATAATAGGAAAAGATTTCCGCTCCGGCATGGGAGTAGTCCCGATAATGCTGCTCTCCTACATGCTCCTCGGTATGCTTTTCAATGTCTCGATGTGGTACAAACTTTCCGGCAAGACCAACATGGCCATCTGGATAACGTTGGCAGGCCTCGCAGTAACCGTCATTGTCAATGTCATTTTCATGCCGCGCTACTCATTCTGGGCAGCAGCGTTCGGACATTTGGCAAGCTACCTGATAATGTTCATCATAAGTGCCGTGCTTGGCGCGCGCTATTATCCCATTCCATATAGCTGGAAACGAATATCCGCATTGTTCCTGCTCATTGGTATAATCTGCTGTTTGTCAATGCTTTCTGACGCATTGGTATTCCCTGGCGTCAACATTGGAACTTCATCGGCATTGTCCGAAGGACTGAAACTCCTGCTGCACACGGGCCTTTTGCTGGCGTACTGCGCGGGCTGTCTGGTAGTGCTGAAGGGACGTTATCGGCAGGCGCTTGCAGCTGAGGAATAGGTGCGGATTCTGTTGGCGGGGGCTTTTGCTGTTTGTCGCGAACGAAATAAATGCGTAAATTAGTAGCTTAATTAATAACAAAATATGAAAAACACTTTTGTATTGCCTTTGATGGCCTCGATGCTTTTGGCTTTTGCCAGCTGCACTAAAGCTCCTGAAATCAATGTGATACCTTGCCCTGAAAGCGTGGAGCAGCACGACGGAATCTTCCGTGTGGCAGGTGTTCCGGTGAAAGCCGACCAGTCACTTGACAGTGAATCACTCCAGTGGATCAATTCATTTGCACAGAACCTTACTCTGGTGACCGGAAAGAAATCTGAAGTTGTTTCAGATGCTACCGGAAAATGCATTGAATTTGCTCTTGATCAGGAACTTGCACCTGAAGAGTACTTCATTGATATTAACAAGAAAGGAGTCAAGATCCAGGCATCGACCGTTGCCGGTTTCCGCAATGCATCGCAGACCATCGGACAGATGCTCCCTGCTGCTTATTATGGAAAAGCGAAGGCTGCAGGAGAGAATTGGGTGCTCCCTTGCGCTACCATCAAGGACAAGCCAAGATTCGCTTACCGCGGAATGCATCTCGACGTGGCGCGTCATTTCTTCGATGTCAATGAGGTGAAGAGATATCTCGATGTCATGGCTGCTTATAAATTGAACCGCTTCCACTGGCATTTGACTGAGGATCAGGGCTGGAGAATCGAGATCAAGAAATATCCTAAGCTTACCGAAGTGGGCGCCTGGAGAGACAGCACCATGATCGGCAAGAATTGGAATGAATTCGACCACACCCGTTATGGCGGATTCTATACACAGGAAGAAATCAAGGATGTAGTGGCTTATGCTGCAGATCTTGGCATTACCGTAATTCCTGAAATCGACCTTCCCGGACACATGGTGGCTGCATTGACATCATATCCTGAGCTTGGCTGTACCGGTGGTCCTTACACTGTAAGACCTATATGGGGTATCGCTGACGAGGTTCTTTGCCCTGGCAAGGAAACCACATTCAAGTTCATCGAGGACGTTCTTGATGAGGTTATGGAGCTCTTCCCGTCAGAGTATATCCACATCGGTGGTGACGAGTGTCCTAAGAAAGCATGGAAGGCTTGCCCTGCATGCCAGAAACGAATCAAGGATCTCGGGCTCAAGTCTGACGACAAGCATTCTGCAGAGGAGTACCTCCAGAGCTACGTTACTGCCCGTGTCCAGAAGTATCTCAATGACCATGGCCGCAAGATTATCGGCTGGGATGAGATTCTCGAAGGCAAGCTCGCCGAGGGTGCTACCGTCATGTCATGGAGAGGCGCCAAGGGTGGAATCGAGGCTGCAAAACAGGGATTTGATGTGATCATGACTCCTAATACTTATATGTATTTCGATTACTATCAGTCAGATTCTACTGCGCTTGAGCCGCTTGCAATCGGTGGAAATCTTCCTGTCGAGAAGGTTTACGAGTGCGAACCATATACTGACATCCCTGCAGAGGCGCAGCATCATGTTCTCGGTGTACAGGCAAACTTGTGGACTGAGTATATCCCTACCAATGAGCAGCTTGAGTACATGCTTCTTCCTAGAATGTCAGCGCTCAGCGAGGTTCAGTGGTGCCAGCCTGAGAACAAGAATCTTGACAGGTTCAAGGCTTCTCTCAACCATACGTTCAAGATTTATGATGCAATGGGCCTGACTTACTGCCGCGACGTGATTGGGGTGTATGGAATGCCGGAGAGCAAGTAGGTTTTTGTTGTTGCGTGGATGGTTGTGTGGCTGGTGATGTGGAGAGTGATGTGGATGTTTGTGTGGCTGGATGTGTGGAGTTGGTGACGTGGAGAGTGGATGTGGCTGTGGACGTGGAGAGTTGGGTCTCTGGTTATGTGGAGAGTTGGGTTCCTGGTTATGTGGAGAGTGATGTGGATAGCCATGTGGAGAGTGGGGGCGTGCCGCGTAACCTAGTATAAATCAATAGATTAAATAAAATCAGAGTTGCTGTATCGGCGACTCTGATTTTTATTATTTCGCTGATAAATAAGCGATTATGCGCCACGATAAATGTATCGTCCTGAAAAAAGTAAATGCTGCGCCGGCCTCCACGCTAATAAATCAGGAACCCCAGCACTCCGCCGGCCACGATTATCGGTATAGGGCCGACTTTGAAGAACATTGACGCGACCATTGCCGCCCCGAACAGCGCCCAGCTTTTCCAATCCGGGAAGTTTTCCGTGACAATGCTCATGTCCAGACGCGAAAACATTGGCATGCCTGCCCAAGAGGCATTGAACATGAGGATTATGGCAGCTGCGCCGATGAGGCCGACCACCGACGGGCGGATCCAGCTCATTACGCTTTCGAAAATCGTGTTGCCGTGGAATTTTACGTAAAATTTCACCAGGGCGAGCACTATTATGAAAGAAGGCAGCACTATGGCGCTTGTGGCAGTAAACGAGCCCAAAACACCTAGAAAGTGGCTTCCCGTGGCTTTCATGAGAACGTCGTAGCCGACATACGTGGCACAATTGATTCCTATTGGGCCCGGCGTCATCTGGGAAATCGCCACAATATCAGTAAATGTGCTCTGCGAAATCCATTCATGACTGACGACCACCTGTCCCTGGATAAGTGACAACATTGCGTAGCCGCCTCCGAATGTGAACATCCCGATCACGAAAAATGTCGCGAAAAGCTGGAGTATAAGTAACAATGTCATGACTTTCTTCCTTCTGAGAGTTTAGCGGCGGCCAAACCGAGCACGATGACCGACATTATGATATAAATAGGGGAGACCTCCAGGAAAGATACCAGCAGAAGGCTGACTATGGCAATCACCCACGCCCACCATGTCTTGCAGGATTTCTTTGCCATCGAAATGGTCGGGACCGCTATCAATGATACCACCACCGGTCTGATTCCCTTGAAAATGCTGATGACCACGGGATTGTCCTTGAAACTTGTGAAAGCCATGGCGATTGCGAGGATGATCATGAATGACGGGAGCACCGAGCCGATGGTCGCGGCAATGCTGCCCTTCACGCCCCGAATCTTATAGCCGGTGAAGATCGAGACGTTGACCGCCAGAATGCCCGGTGCGGATTGGGCCAATGCTATTATGTCCGGCAGTTCATCTTCTCCGATCCATTTCCTCTTGTCGAGTTCGTCTTTTATAAGAGGAATCATGGCGTATCCGCCTCCGATGGTGAATGCGCCTATTTTCATGAAGACCATGAACAATTCCGTTAGTGAAACTCCGGCTTTCTCTGAAACTTCTGCCATATCCGAATCAATGAAGATTTTTGTCGTCACAAAATTAGAGAATATTTCGTCAATGGCAAGGAGGTTTTCGGGTCAATGTTATGGTGATTTTGGAGAAAAAGCTGCTCTTAAAACGGTAAAGTATGAAAAAAATCAAAAAAAAGTCCGAAAATATTTGGAGAGAAGAAAAAAGTGCGTATCTTTGCAGTCCGTTTGAGAAACAACGGTAGTTCATTGAAAATATTGAAAGACTAAGTACAAGGAAGCAAGTACCAAAACACAAAGAACGAGAGCGTTAATTTCTTAAA
>OHMY01000573.1_pt1:0-17500 | contig 20094 bp, 12 predicted proteins | sample 1569381 | NCBI WGS metagenome assembly OHMY01 (sample SAMEA3879528, study PRJEB24766) | human gut metagenome | biome: human-associated habitat; feature: feces | place: USA | collected 1985/1987
ATTATCGGTAAACGTTTTTCAGGACGATACATTTGACGTGGCGCGTAAATAGCTGAATGTTAGATATTTCGTTATTTTCAGAGTTGGTAAAACAATAACTCTGAAAACGGCTAATCTGTTATGAAACAGAGATTTATGCGCCACGCATTCTGTGTCATGTCTTCGGTCGCGCCTTGTGCGATGTGTAATGGTTATGGTAGCGGAGCACCCACAATCCCGCGACTTCTTCTTCGACTTGGTGTTCGTGTCAGGAGTGTTTGGAAAATATGCGAAGAAGTCGAAACTGGTGGTGTGGCTGGTTTAGGGTATTATTCTTTAGATATAGTTCCAGTGATACTAACGCCTCTTGTGCTATTTGACGGACAGATGGATATATCGGGGTGTTCTCAAAACAGACTTCTGAACCATTTACTATCAGATGCAATGCTTGCGTATCACGGTACTCATTGTAAAACATTTCCTCAATTCTCTTGTCTTGAAGATTGTTTTCATAATGAGCTCCTCCATCTTTGTTTGCTAAGATGGTAAACAATTGGTATCGTGACAAATGCCAATTCTGTTCTTCTCCCCAATTCCTGCCTTTCAATACCTCGAATATGTTGGAGTCCAGCCAGTCCTTCGTGGAGAGAAATCTATTTTGACTGATGCACCTTTGTTCGTAATCTGAATATAAGGAGGATTTACGGAGAGGGGAGAATGTGTATCTGACGCCACCATTATCGGAATTGTTGATCTCCTTACAGAGCAGGCCGCAATAAATATGTGTGGCGACTTGTATGTTTTTGTTCGAGACGTTATCCCCTACAGCGAAGAAGGAGATGGTTCCTCTTTGGGCCGTCGTGTCCAGGAATTTAACTTTATCGCGCAATCCGCATTGGGTCAGGACTGAAAGACTTCTTCCGTTCGGACTATCGTGCAGCAATGTCCGCAATGCGACTGCGATATCCATTGCGACGCACATTCCGTTATCGTATGATTTGCACAGGTCGTGTAATCTGTGGAGTTGTTCTATGAGTGCTGTCTGAGGTGTTCGTTCGGGTTTCATATAACGTGATAGTAAATGAGTTTCAGCTGAATTGTTCAGTTTGTCGTATGAGATGAAGGCGGTTGCCCCAATGCGGTGGAGTCGGGTGAAGTTCAATGAATTTATCTTGATGTTCCTGAACTCGGAGAGAGACTAATTGTCCGTGGGGAGCTTGTTCTTAATCTTGTTTTTGATTGTTCTTCCCTTTGCCCTTGTAATAGTACCATAGCAGATGGTCGAAGCCGTTGCGACTGACCGGGTTAGGGTCATTGGCGGCTTTGGCGGCGTCATCACGAATCTTATCGATAGAGGTCTGATAATTTCGGTACTTTTCCACAAAAAACTGCTTCTCATCCGAATCGTTTTCACTAGGTTTTATATCCTCAAACCCGTAGTACGTTGTCAATGCGTTTGATACGATGTAATCGTAGATTGAATAGGAATCCCGGTATTCGACATCCTTGTTTTCGAATATGTAGAAGCAAGCATAGTGACAGAATTTGGTCGCGAAAGAAAAGTTCTTGCGCGCAGGGCTTGTATTTCCAGCCTTGTGTTTCGGATTGGTTCCTTCGCTAAGTGTTCCGATTAGAGGGTAGTTCGTTGTGTCTTTCAACCGTTCCAATAAATTGTCTCTGTGCTCGACAATCCTGTCTGTGAGCTCTTTTCGTCCGACTTTGTCGGCGTTGATGTGGGTGCTATTTTCGGCATCGACAGCGCATACCGCATTGTAAATGAGGAATCTGTAATACCAAGGGTGGTCTTTTACTGAGTCAAATCCATTAAATTCATTCCCGTAATTATAACCGTAGTATTCGCCAAGCCGATGCATCCAGAATGCGGATGAGCCGCGATATCCATTAAAATTATATTCAAGAAGATCAGGAGAGTTTTGTCCAAGAGGTTCGTGCGCTTCTGGTGTTTTGTCGAATTTGTCCTTAAACTCCTTTAACCATTTCTTGTCAGGAACTGAACGTGGGTCTCCAGTTCTGGTGTATTTCGAATCATAGGAAATCATCGCTTCGATTATCGCTACATTTTCAAAGGTGATTTTTACTAAAGTCGCCGATGATGTAGATTCTTCTTCAATGATTCCGCTAGAACGCATGGCTTCTCTTTCGATTTGGTCATCAATGTTTTTTACTCCATTGAGTGCTTTCAACACTCTCATTCCCAAATATCTTGTGTTCCATGATGGATCGTAACTGATGCCTTGAGCGTCAGCGATTTCGCGCAAGCCGGCTTTTACGGATGGGAATATGGTGGGGTGTATCTGGATGGAGTCGTCGTCGCGGCGGGTTATGGTTATTGTTTGGCCTTTCCATTCGAGGCTTGCGGTGGTGTACATGATTGTGTGGGTTTCGGGTTTTTTAAAAAGTCGGAGGAAAACACTCGTTTTCCTCCGACAATGATAAGGTTATTCTGTGAATGAACTGGACGGTGGTGTTTCTGTCAAGTTCAATGAATTTGTCTTGATGTCCCCGGTCTCAGCGTGAGGTGTTGCCCGTGGGTTCTAGCCCGCCGGCGTCACCGCCGGAGGGTAGTCAGTTGGCTGGATTTACAGTAATTGATTTAATGTAAACAGACTTATCTTTATCATTTACATTAAAGACAATATCTCCCGACAGCTCAGTTGTTGACTCAAATACGATTTCGTAATTGTTAGCCTTTGTCAAGGAAATCTGTTTTCCGATTGCTGCGCCTCCAACAGTCGCCGAGATCGTGTTACCAGCATAATTGGTAGAAATTATAATACTAATCTTTTTTACATTTGATGTATGTCCGGTTCCAGTAATAGTGAACTGTCCCTTCTTTGCACCAAACTGAACACCACGCGCTTCAAAGCTATTGGCTTCTATTGATGATGTCCAAGTCATTGTTTTCTCTTTTGTGTTCAATTTATTGTCGGTGAAGGTTGAGACATACTCGACAAGCCCTGTCGCACCACCGGCAGCATTTTGCTTCAAGGTGATTTCCTTTGTAAGGGAAGCCTCTGAAGCGTGAGCGACGGTAAGTTTAGCCTCGTTAGCGGCCTCGGCAGTATTCGCTCCGTTAGGAGTAATGGTGATAGTCCCTGCTGCCTTATCTACTGCGATAGTTGCCCAAGGGAGTGTTTCAGGGGTTACCGTCCAGTCAGCTTCGGAGTTTACAGCGACTTTCACTATAAAAGCATCGGTAGCGTCAGCTGCCCATACCTTTGAGCTCTGGTCTACTGAAAGATAAGGGAAAGAACTGTCAAACTGAATAGAAGTAGCCACAAAGCTTGCGCTGCTAAATTTGGTATTATATCCATATACAAAACCAGTCACCTCGACATTCTTGCCGTCAGTCTCCGGGTTTTCTGCGGACAGGTATAGAGTCTTTGCACCCACCTTGATATTCTTTCCGCTCTGAACTCCCTTAGCGTGAACATACTCTATCTTTGTAGTTGTTCCATATGAAGTCAAATATGCGTCGTCGGCTTCGACAGCCTCCGGATAAACAGGAGTCTCGCCTGCTGCTTGTCCGGTTATCGAAGGATTTTCAAATTCCCAAACACCATTAAACGGTTTTACAGTACCTGCAACATTAAATGTGTCGCCGACATTCAAACCGTGAGAGCTCTTATACAACAAGATAAATCCTGTACCGTCACCGACTATGGCATTACTTGGATTAGGAACTGCGTATACGGTAAGTCCCTTTATCGTATAAGTACCAGCTGCTGTAACATCGCTCACGTGCTGTGCAGGCTTTGTCTTCAACTCAATCGATGCGACATCGGAAGCAGCGTAAGGCTTTTCTCCATCTACTGCGATTGCGTTTACCTTAATAGTATAAGTAACACCACTTTCGAGGCCACTGAATACAACATATTTTACTTTTATCGTCTTGCTTTCAACAAGTGTCTCGCCCTTGTATATCTCACAAGTACAACCATTCGTTGCACGAGCATCCACAGTCATATTCACACTTATAGAGGTTTCGTCAATAGCGCCCTCTGTAAGCTCAGGAGTAGTGAGTTTCGGTGTTCCGAACTTGACTCCGGTAAGGGTAGCGGCAGCGGAGTTCTTGTAGTTTTCCTTATCGGACGGAACGGCTACGACAGCTACATCGTAGTATTCGTCAGCAATGGCTGCTGCGTCATAAGAATTGGTATTGGATGTGTAGGTCTCAGTTCCAATTGTTACGTTGTAAGAAGCAGCACCGCTTACTGCGTCCCAAGAGACGCCCTTCGCAGCACTTACCTGAAGGTTTGCAGGAGTCTCGAGAGCGGTCTTAGGGGTTCCCTTTACATAGAAGCAAAGTGACTGTTTATCGATATTTGTAGTATTACTTTTATAGCAACGCCAATCCTGAGAATTATAAACCCCCAGATACCTATTGGTCGTAGTGTTCTTCAAATATCCAGAGTCGGAATCTACGACAAATGTCTTATTATTATTTTTTCCAACTCTTACGCCATTATTGTTATCCGTAGTGTACAACCATGTAGCGGTCTGTCCTTTTGGATAAATTGTAAGGTTTCCATCAGCGTTTGCTACGTTCCAAACCAAGTTGTCCGCAGGAGCTGCTGTGAGTTCCTTGTTTTTAACGGTAACAGCGACAGCAGTAGGAGCATCAGATGATCCCTTTGCCGAAGTCAAAGCATATACGCTCTCGCCCTTTGCCATCGTTATCACGACCTCATCGGCAGCTGTAATGTCCGCCAAATCAGTTGCAATCCAAGAAGCCGCAGCCGGAGTTGCCTTTTTAGTGCAATTCTCCTCTGCCAATGTCAAGTTGATCACGGCAAGCTGGCTTTCAGGGAAGGTTAGTGCCTTGGACAGTGTAACTTCCTTTGAGAATGTGTAATTTGCGGTCTCGCCTGCAAAAACAACCTTGGCGCCTGATTCGATAGTGCCAGGGTTTACCACGAGCCATACTTCATTCTCAAGACCTGCTCCTCCGCCAAATACCGGAGCATCAGCCTCATAGGTAGCTGTTACGGAGTTGTTGCTGATGTTCCACTTGTCAATGGTGGCTGTGGTTAAATCAATCGCAGCACGACCGGTAAGAATGGTGCCTTCAGGAGCGATGAGGGAGAATTTCGACACTTTCTCTCCGTTAAGAGACTCTGGCCCATCGAGAGCGACTTTAACAACGGAGAACATTCTCTTGAAAAAGAGGTCTTCTATTGCGACTTCGCCTGCTGCATCTGCCAAGTAGGTGGTCTCCTTACCTACGAGAATGTCGCAAGCCTCGTCAATCGTAAGGCTGCTTGGTTTCTGTGTTTCCGCCAAAGTTATGCCAACGTTGCCATTTGAATAACCCGTTGCAAATGCTCTGGCTGGTGCGAAGGATTTAAATGTTCCGTTTCCTTCGATTCCGGTAACCTGGCCGTCAAATTTTGCTGTAAGTCCTTTTTCGTTGCTATTCGTTAATGTTGCTGTAGGTTTGGATTTATCGTTAATTGTCCCGACAAACATCGCCAACTCATCGCCCTTTGACCATTTAGGGGTATAAGTTCCATCGAGGTTGCTTTCAATAAATGACTTTACCAGTGGATTTTCGGATGTGCGTATTGTGAAATGGATACCGTTGTCCTTGCTGACAGGATTCTGTTCCTGTGAACAGGAAATAAATGCTAATGCTGAAACTGCAGCAATCGCAAAAGATTTAACAATTCTTTTCATGGGTGCAATGTTTAAAGGTTGTAGATGTAGTCTGGATCCTCAACAACAGTGTCTCCAGCATGGTTTGCATCCCCATATCCACCACTCTCAGTCATCACACTTTCCGCTTCTACGAAAAGCACCTGGAGGGTCGGGCGCTCGTAGGTCTTCTGATTGTTTTTCGTCATGATTAATTGTTAGTTTAATGCGTTTATAATTTATTGTTTATTAGTCCTTTCCGAAGGCGGCATCGCGCCGCGCACACTATAATTCTACAAAGGGACATAAACATTCCGGAATTCCTTATATTTATCTTGAAAATCTTGTAATTGCGCTGTCGGCGCATCTGCTGTCATATCATCGTCCCTCTTGCTGGGCAAAGATTTGCCCGAAGGGCTGTACGTAATCAAAAAATTCGTATATTTGCCAAAATATATTTATTCACAATGCAGTTCGTAAATACAGAAATCCCAGAAGGACTTACCTTCGATGACGTTTTGCTCGTTCCTGCACGCTCCGAGGTCTTGCCGAGAGCTGTAGATGTTTCCACTAAGTTCACTAGAGATATTTCTCTCTGCACTCCTATCGTGTCTTCAGCAATGGACACTGTTACAGAGGCTGAACTCGCTATTGCAATGGCTCGTGCCGGCGGTATCGGTGTAATTCACAAGAACATGACCATCGACCAGCAGTGTGAGCAGGTCCGCCGTGTGAAAAGGGCGGAGAACGGTATGATTTACGATCCGGTCACCATCAGCCCTGAAGCTACTGTCGGTGACGCATTGGCATTGATGGCCAAGCACCATATCGGAGGCATCCCTGTCGTGGACAATGCCGGAAGGCTCATCGGAATCGTCACGAACCGTGACCTCCGTTTCCAGGACAACAAACGATTGCCGATTTCCGAAATCATGACCCGCGAGAACCTCGTTACCGCGAAAAAGGGCATCAGCCTGCAGGAGGCCACCGGAATCCTGCGCAAGAGCAAGGTCGAGAAACTCCCTGTAGTGGACGATGACAACAAGCTTGTCGGACTCATCACCTACAAGGACCTCATGAAAATCAAGGACAATCCTATCGCTTCCAAAGATTCGAAGGGCCGTCTTCTTGTGGCTGCTGCAGTCGGAGTGAAGTCAGATACCCTCGACAGAATCGAGATGCTCGTGAGTGCAGGTGCTGACGCTGTGGTAATCGACACTGCACACGGACATTCAGTAGGCGTGCTCGAAGTCATTGCCAAGGCTTGTGAAGCATTCAAGAACAGAGATATACAGATCGTTGCCGGCAACGTCGCTACCGGAGAAGGTGCAAAGGCATTGGCGGATGCCGGTGTAAGTGCCGTGAAGGTAGGCATTGGCCCTGGCTCGATTTGTACTACGCGAATCATCGCGGGCGTCGGTATGCCGCAGTTGACAGCGGTGATGCTGGCGTCGAAAGCGCTTGAGGGAACGGGCGTTCCTGTCATTGCCGACGGTGGTATCCGCTACTCAGGCGATATCGCGAAGGCATTGGCAGCAGGCGCAAGCACCATTATGGCGGGCTCGCTTTTTGCCGGCACGGAGGAGTCTCCTGGCGAGACTATCATCCTGAACGGCAGGAAGTTCAAGGCGTACAGAGGCATGGGTTCGCTCGAAGCGATGGAGCATGGCTCGAAGGACAGATATTTCCAGGATATGGAAGAGGATGTGAAGAAACTCGTGCCGGAGGGAATCGTGGCGCAGGTGCCTTTCAAGGGTACTGTATCCGAGGTAGTATATCAGCTTGTGGGCGGTTTGCGTGCAGGTATGGGCTATGTCGGAGCGAAGGATATCGCATCGTTGCGTAACGCCAAGTTCGTCCGCATCACGAATGCCGGTTATCTGGAGAGCCATCCGCATGATGTGACAATCACCAAGGAATCACCTAATTACTCAAGATAGAATTGACCGGAAACAGACTTCTGAATATTTTCGGCGTTTGCCTTTTAGTAATCGTCTTGCCGTGGCTGAATTCGTGCAAGACGATTACGTCGTTTGTTCATGACGGGCGCGTGGTGGCCAAAATCGGCAATCACAAGCTGTATGCGTCGGACCTGAATGCGTATATTCCGGATTCGGCGAGCCCGGAGGACAGTACGCGACTGGCGCTCCAATACATCAATTCGTGGGCGTCGGACATGGCGTTCATCGATGTGGCCGAGAAGGAATTGTCTAAAAGCGAGAAGAACGTGGACAAGGAGCTGGAGGACTACAGGCGGTCGCTGCTGAAGTACCGTTATGAGCAGAAGTATGTGAACCAGAGGCTTGACACGGCTGTGACGGATGCGCAGATAGAAAAATACTATGAGGCGCATATCGAGACTTTCAAGCTGTCGCTGCCGATAGCGAAGGCGCGTTTCCTGTCGATTTCTTCGGATTCCCCGAATCTGGAGATCATCAAGAAGAAAATGAAGTCGGACAAGCCGGAGGACCAGATGGAGGCGGACAGTGTCGCGTCCTATTCGGCGTTCCGGTACACGGATTTCGGCGGCAAGTGGATAGACCTCGTGAGGTTGTCCCGGGAGTTCGGAACTGACTATGGTACAGTGTTTTCAATGCTGAAGGACGGGGTGGTTGAGATTCCGGATGATAACGGGAACCTGAACATCGCCTATATCGGGAGCTTGAAGAAGGCCGGCGAGACCGGTCCGGTGGAATATTATCGCGAAAGAATCAAGGACATCATACTCAGCACCAGAAAACAGGCGTTGCTGAACGGTTTGGAACGGGACTTGATAGAGAATGCGCGCAATCAGGAAAATTTCATCATCTATTGATGGGGTTGGACCAATAATGAATATCGAAGAAACATGAAAAATATTCTGAAACTGACAGTATCTGTAATGGCGCTCGTCCTGCCGGTATGCGGCTTTGCGCAGACGTACCCTAACGGGCTCATTGATAAGACTATAGCCGTGGTCGGTAACGAGATGATCTCGCTGTCCCAGCTGGAACAGGAGATATTGTATATGCGTATGCAGGGCATGTATTCCGACAAGAACATGCGTTGCGAGCAGCTGGAGCATATGATGGATTCCAAGCTGTTCCTCATGCAGGCGAGAATCGACTCCCTTTCGGTGAACCAGGAGATGGTGAACAGCTCCCTGGACCAGAGGATGGCGCAGATTCAGACAAATTTCGGTGGCGATGACGAGGTGGAGAAGTTCTATGGCAAGCCGATTTACAAGCTTCGTCAGGAATGGAGGCAGCAGTTGGAGGACATGTCGCTTACCCAGCAGATGCAGCAGCAGATCGCATCGTCGATTCCGGAGCTTACGCCTCATGATGTGAAGAAGTATATTTCCGAGACGGATCCTGAAGACCTGCCGATGGTGCCGGTCAAGTACCAGCTCAGCCAGATCAGCATCTATCCGGACCGTGAAAATGCGAATCTCGCTGTGAAAGAGAAGCTTCTGAGCATCCGTGAGAGAATTATCAACGGCGAGAAATTCTCGACATTGGCCCGTATTTATTCCGAGGACCCGGGTAGCGCGAGGAAGGGCGGCGAGCTCGGAATGGCGTCCAAGTCCATTTTCTGGCCGGCGTTTTCCGATGCGGCAATGGCGCTGAAACCTGGCGTCATTTCGCAGATTGTCGAGACCCCTGACGGATTCCATATCATCGAAGTGCTGGAGAAGAAAGGTGACATGTTCAATGCTCGTCATATCCTCATAAAGCCTTCATACACAGACCAGGACAGACAGAAAGCATTTGCGACTCTCGATTCGTTGAAGACGGAGATTCAGAATGACGCTGTGACGTTCGAGCTTGCTGCGAAGTTCTATTCTCAGGACGCGCAGACGAAGACCAACGGCGGTCAGATGACTGACCCTAATACCGGTTCTTCGTATTTCGAGATTGACCAGCTGAAGCCTCAGGACTATGCGGCTATCAAGGACCTGAAGGAGGGCGAGATTTCGGAGCCGGTGGAGTCCAAGGACAATGAGGGCCGCGACGGCAATACCGTTTACAAGATTATCCGCGTCGACAAGATTATTCCGGCGCATACCGCTTCTTTCGACAATGATTACAGCGACTTGCTCGAAGAGGCACGTGCCAAGGAGCAGAATGCAGCCATCGACGAATTCATTGACGGTAAGATAAAAACTACATATATAGTCATTGACCCTCTCTTCAAGAATTGCGAGTTCTCACGTGACGGCTGGAACAAGGTCGCAAAAGAGGGCACATCTGAGAAATAATTATGACTTTTCGCAGAAGTCTCATAGCGGGATTGATATTTCTGTCAATGTTTTTCCGCCTGTCTGCCCAGGAAAAAGGCAGTCAGGTGGATTCTCTTGTACGCCTGTTGAGCGCGCAGTCCATGGAATTGATAGAAAAGGACGGGGTGGATTACCGTAAGGTCACTGGTCCGGCGCGTTTCCTGCACAATGACACTTTTCTCATTTGCGATACCGCGCTCTGGAATGTGCGGACCAATGAAATTTTCGCTATCAGCAATGTGAAAATCCTTCAGGACCAGACGGTTCTGACCGGTGACAAGCTCACCTATTATGTTGACCGCGACCTTGCCGAGTTCCGCGGTTCGCTGGTGCAGCTGGAGGACAAGGACCACAATGTGCTCCGTACGGAATTCCTTGACTACAATACGCGTGACAGTGTCGCGATATTTTTCAACGGCGGCTCCATGAAGGATGCCGAAGGTCAGGTAATCGAAAGTCGCACAGGTACTTACGATTCGAAGGCGAAGACGTTCACATTTTCCGACAATGTCAATATGTTCACGGATTCCGTGTTCGTGAAGACGACGAATCTCGTTTATGATTCTGCCCGGAACAAGGCATCTTTCGGTTTCGGCACCGATGCCTGGAGCGAGGACAATATGTTGTCTTCCAATGCCGGGTGGTATGACCGCAACAGGGAGATTTTCCTTTTCCGTCGGGATGTTCATGGTATGAGCGACACGCAGGAGGGATGGGCGGACTCATTGTTCTACTATCGTTCTACCGGAGACATTGAACTTCTTGGCAATGCGCAGGTTACGGATACGACACGGGATATGTCGGCCGTTGCCGGGAGGATGCTGTATACGGATTCATTGTCACGACTGGTCATGACGCGCGAACCGGCTGTCATCGGGGTGGTGAAGTCGGAAACCGCGCCGCCTGATTCGGTGTATTTCGGCGCGGATTCGATTGTGGCTCAGTCTCTTATGATGTTCCAGATAGAGGATGCCGTGAAGAGTGCCGCCAAGTCTCGTCTTGAGGACTTGTCTGTGGATGCTGTCCAGAATTATCGCCAGAAAGCGGCGAAGGAGGCGGCTGAGGCTGCGGCAAAGGCTGCGGAGAATGATCCGAACAGGCCTAAAGGTGGCAAGAAAGGTGGTGCTGACAAGGTGGAGGGTGATGTGAAGGCGCCGAAAGGGGGTGCCGTGGACAAAGGCATTGACCCGAATGCTGCGGCCGCAGGGCTGGACTCGAAGCCGGTGGGGACGGATTCATTGGCAACGGGCCTGGATTCATTGGCTGTCGGGTTGGATTCTCTTGCGGTCGGGGCTGATTCTCTGGCGTCAGCAACGGATTCGCTCGCGGTTCAGAAGGATAGTATTCCGGAGCCGCTGGATTCCACGAAAATCAGTTTCATCACCGCTGTAAAGAACGTAAAGCTTTATAAATCAGATATTCAGATTGCATGCGATTCGCTGGCTTACAATGACTTGGATTCATTGGTGAGGATGTATGAGAGGCCGGTCGTGTGGAATGAATCGAACAGGCAGTATTCGGCGGACAGTCTTTTCGCTGTTCTGAAAAACCAGTCGCTGCAGAAGGCGAGTCTGATGTCCAATGCGTTCATTATCATCAAGGAAGATACGTTGTGCTACGATCAGATCCGCGCTACGGAGATGCTCGCTTATTTCGACACTACCGGTGCGTTGTCGCGTTTCGATGCGATGGGTGATGCCAATGCGATTTTCTATCTGCAGGAGGATAGTGTTTACGCGACCGTGAACAAGAGCGAGGCGAAGATGCTGAGTGCGTATTTCAAAAACGGGGATATTGACCGGGTTTATTATTTCGAATCTGCGAAGAATGACGGTTATCCGGTGGCACAGATGACGAGTGAGGAGCGTGTGCTGAAGGGTTTCTCGTGGCAGCCCGAGCTTCGTCCTTCCGGCAGGCAGGATGTGACGCCATATTCCATAAGGCCTTCAGAGCGTTCACGTTACGCGGCTCGTCCGAGGACGTCGTTTGAGTATACCGACAAGTTTTATCCGGGTTATATGCCGGGCGTGATGAAGGAAATCGAGCGCGGAAGGCTAGCCAAGGCAGATGCAAAGGCCCGCAAAAAGGAGGCTGCGCGCGTCATGCCGGCCGATACGGCGTCCGTGCAGTCGCCGGATTCTCTCGCCAATGTTCCGCCTAAGGATTCGCTCAATGCTGCAGTTCCGGCTGTCGCGGATTCTACCAAGGCGGCAACTGATTCATTGTCAATGTCTTCGGATTCTTCTTCCGTAAATGCTGCCGTACTTGATGCCGCTGCAATGAAGAAGGCGCAGCGTGATTCGCTTCGTGCCGCGAAGGATGCCGCACGTGAGGCGAAGTGGGCGCGTCTGGACAGCCTGGATGCTGCCAAGGCCAAGTTGGCTGCGGATAAGAAGGCGGCCAAGTTGCGTGCCAAGAAACTGAAGCAGTTGAAGGCCATCGAGGCGCGTGAGGCGAAGGAAAATGCCCGCTTGGAGAAGTACAAGGCAGTTTTCGCCAAGAAGAAGGAGCGGGAGGACCGCAAGGCGGCCGAACGTGCAGCCCGCGAGGCGGAGAAAGTGGCCCGTGAGGCGGAGAAGTCTGCCGAGAATGCTGTGGAGGTGCCTGTGGATGTTACCGGTGATGGGGCTTAGTCTCCATCGTTCAGGTATTGCGGACGTGATGTCTTTTCTCTTGTCATATATCCGTTAACAAAACAGTTTAATGCGGCTCCGATAATGTCAATGTCGAGCGCTGTTTCGATACGTGCTATTGTCTCCAATGTCATGTTTGAGTTTCCCTTGAGCAGATTGGAGACATATTGTTGACTACATCCCATCCGCTTGGCAAGTATGGACTGAGTGACAGACTGCTTGTCCATAGCCTGCATTGTTTTCATCGTTATGACTCTGGAATATTTCAGCCAGTTCTCATTCTTTCTTCTCCATTCAGCCGCATTCCTCCACTTTGAAGGTGTTGCAGATTGGTGGTCGTACAAAAATTCAGTTGCCTTGCTCATTTCGTGCTTTTTTGCAAAGATAAATACAATGTATATATTGTACAATGTTTCGGTCGTTGACTCATGTAATCTGTTTCTGATTAGCTGACTAAAATGGCGGCCTCCACGTGAAGGTCGCCATTGCTATAAATGTTTGATAACATTGTCCTGCAGACTATTCCGCGAACAGCTTGATGATGTTCAGGACTACCTCGGATGCCTTCTCGATGTTCTCGAGAGGGGCGAACTCCATCTTGCCGTGGAAATTCATGCCGCCGGCGAAGATGTTCGGGCATGGGAGGCCTTTGAATGAAAGATTCGCTCCGTCAGTGCCGCCGCGGATAGGCTGGATCTTCGGTTTGATGCCTGCCATCTCCATGGCCTTGACCGCCTTTTCCACGATGAAATAGTATGGCTCCACCTGCTCACGCATGTTGTAGTACTGGTCCTTGACCTCCAGAGTGGCAGTGCCTTCACCGTATTTGACATTGATGAAATTGACACATTGAGCTATAAGCTCCTTCTTCTCCTCGAACTTCTTGCGGTCGTGGTCGCGGATGATGTAGCCGAAATCGGCCTCCTCGACGGAACCCTTGAAACTGATGATGTGGAAGAAACCGTCATAGCCCTCCGTCAGCTCAGGACGCTGGCCGATAGGGAGCAAGTCATTGAACTCCATGCCGATAAGGATGGCGTTCTTCATCTTGTCCTTCGCGTAGCCCGGGTGGACATTGCGCCCCTGGATATGGATTTTGGCGGAAGCGGCATTGAAATTCTCGAACTCGAGCTCGCCGATTTCGCCGCCGTCCATCGTGTAGGCGTAGTCGGCACCGAAGCGCTTCACGTCGAACTTCACGACACCGCGGCCGATTTCCTCATCCGGAGTGAAGCCGATCTTTATCTCACCATGCTTGAACTCAGGGTGCTCTACAATATATTGTACTGCGTCCATAATCTCTGCAACACCCGCCTTGTCGTCAGCTCCTAGCAGCGTAGTGCCGTCAGTGGTGATGATGGTCTCACCCTTGTGGGCCAGCAGCTCAGGGAACTCGGACGGCTTCAGGAACAGTCCCGGTACACCCTTCAGCTCGATGTCACCGCCGTCATAGTCCTTGATAATCTGCGGTTTGACGTCTTTTCCGGAAGCATCCGGCGACGTATCCACGTGAGCGATGAAGCCTATTGCAGGAACTTTCTTGTCAATGTTTGACGGTATCGAGCCCATCACGTAGCCGTACTCGTCGAGCGTGGCCTCTACTCCCATGTCGTTCAGCTCCTTGCAGAGCAATTTCAATAAATCCAGTTCCTTGGCCGCACTTGGCTGTGACTCCGAATTTTCATCAGACTGAGTGTCGATAGCGACATATCTCAGGAATCTGTCCAATATCTTTTCCATAAATTATTGTAGTTGTTTTTTATCATTCACTTTCATTGCCACCCCTATCATGAAGACTATCAATGCGATATAAGGGATGATGGCGATAGCTTCACCGTACATTGCCTGCCAGTCAGTCAAGTAAACATTGACATTGGCAAACTTGAGGATTGCGCTGACGACACCCATCAGAGCACCGCCGGCGATGAATCCGGAGGCGATGAGCGTGCCTTTTTCCTGTCTCTCGGCATTGACCTTGGCGTCCTTGCTGCGGGAGCCGACGAACCAGGAGATTCCGCCGCCGACGAGCAACGGCAGGTTCAGGTCGATAGGGATGAACATTCCGAGCGCGAACGGAAGAGCCGGTATCTTGCACATTGTCAGGATGATAGCGATGAGAGCGCCGATGCCGTAGAGGACCCATGGAGCGCCGCCGCCGTTCATAAGCGGCTGGATCACAGCTGCCATGGCATTGGCCTGAGGCGCGACGAGAGCATTGTCCCCGGTGAAACCGAAGGTCTTGTTCAGCACGAGCATCACGCCGCAGACGGTTGCAGCAGCGACGGCGACACCCGCGAACTTCCAGATTTCCTGCTTCTTAGGCGTCGTGCCGATCCAATATCCGATTTTCAGGTCGGTCACGAACGAGCCTGCGACGGACAGCGCGGTGCAGACGACTCCGCCGATGACCAGCGCCGCCGCCATACCGGCATTGCCCTTCAGGCCGACGGCCACGAGGATCAATGACGCGATTATCAATGTCATAAGTGTCATGCCGCTGACCGGATTCGAGCCCACGATCGCAATCGCGTTCGCAGCCACTGTCGTGAACAGGAAGGAAATGATGCCGACAATGAGCACGCCGACCAGCGCCTGCCAGATGTTTTCCACGACTCCGCCCAATGCGAAGAATGCGAAAATCGCCAGGAGGGCTATGACAATGCCGAAGACAATGCTTTTCATCGGCATGTCTTCATCGGTGCGGTCGCAGGCTTCGACTTTGGCGCCCGGCTTTTTGGTGAACTCGCCGGCTGCAAGTCCGACTGCAGATTTTATGACGCCGAATGATTTGATGATGCCTATGATGCCGGCTGTCGCAATGCCTCCGATACCGATGTGTCGCGCATATTCCTTGAAAATCTGGTCTGCGGACATGTCTCCGATGGTCTGTGTGATGCCGGAGTTCATGAGGTCAATGACCTGTCCGCCCCAGATGAGGTTCATTAGCGGGATGATGACAAGCCAGACGAGGAAGCTGCCGCAGCAGATTATGAATGCGTATTTCAGTCCGACGATGTAGCCCAGTCCGAGGACTGCCGCTCCAGTGTTCAGCTTGAGCACTACCTTGGCCTTGTCGGCAATGTGCTGGCCCACGGATGTGACGGTGGTGGTGATGGTTTCGCTCCATGCGCCGAACGTGGCGATGATGAAATCGTAGAGTCCGCCGACCAGACCGCTGAGTATCAATGTCTTGGCATTGTTTCCTCCGCCTTCGCCGCTTACCAGTACCTGTGTGGTGGCCGTGGCTTCAGGGAAAGGATACTTGCCGTGCATCTCCTTGACGAAGTATTTTCTGAACGGAATCAGGAAGAGGATGCCCAGGATTCCGCCCAGGAGGGAGGAGAGGAACATCTGCATGAAATTCACTTCTACACCTAATATATATATGGCGGGGAGGGTGAAGATGGCGCCGGCAACCACTGAGCCGGAGCATCCGCCGATGGACTGGATGATGACATTCTGTCCGAGGCCGCCGTTCTTGCCCAATGCGCTTGTAAGGCCTACGGCAATGATTGCGATCGGGATTGCCGCTTCGAATACCTGTCCGACCTTCAGTCCGAGATATGCTGCGGCTGCGGAAAAGATGATGACCATCACCAGTCCGACGCACACGGAATAAGGTGTGACTTCAGGATAGTTTTTTTGTGGGCTCAGAAGCGGTTCGTATTTTTCGCCCGGTTTAAGTTCCCTCTGCGCATTTTCCGGCAGAGTCGTTCTTTTTTCTTCCATATAATATATTAGTATAAGTTATCCGTATTTTCGCGTACGCGGTCCGTGATTTTACAAAAATAATAAAAAAGTCGATGCTTGTGCATAGTTTGCTTGTCAATGTTCAGGAATTTTGTTGTCGTCGGAATTGTCGGTAGGAGTTGTCGGTCGGAGGAGGATAATTTGGGTGAAAAATGAGAAATTTCGATGGATAAAATGATTTATTGTGAAATTTTTGAAAAAAAAGTCGAAAAAAGTTTGGAGGTAATAAAAAACTGCGTATCTTTGCAGTCCGTTTGAGAAACAACGATGCCTAAAGCATCAGAAGCGGAACAAACGAAACGAGTTCATTGACAACATTGAGAGAGAATAAGAGGTAAAGATAGATAAAGAAAATCAGTTTGTAATTTTAGAAATTCGAGAGTTTTTTCGAGTTGCGAATTAGGGACTGCAATTTCAACATAGGCAACGAGACGAATCGAGTCGCACTAATGATGAGTAATCATGAGTTAGCGTATTTGATTCACACGAGAGAAAGAGGAGAAGAGCGAACGGAGGATGCCTAGGCTATCCGGAGGCGAGGAAGGACGCGGTAAGCTGCGAAAATGTACGGGGAGTCGCAAACAGACATTGATCCGTATGTGTCCGAATGGGGCAACCCGGCAGGCTGAAGGCCTGTCACCATGTATACATGGGGCGAACGCGGGGAACTGAAACATCTCAGTACCCGCAGGAAGAGAAAGAAACATCGATATCCTGAGTAGAGGCGATCGAAAGGGGCAGAGCCTAAACCGTTCAGTTTACGGACTGTGCGGGGTTGTAGGAGCGTCCAAGGGAACATGTCAAGGAACGCGAAGCAGATGGAAAGCTGCCGCATAGGGGGTGACACGCCCGTAGCGGTAACGAGGACATGTCAGGGACGCCACCTGAGTAGGGCGGGGCACGAGGAATCCTGTCCGAATCCGCGGGGACCATCCCGCAAGGCTAAACACTTCCGGAAGACCGATAGTGGACCAGTACCGTGAGGGAAAGGTGGGAAGCACCCCGAACAGGGGAGTGAAACAGAACCTGAAACCGTTCGTTTACAAGCGGTCGGAGCGCGCGAGCGCGACGGCGTGCCTTTTGCATAATGAGCCTACGAGTTGCTTCTTCCCGGCGAGGCTAAGCGCCTGAGGCGCGGAGCCGGAGCGAGAGCGAGTCTGAACAGGGCGTTCAGTCGGGAGGAGCAGACGCGAAACCTAGTGATCTACCCTTGTCCAGGGTG
>OHMY01000595.1_pt1 | contig 19175 bp, 9 predicted proteins | sample 1569381 | NCBI WGS metagenome assembly OHMY01 (sample SAMEA3879528, study PRJEB24766) | human gut metagenome | biome: human-associated habitat; feature: feces | place: USA | collected 1985/1987
ATAATGTTTTTACACGATTATAGCAAGGATTGCAACCGGCTTTTCGGACTGACCCGCTTTTGGTACAGTTTTTTCCATATTCTTGCCTTCGTAGCGTTCAACCGGTGGTTTCACCGGCTTTTTCGCCATCGCCACGCCGTCGTCGTACAGTTTGGCATGGTTTGCCATAGCCATTCCGGCGTCCGTTTCCCGATGCTTTTTCCTGCCGGTTTTAATTTCGTTTGCCCACGGTTTTCGGAAGCTTCCGCTTGCTCATTGTTTGTTTTCTCGGTAGCCGCGCAGACTTCACAGAGTGTAATCTTTTATGTCTGTTTATCGTATTTTAATCCATATTTTCGCATGTAAGCGTAGTTTCATGCCAAATGTTCCAGGCCTCGCGATAACAGTCTGATGCGATTTCAACATATAAAATCGACCGTTTTTTGTATTTGGTAAATACAGCCAATCGTTCATTTTAACATTTTCATTGAACCGTTTTGAATTGGTTTAAGGCATAGATAATTGACATTAACCACCTTAAATTGCTAAAATATTTAGCATATACCCCCTTTACGGGTTTCCTCATTAAATTTTCTTTCCTTTTGTTTTCTTTATTACCTAAAAAATATGTAACTTTGCCCAAACTATAAAACAATCAGATTCGTGTTGCCTATTAACATTTAGGGGTCAATAACTACAAAATAAATATAAATCAAAAAAGCAGTATGAAGAAACTCATCTTTTGTTTTTCGCTTGTCTGCGTGGGAATGTTGTCTTCCTGTGTGGATAAGAACGAACTTGTGGATGAAAAATCCAAGCCGTCGTGGCTGGGCGAGAGCATCTACGGGGAGTTGAGCAACCCGGACCCGTCAAAGGGCCTTACGGGTACGTTCAAAAACTATCTCCGTCTGGTTGACGACCTCGGCTATGCCGAGACACTCAACCGCACCGGTAGCAAGACGGTGTTCCCCGCCAACGACGAGGCGTTTGAACGCTTCTTCCAGAGCAACGACTGGGGCGTGAGCCGCTATGAAGACCTGACGCAGGCGCAGAAGAAAATGCTACTCTACTCGTCGATGCTCGACAATGCCATCCTGGTTGAAATGTTGTCGAACGTTAGTTCCAACGACGGCATCGTGTCGGGAAATGCTGTGAAGCATGCCACTTCACTCAATGCCATCGACACTGTCACCACATATCCCTTCCTGTCGGCCCTCGACGCTTACGGTGAGCGCAATCCGTTCTGGACACGCTTCTCCAACGGCATCTCGCTCGTGAGCGACGCAACGAAGCCCATGCTCGTTCACTTCACGCGCGACTACATGCTCAAGAACAGCATCACCACCGTGGGCGACGGTAGCGACTTCTCAATCATCACCGGCGGTAGCTATGAAGATTCCAACGATGCCTATGTGTTTGGCAACAGGATAACATCACGCGATATCACCTGCCAGAACGGTTACATCCACCAGGTGGAGGATGTGGTTACGCCTCCTGGCAACATGGCGCAGCTCATCAAGCGCGACAAGAACCTGTCTATCTTCAACCACATGCTCGACCGTTTTGCAATGCCTGTCTACAACAGCCAGGTGACAAACAACTACCACGACTGGTATGCAGAGCAGGAGAAGGTGCAGGACATGACCGGAGTGCCCAACCCCGACTCTATCTATGAGGTGCGCTATCTCAGCAAGATGTCGCAGGGCAACGTCAAGTTCAACGGCGACGCAAGGAGCGGAGGCGTATTCCTCGACGACAACCTGCTCACATTCGACCCGGGATGGAATGGGTATTACGTGGCTTCGCTCACTGGATCGACAGCCACCGAGCTGGCCGACCTCGGCGTGATGTTCGTGCCCGACGACGAGGCCCTTTCGACATACCTCACCGAAGGTGCAGGAAGCATACTGCTTACCACTTACGGCAAGCTGCCAAATACCAAGGAGAACGTGATGAGAAATGTGGAGGACGTGCCTCTGAGCATTCTCTCCAAGCTCATCTCAAACATGATGAACACTTCGTTTGCAGCTTCAGTGCCCAGCAAGTTCTCGTCTATCGTCGACGACGCAAAAGACGTGATGGGCATCACCATTGGCGACCTCAAGACCAAGGCAGACGGTGGCTACGATGTGCGCATTGCCAACAACGGCGTGGTGTATGTCATGAACAAGGTGTTCGGCCCCAAGGCTTACGAGGTGGTTTCGGCCCCGGCACTCTTCGGAGCCGAGACAAACATGAGCATGGTGAACTGGATAATCCAGAACGTTACATATAATAATGTATACGGACTCGGACTCGACTACTATGCTTACCTGCTTTCGACATCGTCGAACTACGGTCTGTTCTTGCCCACCAACGAGGCTTTCGACTGTTATTATCTCGACCCGACTTCGCTCACCCGCTCTACAGGCCCCGAAGTGATACATTATTATTATGTAGGCTCCGGCTCGTCGAGCTCTACCGCCGGTTCTGCCGGTATTGCAGCATCGAGGTGGAAGTATAATGTGGAGGCACATCAGGTGGGCGACTCTATAGGCGTCATCGACTTCGAGGGAGCCAACAACGACGCAAACATGCCCATCATCAAGGCCCAGCTCTCAGACATAATACAGCAGAGCACCATAGTGCTCGGCGAGAACGAGACGCTGCAGCCCGGATGCTATTACCTGACAAAGAACGGAGCCGGAGTGAAGATTGAGGGCAGCGGCGACCTGAGCAACGGGCGCGTGCTCGGCGGCGGACAGCTCGTCGACGTCCTGCCTGCACCGACCATCACCGAGGTGTTCAACCAGACCAACGGAAAATCGTATGCCATCGACCACCTCATACAAGGAACAACCCGCAGCGTTTATTCTTATTTGAGCACAACGCCGCGCTTCAGCAAGTTCTTTGACCTTTGCAACGGGTTCGACACCGAGATTATGGCTTGGGCCGGAATATCCACCGAGAAAGAGGAAGGCGGCACGGGCATCATCGAGTCCGACCAGTATAAGACGTTCTTCATACCGGGCGAGACCAGCACTTCGTCAGACCAGCAGCTGCGTTGCATCGACTACAACGTGAAGTTCTTCAGCAACTACAACTACACTCTCTATGCTCCCAACAACGACGCCGTTGACTATGCAGTGAACCACGGACTGCCCACATGGGACGCAATCTACGAGATATTCTCCAAATATAATAATGAAGAGGGAACCACACCCGATGGCGAGGAGGAAGCCAAGGCCCAGGTCAAGGTGATGATCAAGGCCATTCGCGATTTCGTTCGCTACCACTTCCATTCAAACTCGGTGTATGCCACAACGACACTCGGCTCAACACATAATGACTACACCACATTCCTCGTTGACGACAACACACACATCAGCCAGAACCTGACGGTGTGGGGCGACAACACCGGTAAGATTCACGTGAAAGACGTGGTGGGCGAGAAGGTGATAGACCCCTCTAACACTAACCTCATGACCAACGAGATGACCCGCGACCTGGAGTTCAACAAGAACCGCACCCAGGCAGGCAACTACGTAACCGCTTCGTCGTATGCTGTCGTGCATGAGCTCACACAGCCGCTGAGCTACAACTCAACGGAAGATTTCAGCCAGGGCCTGCAATGATGGACTAAGTTAAGTAAAATTAAAAACAAAGCTAAAATAAGTTATGCCAAGAATAAAACTATTGGTTACAGCCATATTGCTGACCCTCGTGCAGACTGTGTTTGCCCAGGGCACGCGAATATCGGGAAAGGTCTCTGACGACTTCGGCCCGGTGATGATGGCTAACGTTGTTGAGCGAGATGCCAACAACCGTATCGTTACAGCTGCCGTCACCGACGTGAACGGTAACTTCTCTATGGTGGTCAAGAACACCAAGAACAAGCTTTCTGTTTCGTATGTGGGTGCCAAGCCAATCACCGTGCCTATTGGTGCAAAGACGGTGTTCAACCTGAAGTTGGGCTCGTCGCAGACTACTGTGAAGGAGGTGACCGTGACATCGCGCCGCCGTACCAGTTCGGGCGGTCTCTCGATACCCAAGCGTGAGGTGTCTGTGGCCCAGCAGACCATGGACATGGCCGACGTCGAAGGTCTGTCGTTCACCAGTGCCGACGAGGCTCTCCAGGGTAAGATTGCCGGTCTTGACATCGTTGCCGGGTCGGGTAACCTTGGTGCCGGCACACAGATGCGCCTGCGTGGTGTGACTTCTATCAATGGTAACAAAAACCCGCTCATCGTCGTTGACGACCAGATTTACGATGCCCCCGACTTCGACCCGGAGAATGCAACCGAGGAAGACTATGCGTCGCTGCTCTCTGTCAATGTTGAGGATATTGCCAGCATCACTGTGCTGAAGGATGCTGCCTCTACAGCCATCTGGGGTTCAAAGGGTGCCAACGGTGTGATTGAGATCAAGACAAAGCGTGGTGCCCGCGGTAAGACGAGGGTTAACTTCTCGTATAAGTTCACTGGCAACTGGCAGCCCAAGGGCTACGAGCTGCTCGACGGTGACAGCTACACCATGCTCATGAAGGAGGCTCTCTACAACCCGACACAGGCTCAGGACGCTACGACCAACGTCAACGAGCTCAACTACAACCAGTCTTGGCCGCTGTATGAGAACTGGAACAACAACACCGACTGGGTGGACGCTGTTACTCAGTTCGGACAGATGCACAGCTACAGCCTTAACCTCACCGGTGGTGGCGAGAAGGCCAACTTCCGTATTTCTGCGGGTTATGACCATCAGACCGGTACGATTATCAAGCAGACGCTTAACCGTTTCACCACACGTATGGCTCTCGACTATTTCGTGAGCGACCGCATCACGTTCATCACCAACTTCTCGTTCTCTTATACCGACAACGACAAGAACTACACCGACCTGCTCGGCATCGCCCAGAAGATTGCCCCTAACATGAGCATCTATCGCCAGAGGGCTGACGGAACAGACACTGATGAGTATTACATCATGAACCGCAGCGACGCCAACCGCAACCCGTCGTCGTCGGAGCTCGACAAGATCAGGGAGCTCGGCAACCCCATTGCCATCGCCAACCTGGCCAAGTCGCAGGAGACCGTATATCGTATCAACCCCGACTTCAGGCTCAAGTATGAGCTGCTGGGCATCGAGGAAGGCAAGAGCCGCCTTACATACACCGGTGGCGCTTACTTCGACATCTATGCAAACAGCAAGCCGAGCTACTATCCTGCCGAGTTGGCAAAGCTCACACTCACTGACACCGACTACAACCGCGGTTACAACTACGAGAGCAACTCAATGACATTTACCTTTACCAACGACCTCGTCTTCACTCCTTATTTCAAGAATGAGGACTGGACGGCCACGATGCGCTTCCGCTATCAGATGGTGACAGGTAACAACAGCAAGCTCGAAGAGACCGCGCGCCTCTTGCCTCCTGGAATCGAGATTCCTACTCTCGGCGGCGAACTGCTTGAGGGCAGCAAGACTCCTACGTCAAGCTCTACCGGAAAGTCGCGCTCGCAGAACTGGAGCTACACCGGCCACGTTTCTTACAAGAGCCGCTACTCTCTCGGACTCACCATCCGTGCCGACGGCGACTCTAAGTTCGGTCCGAAGAACAAGTGGGCTTACTTCCCCAGTGTGTCTGCACGATGGAACATCATCGACGAGCCGTTCATGGAGCCGTTGCGCAAGGTGGTGTCGATGCTCGCCTTCCGCCCAAGCTGGGGTATGGTGGGTAATGCGCCAAGTTCTGAGTCGCTCTTCTACGAAATCTACAAGCCGTCCGAAGGCGCCTACGGTCCCGAAGGCGGCACGCCAACCACATCTATCACACAGCTTAAGCTCGACGACCTGAAGTGGGAGACAACAACCAGCTACAACCTCGGTTTCAACCTCGGATTGTTCGACGACAAGATCGATGCTGAGTTTGAGTATTACTACAAGAAGACTACCGACCTGCTGATGAAAGACGTGGCCATCCCGACAACCAGTGGATATTCAAAGCTGGCCTACGCCAACGTCGGTGCCATGACCAACGAAGGATGGGAGCTCAACGTTAACTTCAACGACATCGTCAAGGTGGGCAAGTTCTCTATGGATGCTTACGTGAACGTTTCGCAGAACTACAACGAGATTACCGAGATGGACGAGAAGGTGCTCAACTCTGTCAATGCGGAGTGGTCTAACGAGAACGGTAAGTATATGAACCGCGCACAGGTGGGCAACCCGCTCGGCTCTGTCTATGGCTATAGGTACAAGGGCGTTTACCAGTATTCTTACGACTATCTGCTCAACCAGCAGAGGGAGAACAACTGGACGTCTTCCGACTTTGAGAACTGGATTAACAACGAGTTCCTGGCCAAGGGCAAGACTGCTCCTGTGGCCCTCGACAAAGACGGCAAGGTGCTAATGCAGGAAGACGGAACCCCGAAGCATGTGGTATACGACTACACTGGCGTGAACTATGAGTTCAAGGGTGGTGACGCCATCTACGAGGACATCAACCACGATGGTGAAATCAACAGCCTCGACGTTGTTTACCTCGGCAACTCGCTGCCTAAGGTTAACGGAGGTTTCGGCTTTACCTTCACTTACGACAGGTTCACGCTGCGTACCAGCTTCAACTACCGCTTCGGCAACAAGGTGGTCAACACGGCACGCATGAACCTCGAGAACATGTCGTCGGCTTACAACCAGTGCGCAAGTGTAAACTACCGCTGGCGCAAGGATGGCGACGTAACCCCGATACCACGCGCCATGTACGGCGACAAGGTGGCTTACAACTACCTGGGTTCTGACCGATATGTAGAGGATGGCTCGTTCGTGCGCTTCCAGTATGTGCAGCTCACTTACAACATGCCGCCGAAACTCACCAAGAAGCTCGGCCTGAACCAGTTTAAGATATACCTCTCTGCTAACAACCTGTATTGCTGGACCAAGTATAGCGGCACCGACCCAGAGCATTCTGCCGACGGTTGGGGATACGCTGAGGATGACTCTAAGACTCCGAGAGCCAAGTCGTTCACCGTTGGAATTAATATAGGTTTCTAAAACTCGATGTGTAAACGCATATAAATTGGAGTTATATTGTTATGAAGAAATATATATTGTTTTTATTATCTGGCATGCTCATGACGTCCTGCATTGACACAGAAGTGTTGCCTAACGATGTGGTCATTGGCGAGGATTTCTGGAAAACCAAAGACGACGTGACGTCGATGGTGGCTGCTGCCTATAAAGAGATGAGCCAGGCGGGCGTGATAGAGCGCTGCATCGTTTGGGGCGACTTCCGCTCAGACGAGCTTGAGGTCAACGAGATTGTGTTCAACGACTCGAAGCGTACGGACTTGGAGGAGATAAAGGTGGGAACGATGGACTACGAAAACCAGTTCTCAGACTGGGCTTCTCTCTATTCTGTAATCAACAAGTGCAACATCGTTCTTGAGAAGGCTCCGCAGGTGGTGAGCATCGACCCGAGCTACACCGAGGGAACGCTCCGCACCGACGAGTCGCAGATGCTCGCCCTGCGTGCGCTGTGCTACTTCTATCTTGTGCGTGCTTTCCGCGACGTGCCTGTGACCGATGGCGCTTATTTCAACAGCAGCCAGAATTTCGAGATTCCGCAGCAGGCTCCGCTCACCGTGCTCGACAAGTGCATAGAGGATTTGCAGAAAGCGCTGCAGACCCCGCTTTCACCCGACGGATACACCGACTGGCGCAGCGTTGGTTACATCAACCGCGATGCCATCAACGCCATCCTGGCCGACGTGTACCTTTGGCGCGCTTCCATGACGGGCAACTTGGACGACTATGACAAGTGTGTTGACTATTGCGACGCAGTCATCGAGTCGAAGAAAGCAAGGTATTTGTCAGACAACCAAGCCTCTGGCCCCAGCATCATCGGAAACATCGACCACGACGGCTACCCCCTCTATCCGGGCGAGTATGCTTATCAATACAATTTCATCCAAGGCAACTCGATGGAGAGCATCTTTGAGTTGCAGCTCGATGGTGAGAACATTTCAAACAGCGGCCTTATGCATTGCTATTGGAACTATGACGACAAAGCCCGTACCTACGGCTTGATGATGGCTCCGGCAAGCAGGTTTGCAACGGCAGGCGACGGCAATGTGTTTATCAAAGACAAAGATTACCGTTGGTTTGAAAGCTGCTTCAATGTGCAGAGCGCCGATGCAACTCAGTTGACAGTGTTCAAGATGGTGTCGCCTACGGGAACTGGCAATACCGAAGCCTCGCTCAAGCCCGTTACTGCAGTGATCACTCCAGGGAATACCAAGATTGACCAGAACTGGATAGTTTACCGACTCACCGACGTGATGCTCATGAAGGCAGAGGCCCTTGTGCAGCTTGAGGCTTCTGACGCCAACAACCTCCAGCGTGCGTTCAGCATAGTCAACACGGTCAACAAGCGCTCACTGGCTATATCTTCACCCACAGCCACCGACACGCTGCAGTTCTCTTCTTACAACTCAAAGTCGGCCATGGAGCAGCTCGTGCTCGAGGAGCGTCAGCGTGAGCTGTGCTTCGAAGGCAAGCGCTGGTTCGACCTGATGCGCTACACTTACAGGAGCCTGCGTTCGGGAGATGCCAACGACCAGTCGGCACTTCTCCATCCCGATATGCTTCTGAGCGAGATGGGCGGACTGTCGAACATGGCTAAGACCAGCACTATACTCGGCAATATCCTCGGTTCGGACGTGCAGATGTCAATGGAGTCTGAGCCTTACCTCTACTTCCCGGTTAAGCAAAGTGAGATGAAAGTCAACTTCTTGCTGAAGCAGAACCCGGCATACGAGAAAATGGAAAGTATTCAGAAACAATAATAAGGAAATTAGAATATGAAAATCAACGTGAAATCATTGCTTAAGGCAGTCGGGGCTGTGTTCATCCCCGGGTGTATAGCATTGTCTTCCTGTACGGCTGAGCCGGATGAGTCTAACCGATTCACTTTTACGGGAGAGACCATTTATGACTTCCTTGTAAACAATGATTCGGCATATAGCAACTTCAATTACATTCTGCAGCGCTCAGGACAAGACAGGATATTGAGCTCTTATGGAGAGTATACTTGCTTTGCACCCAACAACAGGGCTGTGATGAGGTATATTGACAGTCTGTATAATGACAAGGAAAGCGTGGACGACGCCGGCAACTTGCTTCACAACGGCATGACGGAGAACTCTCTCGAGGGGCTGAGCGACAGCCTTTGCGAAGACATCGCCATGTTCCATTTGCTGAAGACCGAGCTCACCACCACCGAGATGCTTACCTCTACCGGTGCTACATACCGCACATTGCTCGGCCGTTACATCACTGCTGGTGCAAGCGGAAGCCAGATTCTTGTGAATGGCAATGCCCCTATAGACCGCACGCTGTGCGACTATGAGGTGGTGAATGGTATCGTGCATGCTGTTGACAGGGTTATCCAGCGTTCAAACAAGCTTGTGGCACGCGAGCTCCAGACCGACTCTGTGCACTTCTCCATATTCTATGAGGCACTCGAGCGGACGGGTCTTGACAAGCAGCTTGAGACTCAGTATAAGACTCTTTCGGCCCAGGCACCCGCTTCAAAGGACGGTTACTATATACCGACCGAGTGCAAGAAAGGCTTCACTGTGTTTGCCGAGACCAACGATGTGTTCAAGGCTAACGGCATCAACAACTTCGACGACCTTGTTGCAAAGTGCAAGGAGTGGTATGGCAATGCCGCTTCCGGTTCGCGCAGCATGACTTCCGGATGGTACGACTACTTCCGCAACAATAACATTGAGGTCGACATGTCGTCTGACTATACCAAGCAGAACAACGTGGTCAACATGTTCGTGAGCTACCACATACTCAAGACAGCTGTCAATGCAAATGTGCTGGCGTTCAAGAACAACACCCACACCACTCACGGATGCACCGGCGACGCATACGATTATTACGAGACCATGCTTCCCATGACGCTCATCAAGGCATGGAAAGTGACATCTGAGGGCGACAAGATTTACCTCAACCGCTATGTCCAGAACAACACCCTGACCGACGGAATCGAGACAGTCGGCTCTGCAGCAATGCACCAGATGGTGTACAAAGGCGTTGAGGTTGACGTCGACTCGCTCAAGCAGCCGCTCAACGGATATGTCTATCCTATCAAGGATATCTTGCTTTACGATGGCAAAGTGCCATTGGGCGTGCTCAACGAGCGCATGCGTTTCGATGCGCTTACCCTGCTCGGCGAGACGATGGACAACGGTTTCCGTGGCGCTTATGTAAAGGATGTCACAGCACTCAACAGTGGCAAGTCGGCCGGCCGCGTGCGTTTCCCGGTTGACTATTTCGACAATGTGGTTGTGTTCAACGGCAACAATACCCAGTTGGACATGAACCTCGTGGCCGACCCGGGCTCAAAGGCATACTCGCTATACAAGGGCGACTCATTCCAGGGAATGGGAGTGTTCGACTTTGCCATCAAGCTCCCGCCCGTGCCGGACGGAACATACGAGATGCGAATCAACCTTGACTGTATGCCCCACGGCACCATGCTTCAGCTGTATATCGGCGACAAGCCCGAGATAGCATCGATGGAGCCGCTGAGCATACCTCTCGACATGCGCATGGCCATGGACGAGAACGACCCAGCCATCAAGGCCATGGGCTTTGTAAGGCTTGACGATGAGTCGTTGCACCCCGAGGCTTACGCCGACCGCGGACTTGAGACCGACAAGATAATGCGTTCACACGGATTCCTGCGTGGCCCGCTTTCAGTAAGGCGCCAGAACGAGAGCACCGATGCCTATATCGTGCGCTTCATCCCTCACCAGTTCCGCCGCATCCTCGACACACGCCAGTTGCGTCAGCAAGACTACTGGCTCCGCCTCAAGACAGTGCTCGACGACGGCAACCTTGAGCGCAAGTTCCAGATTGATTATATAGAGTTTGTTCCGATAGGTGTGGCTCAGAACCAGCAATATCTTGAGGATTGGTATTGATTCCTTGTAAAATCAAAAAAGAATTATGATACGTAACAAATGTATATACAGCATGATAGCAGCAGCAACATTGCTTGCTGCTTCATGCACCGACTTCGATGATTACAACGAAGCGTACAAGACAGGTTCGCCTGAAAGCAAGAAGACTCTTTGGGAGAACATTTCTTCGCGCAGCGACCTTACTGAGTTTGCGTCATTGCTCTATAAAGTTGGCTACGACAAGGAGCTTGGCAATACTCGATTCTATACCGTGTGGGCACCGCAGAACGGCACCTTCGACTATGCCACTTACGACCAGATGGACAGCACGTCGCTCGTCGACAGGTTTATCAAGAGCCATGTGGCAGACTACAACTTCACGGTGTCTTCAAGCATCAACGAGCGTGTTCACACCTTGAACGAGAAGTCGTTTGAGTTGCAAAACATCGAGGGATGCACCTACGGCGACCACAACATAGTTAGCCTCAACAATCCGAGCATCAACGGTATTTACCACGTGATGGACGGAGCGGTGCAATACTTGCCCAACATCTATGAGTATATCTTCGACCAGGCAGACACCGACAGCCTCATTGCTGCATATTTTGCGAAATATGAGTCAGAGGAGTTGGATATCAAGAACAGTGTGCCCGGGCCTATCGACTCTCTGGGCCGGCAGACCTACAGCGACTCTGTGATGATAATGAACAACACTTTGTTCAGGGAGCTGAATGCCCAGATTAACAATGAGGACAGTATGTACACCATGCTGTTGCCAACTGATGAGGCATACACCAGCTCATACGACCAAATCAAGAACTCGTTCAAATACAACACAGAGACCAAGTATTATCCTATCACTACCGACGGAGTAGGGTCTGTGCTGACAAAGAGCGAGGCCAACAAGGATTATGATGGGGCTTACCTGACCGACTCTCTTGCAAAGCTTTGCATTGGCTCAAGCCTTATACTTGCCCATAGCAACAAGTACAATTTCTGGCTCGACGAGGTGGACGGCCCGCAGAATGGTTTGCTCGATACCCTCATGACAACTTCCCATATCAAGCTTTCTGGTGGCGAGGAAATAGTGTCTCACACTATCGGCTCTCCCGAGAAGATGAGCAACGGCTATGCACGCCGTGTCGACTCTTTGGCTCTTAAGCCCTGGGAGGTTTGGAATCCCGAGCTCAGCGTCAATGTTTACAGCACCGATGTACGTCCTTTGGTAAAGGAGGCCGCTGTCAACACTGTCGAGGTGACGACCTACGATTTCAACGAGAGCGTGGGCGACTACATATCAAGGTATATCGACCTCGTTCCCAACAACGACAGAACGGCTCGTCCGGAGGCATATTTCTATCTGAATGGGATAAGGTCGACGAAATACAACCTCTATGTCGTTTTCGTGCCGGCCTGCATCAACAAGAACTCAACCGAGCAAGAGAAGATCATCCAGTTTGACGTCAATCTGAACTATATGGACGAGAAAGGCAATATCGGAACCGCTTCGTCTCCTACCAAGAAGTTTACCAAGCTGCTCACCGACTCGGCCCATCTCAACAAGATAGACACATTCTTGGTTGGTGAGGTTGACTTCCCATATGCATACGTTGGCATCAGCGATGATTGCAAGCCGTATGTCAGTGTCAAGATTAACCGCAACGTTTATAGTTCAAAGGAAAAGAACTATGGCAACAGGATGCGTATAGCCGGTTTGATTCTCCGTCCGGTTGATTATGACGAGTACTTAAAAAAAGAAGATGAAAGATTATGAACACTGTTATATATAATATCCATAAGTCGTTTTTCAGGAACGCTTTCTTCGCACTTTTAGTGGGGTTGGCTGTGCCGGCTTACGCTCAGGATGAAGTTGCTGCCGACGATGAGCAGGCCTCTTCGGTTCAGCGAGCTCCAAAGATTGAGCCGGAGAAGTATGAACTCGTGTCTGTCAAGGGAACCGTATTCGAGGAGTCCAGCAAGAAGCCTTTGGCCGGTATTCAGGTCAAGGCGCTTGGCAACGCCCGTTACACGGCCATGACCGACGAGAAGGGGCAGTTCGAAATCAAGGTACCCAAGTTCACCACTTCGCTGTTCGTCTATTCGCCAGAGTTCCTCTCGCAGCAGGTTGCCATCGGCAAGGGCGACGATCTCGTTATCTATATGTTGAGCGACAAGTATCGCCCGATGTATGAAGACGCAACGAACATCACGGCTTCGCGTTCCATCAAGTCTGATGCAACAGAGAACTACACCATCGACACAGAGCTTGAAGACAAGTTGCTGGCAGACATGCGCACCACCCAGCGTTCGGCAATGCTTGGCGTCGGAGGCGACATGTTTATCCGAGGCATCAACTCACTGAATGCTAATTCGCAGCCGCTTATCATCGTCGACGGCGTAGAGCTCGACATGCAGCGTGACCGTGCGGTGCTGCACAGCGGCAATTTCTTCAATATGCTGGGCAATATCATGCCTGCCGACGTAGAGAAGGTGACGGTGCTGAAGAACGCCACAGCCCTCTATGGTGCCCGCGGCGGCAATGGCGTCATCCTCATCGAGACCAAGCGTGGCCATAGCATGGCAACGCGAATCGACGCAAACCTTTCGGTAGGCGTGACGCTGATGCCACGCCTGCAGACCGTCATGGATGCCTCTCAGTATCGCATCTATGCTACCGAGATGCTCGGCACAGTGCCCAACCTCGACGTCAACTCGTCGGCATTCAAGTTCCTCAACGATGATCCCAATGGTTATTACTACCATACGTATCATAACAACACCGACTGGCAGGACGAGGTTTACCAGACAGCATTGACGCAGAACTACAGCATCAATGTGCAAGGAGGCGACAACATCGGTATGTACAACCTCTCTGTGGGCTATGTCGATGGCGAGACAACCTCAAAAGGCAATGCCTACAATAGGATGAACGTTCGCTTCAACACCGACATCAACATCCTTAAGAATCTCTCAACCAAGTTCAACCTGTCTATTTCGCGTATGCAGAACGACCTGAAAGACGACGGCGTGCAGGAAGACTTCGATGCCGCAACACCGACATCGCCCACATTCCTCGCTCAGATTAAGTCGCCGCTGGTTACACCTTACCAGTACAACCAGTACCTGGGAGGATTCTCCAACCTGCTCAGCGAGGCCGACGACTTGTTTGACGCTGTAGGGACGGAGCATTCGCTTTCAAACCCTGTGGCCATTCTGGCGCAGGCTCACGGCGACAACAAGAACTTCCTTGAGAACACCTACTTCCAGGCTATGTTGGAGCCTACGCTTAAGTTGGGCAACGACTGGCGCATTACCACAGCGTTCAGCTATACCCTCAACCGCAACTCGCAGCGCTACTACCGTCCTAACACGGGTGTGGCCGGGTTCAACATACCCGATGTAGGCTTGGTTTACAACCAGTTCTCTACATATTATGCCAAGGAGAACAACATCCTCAGCAACACGCGAGTAAGCTACTCTCACATCTTCGGTGCCCACTCGCTGAGCGCTTTCGTTGGTTTCCGTTACAATTACTTCTCGTACGACGGCGACGGTATCTCTACCCAGTACACAACGCGCCAGGACGACAAGAACCCGCAGATTTCTGCCAACACCAACAACATCATCTCGGCCTTCGGTGCCAATGATGTATGGAAGCAGATACAGTGGTACGGCAACGTAGACTATAACTACAAGAACCGCTATTTCCTCACACTGTCGCTCCTTGGCGAGGCCAACAGCCGTTTCGGCGACAACAGCGACGGGCTCAGCATGTTCGGTGTGCAGTGGCAGGTTTACCCCAGTGTACAGGCCGGATGGGTGGTTACCAACGAGAAGTGGTTCCCGAAGAATGCCGGAGTTGACTATCTGCGCCTCAATGTTGGCTACGACATCAGCGGCAACGACGACATTGCCAGCAATGCCGTGCGCACCGTTTACGCCATGGTGAAGTACGACAACCAGGCCGGCTTGCAGCTCAAGAACATCGGTAACGACAAGATAAAGAGCGAGACGATGAAGAAGTTCAACGTGGGCTTGCAGACCAACTTGCTGCACAACCGTGTCGCATTGAGCTTTGATTACTATATCAACAAGACGAGCGACCTGCTCACACTGAAGACCTTCACCGACCCGATTGCCGGCCAGAACAACTACTGGACCAACAGTGGCGAGATTCAAAACACCGGTTTCGAGGTCATGCTTTCCGGCAAGCCCGTCGTGGCAAAGGACTGGGATGTCGAGATTGGCGCCACTGTGGGCCACTACAAGAACGAGGTCAAGTCGTTGCCTGATGGCGATTACCTCTCTTCTATATATGGCGAAGACAACATCCTCACCTCTGTGGGCAACCCTGTGGCCCTGTTTTACGGCTACGAGACAGCCGGTGTGTTTGCCGACGATGCAGCCGCACGCGCAGCAGCAAAGCAGGACGGTGGCCATGAGTATCTCTACATGCTCGACAATACCGGCAAGGAAATGTATTTCCAGGCTGGCGACATCCACTTCGTCGACCGCAACGACGATGGCAAGATTGACGAGAGCGACCGTACGGTCATCGGCGACCCGAATCCCGACATCTACGGCAACATCTTTGCTTCTGTAAACTGGAAGAACTTCACGCTCAGCCTTAACTTCAACTACAGCCTCGGCAACGACGTGTTCAACTACCAGCGCATGATACTCAACTCGGGCAGCAACTTCTACAATCAGCAGGTGGCAATGACCGACCGCTGGCACTATGAAGGCCAGGTGACCGACATTCCGCGCATAGCCTATGGCGACCCGATGGGCAACAGCCGCTTCAGCGACCGTTGGATTGAAGACGGAAGCTATCTGCGCCTGAAGACCCTCAAGCTGACATACCGCGTTCCTGTCAACTTCAGCTGGCTGCAGGGTCTTGCTGTGTGGGCAGAGGCAGTCAATCTGTTTACTCTTACCAATTATCTTGGCAACGACCCCGAGTTCAGCATTGGCCGCGGTTCGTTGTACCAGGGCATAGATTGTGGCAACCTTGCCCAAAGCCGTGCATTTACTTTTGGAGTGAAGATAAATCTATAAGAAAACGAAATCATGAAGAAGATAATATTTTCAGTTATCTGTATGATGACGCTCTTTGTGTCGTCATGTAGCGATATGCTCGACGTTGAGACAAGCCGCGAGGTTGAGCTGCCCTCCATCGGGCAGGCCTCCGACTCCTTGTTCTACGTGCTGGGCATAATGCAGGCAGTGCAGCAGGCTGCCGACGCCTACTACATTCAGAATGAGATGCGTGGCGACCTGGTCGACGTCACCGTGCATTCAGACCTCAACTTGCGTGAAATGGCAAACTTCAGCGCCACGGCTTCCAACAAGTACGACAGCGCTTACGTTTACTACCGCATCATCAACAACTGCAACTACTACATTGCCAATCGCGACACCACCTTGTATGACGGTACATACAATGTCACACAGTCGGAGTATGCCACCGTGCTGGCTTTCCGTGCGTGGGCTTACTTGCAGCTTGCCCGCAATTACGGCAAGGTGAAGTTCGTGACCAAGCCGCTCACCTCTTTGAGCGACATCGAGAACGACAAGTCTGAGGAGCTTGGCATCAAGGAGATTGTTGCACGCCTGGCCGACGAGGGCAACACCGCGTTGAGGCGTTACAGTGGGCTCGACCTGCCCTACGGCAATGGTGTCATTGGCAGCGATTACATTCGCTCAATGTGCATCCCCGTCGACGTTATCCTTGGCGAGCTCTATCTTGAGGCCGGGCGCTATGCCGAGGCTGCCGACTATTACTTCAAGTACCTGCTTAAGTATAAGATGGTGGCCAGCGACCAGCGTTCTCCTGTTGAATTGTCGAATATGTGGGATCTCAATTTGCCCAACGACTTCCTGCCAGAGTCTTCCGGCCAATGGTTCTCTAATAACTTTTCTCTCATATCTACATCAACGTCACTCGACGGTCGCATCACTTATCTCCCCATGGCGCTGAACAAGTTTAAGGGAGTTACGTCGGAGATACCCAAGTTGTTCGGTTTTGACTATTACCTAACTTCCGGCGACGAAGATGCCACTACGGACGAGAAGTATCAGGCCAAGTTCATGGACGAGCAGCAGATAGTGCCGTCCTCTGCCTACAAGTCGCTGGCCAACAACTCTCTTTATTACTACACGTCGAGGTTTGCCGGCCATGAGAACGAGAAGGGCGCGCTCAGCATTGGCGACCAGCGTGCAAAGGCTCGCGTGGTTCAGCGCAGCAATGTGGGCGGCGTCGACACCATGGAGTATCAAAGGCTGTTCACTTATGCACCGCAGATCATTCTCTACCGTTCTTCCACCGTGTGGCTGCATCTGGCCGAGGCGTTCAATCGCATGGGTTATCCCGACGCAGCTTTCGCCATCTTGAAAGACGGCCTTACCACCAACCTGCTCACGGATACGACCTACATCACCGATGGCACCAAGGAGTTGCTCACCGGTCGCTATCCGTTCCTGATAGGCGAGGGTGCCTCTATCTTCAGCGGCACGGGTGGGGCGCGCAACTACGGCATCCATCGCCATGGTTGCAGCGACGCCAGCGGCATCGACGGCGTTTACTCGCTCTATCAGATGGACACCGAGGTTTTGCGCAAGCTCGACGAGATAGAGAGCATGTTTGAAGTGACCTCTGCCGGCAGCGAAGACTCTCTCGCCGTTATCGTCAATGCTGTAGAAGACTTGCTGTGCGACGAGTACGCCATGGAGTTTGCTTTCGAAGGCTGCCGCTATGCCGACCTCATGCGCCTGGCCCGCCATAAGAACGAGTCGAGCCCTGCCGGCTACGGCACCAACTTCGGAGGCCGATGGCTTGCCCGCAAGCTGGCGTTCAAGAATCCGGTCAAGAATCTTGAAGACGAGCAGAATTGGTATCTTCCGATGAAGTAATGCCATAAATTGAGTTTTTTCACATGCAATGGCCGCATGCACGCACGGGCGCGCATGCGGCCATTTTGTTTGTTCATTTGTTACACCGCCGTCACGCGGGACGTTTTCGTACGTATTTCATATTTTTCGTACGAAATGACAATGCCATTGTCGTTGCCGATGCTTAACTTTGCGCACGAAAGCCGGCAGAGGCTGCCGCAGTGCCATGGCAGCGGCCCGCAGGCCGGCATTGGCGTCAGAGAAACAATCAATACATATAATGATGACATATTTCAACCGTTTATCCCTTTATGGCTGTGCATTGGCCCTGGCTTGCCTGCATAATGCCTTTGCCTGCATGGCAGCCCCGCCAACAGTCCGTGCAGTGGCCTCGCCGTCAGCAGAAGAGTCTGCTGCCGCAGACCCGCCAGTGATGGGCTGGAGTTCCTGGAACACCTATCATGTAAACATCAGCGACACGCTCATCATGCGCCAGGCCGACGCCATGGTGGCCAAGGGCCTCAAGGCGGCAGGCTATCGTTACATAAACATCGACGACGGCTTTTTCGGCTATCGCGACAGCACAGGCCTCATGCATGCCCATCCGCAGCGTTTCCCGCGCGGCTTGCGGCCCGTGGCCGACTACATCCACTCGCTGGGCTTCAAAGCCGGAATATATTCCGATGCAGGCAGCCACACATGCGGCTCGCGTTACGACAACGACGAGAACGGGTTCTGGGCCGGCCTGTACGGCCATGAGCGGCAGGATGCCGAGCTTTATTTCAACGACTGGGGCTTCGACTTCATCAAGATAGACTATTGCGGGGCGGGCACAGAGCTCAACCTCGACGAGCGCCGCCGATACACCGAGATAAGCGAGGCCTTCAAGAGTGTGGGCTGTGGCGACGTGGAAATCAACATCTGCCGTTGGGCTTTCCCCGGCACATGGGCCCGCAGCATTGCCCGCTCGTGGCGCATCAGCCCCGACATACGCCCCCGCTGGTCGTCGGTCAAGCGCATCATCGACCTCAACCTATACCTGTCGGCCTATTGTGGCGGCGGACACTACAACGACATGGACATGCTCGAGATTGGCCGCGGCATGCCCCGCAATGAAGAAGAGGTGCATTTCGGCATGTGGTGCATCATGAGTTCGCCGCTCATGATAGGCTGCGACATGCAGACCATACCCGAGGCGTCGCTCTCACTCATAAAGAACGAAGAGCTGATAGCCCTCAACCAAGACCCGCTCGGGCTGCAGGCCTACGTCGTTCAGCACGAGGGCGAGGGCTATGTGCTCACCAAGGACATCGGGCGCAGGCGGGGCACGGAGCGTGCCGTGGCCCTTTACAA
>OHMY01000598.1_pt1 | contig 18884 bp, 15 predicted proteins | sample 1569381 | NCBI WGS metagenome assembly OHMY01 (sample SAMEA3879528, study PRJEB24766) | human gut metagenome | biome: human-associated habitat; feature: feces | place: USA | collected 1985/1987
CCTTCGGGCTCTCGGCAATGAACACTCCGGCGGCCTCGTCCTTGCGGTTGCGCAGCTGCGCCTCGGTGAGCGTGCTGAACACGTCCACCCCGGGATGCGCCAGCGAATCAATGTTTATTACAGGCATGTGTGTGTCTGATTTCTTGTCTGGCTGCAAATTTACAAAAATGGGCCGGCATGGCAAAGCTTATCGTGCAAAACATGGATGTGGGGCCGCAGGCACTGTTGCCGGCGACAGGGCGGCCGGTGTTGGCGCAGCCGCCGGTGTAGCATTTTTGTAAAATATTGCCATGATGCGTGCGCTCCCGCCCAACTGCCTGGCCTGCAGCGGGTTGCAACAAGGGCCGGACGGGGTTGCCAAACGGCCCGTTCGGCCGGCCCGTATGGCCCGTTTCGCCTCCCCGTATGGGCCGTTTGGCAAGCCTGTGGCGCCCCCGCTCCTTTTTTCCGGGGCTTTTGTCATGGTTTGTCATGGCCCTTGCGGCCCTGCGGCCTGCGCCCCGGCCTGTGGCGCTTGTGGCTGTGGCGGTTGGCTGCGCCCACGCCGTTGAGTGCCGCCGCAGCGCTTGCCGGTGTGGCATCAGGCGGCTGCCTTGGGGCGCAAAACGTGGTTTCTGGGCCGCTTTTAAGTAATGTTGGAATATTTTCGACAATATTTAACAGCCAACTTCGGCAGAAATCACTATTTTTGCAGGCGCTTAGAAATGCCAGGCGAGTGCCGTGGCATTGCCAAACATTGTTTGTTTTTTCCTGTAATAGATAAGAAAATGGAGTTCATTCAACTTGTTATTGACTTTATCTTGCACATCGACCAGCACATGGTGCAGCTCGTGCAAGACTATCACCAGTGGACGTATGCCATACTGTTTGTCATCATCTTCTGCGAGACGGGGCTCGTGGTGACACCCTTCCTGCCCGGCGACTCGCTGCTCTTCGTGGCAGGGGCCATCACGGCGCTGCCGGGCATGCCCCTCGAGATAGGCTGGCTCGTGCTCGTGGTCTTCGTGGCGGCGGTGCTGGGCGACTCGTGCAACTACATGATAGGCCACTTCTTTGGCAAGAAACTGTTTGCCAATCCGAACTCAAAGATATTCAAGCAGGCTTATCTTGAGAAGACCCACGCCTTCTTCCGCAAGTATGGCGGCAAGACAATCATACTTGCCCGCTTCGTGCCGATAGTTCGCACGTTTGCCCCTTTCGTGGCCGGCATGGGCAAGATGCACTATTTCTACTTCATGGTCTACAACCTTACGGGGGCCGCCCTGTGGGTGGGGCTGTTCTGCTTTGCCGGCTATTTCTTCGGCGACCTGCCTTTCGTGCAGCAGAACCTCAAGCTCCTGCTGCTGGCGATAATAGTCATCTCGGTGCTGCCGGCGGTCTTCGAGGTGGTCAGGGCCAGGCTCAAGCGCGACTGACGGCCTTGCAACGGGGTGTGGAAATGGCATGAACCAAACATTGATGTTATGATGAAATATGTGTTGACAGGCGTTGCGCTGATGCTCGGCATGGCTGCCGCGGCGCAGACGTTCACCGCCGTGACGAGCACGGAGGGCCGCGAGTGGAAGGAAAGCAAGGTGAGGCTGGAGCGCAATGCCGTGGCCGAGCCGGCGCTTGTGGTCGACGGCAGCGAGGCCGGGACGCCCTTTTACCACTGGGGCCACTGCTTCAACGAGCTGGCATGGGACGCGCTCTGCATGCTGCCCGAGGCCGACCGCGAGGAGCTATTGCACCGCATGTTCGCCCCCGACGGCGACCTGCGGTTCACCATGGGCCGCATACCGATGAACGCCAACGACTATGCGCGCTCGTGGTACAGCTGCGACGAGGTGGCGGGCGACTTCGAACTGAAGTATTTCAGCATCGACCGCGACCGCCAGGCCATCATTCCCTTCATACGGGCGGCGCAGAAGCATGTGCCGGGAATGACGTTCTGGGCGTCGCCCTGGTGCCCGCCGAGCTGGATGAAGATTAACGCCGACTACCCGGTGCGCAGCGACAGGAAGTACAACACTATGGATGCGCGCAAGGACTATCTGCTCTACGGCGGGGCGGCGGGCGACCGCGACGACTACAAGGCGCCCACGGGCAAGACCTTTCCCGACCCGCTCTCGCACACCGACTACATGATTCAAGACCCCCGCTACCTTCAGGCCTATGCCGACTACTTCTGCCGTTTCGTCAGCGAATATGCCGCCGAAGGCATAAAGATTGGCATGGTGATGTTTCAGAACGAGGCCTGGAGCTATACGCCATACCCCGGGTGCGCTTGGACTCCCGAGGGCATCATCCGCTTCAACGTGAAATATCTCGTGCCGACCATGAGGCGTGAGCACCCTGAGGTCGACGTTTTCTTCGGAACGATAAACACCAACCGGTTTAACATAATAGACCGGGTGCTCTCCGACACGGCCATGGCCGCCGCCGTCAGGGGCGTGGGCCTGCAGTGGGAGGGCGGCCAGCTGCTGCCCGGGCTGCGCAAGAAGTATCCCGGCATGCGCTTTGTGCAGACCGAAAGCGAGTGTGGCTGGGGTTCGTTCGACTGGCGGGCGGCCGAGCATACCTTTGAGCGCATCAACCATTACTTGGGCAACGGCTGCGAAGACTACACCTTCTGGAACGCTGTCTTGGCCGACAATGGCATGAGCACATGGGGCTGGAAGCAGAACGCCCTGGTGCGTGTCGACTCAAAGAAGCGCACGTTTACGCTCACGCCCGAGTATTACGCTGTGAGCCATTACACGCGGTTCATACCGCAGGGCTCGCGCATAGTGGGCTTCGTTGCGGGCGGCAAGCAGGGCCAGCCGGTGCTGGTGGCTCGCACGCCCGGGGGAAAGCTGGCCGTCATGGCGGGCAACTTTGCCGACAGCGAGCGCACCGTGACGCTGCGCATAGGCAAGAAATATCTTAACATGGCCATGGCGCCGCACTCGCTCAACACCTTTGCAGAGCGGTAAGCGGGCGACCGTTTCATGCCAGGTTGCAATGGATGATGTAACCGTCTGACCCTCAGCTGATTGCCAAACGGGCCGTTTTGTAGTGCAAAACGGCCCGTTTGACATCGCAATACGTGCCGTCCTGCACTGCAGAACGGCACGTATTGCCATCCGGGCCTTATGCCCGGGGGCTGTGGCGGGCCGGCGGCGGCCCGTCACATGGCCTTTTCCACGGTCCATGTGCACGAGTCTTCAATCACCGTCTTGCCGCTCTTGCCAACTATGCGTATGGTGTTGCGGCCCTCGTCCAGCCCGACCCCCTTCCAAACGGCACGCCTTATGTCGTCGGGCCGGGCCAGGCCTATTTTCTTGCCGTTGACATACAGCGTGGCCTCTTTGAGGTTGGTGTAGGCCTTGATGTCGGTCACCGGGTGCTTGCGGCGGTCAAACCGCTTGCTGCAAAGGTGGAGCATGGGTTGCGGGTTCCAGTTGGCCTTGTAGAAATAAAAGGCGTCTTTGCGTGTCTTGCGGTCGTAGGTGACCATCCCCTTGTCGTTGATGCCTGGCGTGTCGCCCTCGTCTTTTATGCTCGACTGCATGTCGGAAAACTGCCACACGGTCTTAGTCCACAGCCACGGCCGCTCCTTGATGGCCCGCCAGTAGCCCTCGTGGCACACGGCCTGGTATTCTTCGGGGTGGTAAGTGCCCGGAAAGGTGTCTTCCTTGTAGTACAGCGGGTCGGCGTGCTGCACGGTGCTGCCGCCGCGCCCGTATTCCGACACACCCACGGGCGTGCCCCCCGAGTTGCGACGGGCGTTGTCGAAGAACTTGGCGGCGTCTGCCTCGGCGTTCTTCCAGCCTGTGTATTTGTTCCAGGCAATAAGGTCGGAGCACCCCAGGTAGCGCGTCTGGTCTACGCAGGTGGCAAAGGTGGTAAGCCGGGTGGGGTCGAGCCGGTGGTAGAGGTCGTTGAGCTCGCGTATCATCGGCAGCGGGTCGTCGTATTCGCGGAACCGCTTGCCGTCGCTCACGAGCACCTCGTTGAATATCCCCCAGAAGCACACCGACGGGTGGTTCATCTTCTGGTAGACCATCTCGTGCAGCGTCTGGCGGGCGTTGTCGGCCACGTTGTTTACGTAGCCCGTATAGTCGTAGCCGCCGGGGCCGCACAGGGCTATCTCGCTCCACAGCACGATGCCCCGCTCGTCGCTCAGGTTCGTGCTGGCTGCGGCCCATGGCGCTGCCGTAGCCCTTGAAGTCTTCGTGGCGGTTGAAGCCGTAGAGGGGGTATGGCCGTCCGTTGAGCATGAAGCCGCGCTCGGCGTCGACGCTGAACGAGCGCAGCCCGGTGTGTTGCGTCACGCAGTCTACCACCTGCTGCCCGCGCATCAGCTCAACCCTGACATCGTATAGGTACGGGTTTTCGCGGCCCTGCCACAGGTTGGGCTTGTCGACGGCCAGCCTCTGGCTCACGCTGCTGCCTGTTGCCGCCGTCTCGTCCCGGGCCACTGTGCGCCCGGTGGCGTCGGTGATGGTGGTGCGCAGGCGCAGGCTTGCGTCGCCCGGCGTCTGCCTTGTCCTGCCTGATGAGCACCCCGGGGGAGCCGTAGAACAGCGGCGAGATGCAGTCGGGACCGGTGGTGATGAGCCTCACGGGCCGGTGTATGCCGCCATAGACGTTGAAGTCGCCGCTGATGGGCAGCACGTCGGAGCGCAGGGCGTTGCCCGCCCACACCTCAAGTTCGTTGTCGCCGGGGCCAACCATGCCCGTTATCTCTACGCAGAAAGCCGTGTAGCCGCCTTTGTGCGTGCACGCCGAGCGGCGGTTGACATATACGTCGGCCACCGAGTTCACCCCCTCGAAGTAAAGGAACAGCCTCCGCCCCTGCATCTGAGGGGTGACGTCGAGCTTGCGCCTGTACACCATTGTCTCGCGGTTGTAGTGCCGCTTGCCGTCGTCGTAGGCAGCGTTCCATGTGTGGGGCAGCGTCACAGGTGTGCGCTTTGCCTTCATGTTGGTCTCGGCAATGGGCGCCACGGTCCACCCCTCGTTTATTTCTGTGTCTGTGCGGGGCTGAGCCTGCGCCGTGGCGGCAGCCATGGCGGCAAGCAGCAGCATGGCTGCAGTGATGATGTTGCGTTTCATTTGATGTGCTATTTGATGGTTATCTTGCCCACGTCTTGCAGTGTCATCCTCATGGTGGGGGCCTTCACGTTGTCGAGGGTCAGGTTTTCTATTGGCTGCTCGGGCAGCCCCTTGGCGTTGATGAGCGTCTTGCACTCGTCGATGGTGACGTCCTTGAATGTCAGGTTGGCGAATCTCGGCGTGAGCTTTCCTATGGGCCTCGCCGGCAAACGGTCGGCCAGGTTGCCCACCCAGCGCCGCGAGCCGAGCATGTCGAAGTTGATTGCAGTGCCCGAACACGACTTTATGTGCAGCTTCTCAAGCCATACATTGTCGCATCCGCCCCCTCTGGGCCGCCGTGTCTTGATGTATATTGGGAACTTCGGCGCCTCCATCGTCACGTCGGTGGCGTAGACATTGCGTACCATGCCCGCCGTCTCGCTGCCTATGGTGATGCCGCCCACGCCGCGCTTCACGGTGCAGTGGCGTATGACCACGTTCTCGGTAGGGCGCGCTCGATCCACTCCGTCGTCGCCCCTTCCGGCTTTCAGCGTGAAGCAGTCGTCGCCGCAGTCGAGCGTGGTGTACTCGATGAGCGAGTTGACCGACGAGTCTATGTCTATGCCGTCGGTGCGGCCGTGGCCGTGGCTGCTCACGGTGACGCCCCTGATGATGGTGTTCTCGCAGTACACCTGCACAATGTTCCAGAATATGGAGCGCTCAAAGGTGACCCCTTCTACCAGGATGTTCCTGCAGTTGACGGGCCCGAAGAACACCGGCATGAATATGTCGGCCCCGTTGCTGCCGTCGAACACCCTGTCGGCGAGCGGCACTCGGCATATCGAGTCGCTTATTCCCTTGTCCATGCGGCGTGTCAGTTCGCAGTCGTATTCGGGCGCAATGAGCTTCCCCCCGCCTGTCACTGCAATGTTCTCGGCGCCGTTGGCGTAAACCATGGCCCCCATGGAGTAGAGGTCGATGCCCTCGTTGCGCGTGAGAACCGCCGGCTGGTAGTCGTCCACGTTGCCGCTGAAATGCAGTTCGGCGCCCCTTTCCACCCTCAGGTTCACATTGCTTTTCAGTTCGATGCGGCCTGTAAGCCATTTCCCTTCGGGCACAACGACAGTTCCCCCTCCCTGCCCGGCAATGCGGTCGATGGCTTTCTGTATGGCCTTGGTGGCCATCTTGCCCTGTCTGGCTCCGGTTTTCGATATGCTCAGCGAGCGGTCGGGAAACGAAGGGCGCACGGGCTGGGGCATGTCGAAAGGCGCTTCCACCGGTTCGATGGCCTCGGGCAGCTGTGCGCCGGCCTGCATGGTGACTATTGCCATGGCTGTGACGGCAAGCAGGCGTGTGGCTTTTAGTAGTTTCTTCATTGCGTTTGTTGTTGTTCGTTTGTTTATGGTTGTGGTTGCAAATATACGTCAATAAATGCCCATTGATTGTGTAATATCGTACAAAAACTTGCATTATCGTACGTTTGCCGCCCTTATGCCGGGCCGCCGTGGGCTTTTGGCGTGCGGCCGAAACATTGTTGCATGCACCCTGCCCAAGCCTGCGGGCGCATGGCCCGGGGGTAAACCGCAGCCCCGGCGGCACCAAGTGGTGGGCCTGTCCTTGCAGGGGGGCATTCCAATATCGGCCGTTCGGCGTTGCAATACAGGCCGTTCGGCAATGTAATACGGGCTGTTTCGCAACTCAAAACGGCCCGTATTGTAACGCATTGAGTGCCAGGGTGTTGGTGGCGTTGGGCGGTGCGGCGTCATGCCGGGTGCTGCCAGAGGGCATGGTGGATTGCGGCCGGGGGCGCCAGGGTGGCATCTATGTGGCCACAGCCTGCACATGCCGCCAGCCATGGCCGGCGGCGCTGGCTGCCGCCCGCCCCTTGGCCGACGGGCCGCTTGAGGCGTGGGCGTAGGCCGGGGCTGCATTTTTACAGTGTGCAATGGCTGCTGTTTGCCATATTTTTCGTAATTTTGCAGGCACATTCCGGAACGTAATATATTATAAGGTATACCATTTATGAATATTGAAGCAATGATTGCCGATGCCGTGAAAGCCGGCATCAAGGCCATATATGGGCAGGACGTGCCCGACAAGATGGTTCAGTTGCAGAAGACCAAGCGTGAGTTTGAAGGCAACCTGACACTGGTTGTGTTCCCATTCCTCAAGGTTTCAAAGAAGAAACCCGAAGAGACGGCCGAGGAGATTGGCCGTTACCTTGTTGACAATTGCACCGCAGTGGCATCCTACAACGTGGTCAAGGGCTTCCTCAACCTTGTAGTGTCAAAGGCGGCATGGGTGGAGCTGCTCAACGACATCGACGCCGACCCGGCATACGGAGAGCGCAAGGCCGCTGCCGACGCGCCCCTGGTGATGATAGAATACTCGTCGCCGAACACCAACAAGCCACTGCACCTGGGCCACGTGCGCAACAACCTGCTGGGCTGGAGCCTTGCCCAGATAATGCAGGCCAACGGCAACCGCGTGGTGAAGACAAACATCGTGAACGACCGAGGCATACATATCTGCAAGTCGATGCTGGCGTGGCTTAAGTGGGGAAACGGCGAAACGCCTGAGTCGAGCGGCAAGAAAGGCGACCATCTGATAGGCGATTACTATGTGGCCTTCGACAAACACTACCGCGAAGAGGTAAAGGAGCTTGCGGCAAAGTATGTGGCCGAGGGCATGGCGGCCGACGAAGCGGAGAAGAAAGCCAAGGAGGAGGCACCGCTGATAAAGGAGGCCCACGAGATGCTGGTGAAGTGGGAGCAGGGCGACGAGGACGTACGTGCGCTGTGGCGCAAGATGAACTCGTGGGTGTACGCCGGCTTCGACGAGACCTACAAGGCTCTCGGCGTTGGCTTCGACAAGATATATTATGAGTCGGACACTTACCTGAGGGGCAAGGCCAAGGTAGAGGAAGGGCTGGCAAAGGGCCTCTTCGAGCGTCACGAAGACGGCAGCGTGTGGGCCGACCTGGCCGCCGACGGGCTCGACCAGAAGCTGTTGCTGCGCTCAGACGGCACGTCTGTATATATGACACAGGACATAGGCACGGCCGAGATGCGCTTCAACGACTACCCGATAGACAAGATGATATATGTGGTTGGCAACGAACAGAACTACCATTTCCAGGTGCTCTCGATACTGCTCGACAGGCTTGGCTTCAAGTGGGGCAAGGAACTGGTGCACTTCTCCTACGGAATGGTGGAGCTGCCCAACGGAAAGATGAAGAGCCGCGAGGGCACCGTGGTCGATGCCGACGACCTGATTGCCGAGATGATTGCGCAGGCCCGCCGCACAAGCGAGGAGCTCGGCAAGTTTGACGACATCAGCGAGGAGGAGCGAAACGAGATTGCGCGCATCGTGGGCATGGGCGCGCTGAAGTATTTCATACTCAAGGTTGACGCCCGCAAGAACATGCTTTTCAACCCCGAAGAGTCGATAGACTTCAACGGAAACACCGGCCCGTTCATACAATACACCCATGCGCGCATACGCAGCATACTGCGCAAGGCCGAGGCCGAAGGCGTAGCTGTGCCCGAAAAGCTCGATGCCGCAGGGGCGGAGCTGGCAGACAAGGAAGTGGAACTGATACAGAAGCTCAACGAGTTTGGAGCTGCGGTGGAGCAGGCCGGCAAGGACTACAGCCCGAGCGGCATTGCCAACTACTGCTACGAGCTCACGAAAGAGTTCAACCAGTTCTATCACGACTACTCAATCCTTAAGGAACCCGATGCCGCAAAGAAGGTGTTGCGCCTCGTCCTGGCACGCAATGTGGCCAAGACCATAAAGAACGGCATGGCACTGCTCGGCATAGAGGTGCCCGAAAGAATGTGAGTCAAGGCATAATGCACAATTCATAATGCATGATTGGCTGCGCGGTAAGCTGCAGAGTAGCAAGCCGGCTGTTTGTCGTTAGGCGGTGAACAAAGCGCTTGAAGCCTTGCTCCGCACCATGGCGCCCGCATCATAGGCGTTGTCGTGGCAAGCGGTTGTGGCATGCTTAACCGCAAGGCACGTGGTTGTCACGCGCTGTCAGCAATCCAATTGCGCATTATGAATTGTGCATTATCAATTGCTCCATCGATAAACTGTGCATTGTGCATGGTGAATCATCAACTGCCCCGACCTTTAATTATGCATCGTGAATTGTGAATTATGAATTATCAGAATCCTCCGGACTACAGGACTGACACCGTGTTGCCGTTGCCGATGGAGGTGAGGGCCGACGCCTGGGCTGTCGATGCGGCTTGCAGCGGCAATCCGGGGCCCATGGAGTACCGTTGCGTCGACCTGGCCACAGGCGCCCAGGTGTTTCATTTCGGGCCTGTGTACGGCACTAACAACATCGGCGAGTTTCTCGCCATAGTGCATGCCCTTGCCCTCATGGACCGCCATAAGTTGCGAAAGGCCATCTATTCAGACAGCTACAACGCCATCCTTTGGGTGAATAAGCGGAAGTGCAAGACCAAGCTCGAGCGCACGCCACAAACCGCCCAGCTCTTTGATATCATAGCCAGGGCAGAGCATTGGCTGGCCACCCACGCCTACACAACGCCCATAATAAAGTGGGAAACGAAGAGGTGGGGCGAGGTGCCCGCCGACTTCGGTCGCAAGGGCTGACCGTCTTGTTTGTTTACAACTTGAGGCCGGCCGGGCCGTGCCGGCCAAATGGCGCTCCGAAACGGCCCGTTTCGCATTGCCGTATGGCCCGTTTGGCGCGTCAGTATGGCCCGTATTGCAAGGCATTCCGGCATGTCTGTTCAAGTGCTTGTGCCACAGCGCGTTGCCCGGGTGGGCGCGGCAGCCGTCGTGTAGGTAATGTTTGTTTACACCCGAGCCGTCTGGCCAAGCCGTCACAGGGCTTTTGCACCATGGCCGCGGCAGCATTCCGGGCAGCCATCGCAACATGCTTTGCGCAACGCCCGAAGCCCCGCCGCAGGTCATAAACCGCCCGGCAAAGGTTAAATAAATATAAAACAAAGGTCGCGCCGGCGTCCAATCACATTTTATTATGGAGAAAAATACTACCTTTGCAGACCGATTATTGCGGGGATAATCCTTAGAGTCCCCATAGGGCGGTGTGTTAATAGCCATGTCTTTGGCCAGGCCTGGCGGTTAGTGAATCGCCGTCCAACCCTGTGGCAACGCCGCAGGCGATAATGAACAAATGTTTTTTAGTAGTAAAATTAAAAGTTAAAATGAACACTTTAAGTTACAAGACTATTTCCGCTAACAAGGAAACAGCCAAGAAAGAGTGGGTTGTGCTCGACGCAAGCGACCAGATAGTGGGTCGCCTTTGCTCAAAGGTGGCAAAGCTGTTGCGTGGAAAGTATAAGCCCAACTTTACTCCTCACGTTGACTGTGGAGACAACGTTATCATCATCAACGCCGCTAAGGTGGTGTTCTCCGGCAAGAAAGAGACCGACAAGGTCTACACTCGCTACACTGGTTATCCCGGAGGCCAGCGCTTCAACTCGCCCGCCCAGCTGCGCAAGCAGAAGGACGGTGTGGAGAAAATCTTGCGCCATGCCGTGAAGGGAATGCTCCCCAAGGGCCCGTTAGGCCGCAGCCTGATGAACAACCTCTATATATATGAGGGCACAGAGCATAAGCACGAGGCTCAGAAACCAAGGACAATAGATATTAACCAGTATAAATAAGCATTCAGATAATGGAAGTAGTTAACGCAATTGGCCGCCGCAAGGCCGCCGTGGCTCGTGTATATCTCACCGAAGGCACAGGCAAGATTACTATCAATAAGAAAGACTTAACTGAATATTTCCCCTCTGCCATACTCCAGTATGTGGTTAAGCAGCCCCTGCAGCTGCTCGAGGTTGAGGGCAAGTATGACATAAAGGCCAACCTCGACGGTGGCGGATTCACCGGACAGAGCCAGGCTCTGCGCCTCGGAATCGCACGCGCCCTCGTAAAGGTTAATGCCGAAGACAAGAAGAACCTCAAGGATCACGGATTCCTCACACGCGACTCTCGCGTTGTAGAGCGCAAGAAGCCGGGTCGTCCGAAGGCACGTCGTCGCTTCCAGTTCAGTAAGCGTTAATTCCTCGTTGGCGTCCCGCCTGGGTGCCACGGGCTGTGGGCAGTGCCGCATGCCGGGCCAAGCTGCCTGACAGACGGGCAACCGCCATGGCCGGGACAAGGAAAACTGGACATCGTTTAGTATCTAAACCTGCAGGACTCTGCTGCGGCCGGTCAGGCCAGACCATGCCCGCCGTCTGACAGGCTCACGCCGATGGGCAGGGCAGGGCAACCGCAACCGATTACCGGCAGGCTGATTCTAACCATAGAATAAAAAAGAAAGTAAACAACAAACAAAACATTTTAGAGAACAATGTCAAGAACAAACTTTGATATGCTGCTGCAGGCTGGCTGCCACTTCGGCCACTTGCACCGTAAGTGGAACCCCGCAATGGCTCCTTATATCTACACCGAGCGTAACGGAATCCACATCATAGACCTCCACAAGACGGTGGCTAAGATTGACGAGGCTGCCGATGCGCTGAAGCAGATTGCACGTTCAGGCAAGAAGATCCTGTTCGTAGCTACTAAAAAACAGATAAAGGACGTGATTGCCGAGAAGGCTACCAGCGTCAACATGCCTTATGTGATAGAGCGTTGGCCGGGCGGCATGCTCACCAACTTCCCCACAATCCGCAAGGCTGTAAAGAAGATGGCCAACATCGACAAGCTCATGAACGACGGCACATACGCCAACCTTTCAAAGCGTGAGTTGCTGCAGATTTCGCGCCAGCGCGCCAAGCTCGAGAAGAACCTCGGCTCTATCGCTGACCTGACCCGCCTGCCGTCGGCCATCTTCGTGGTCGACGTGCTCAAGGAAGCCATCGCTGTGAAGGAGGCCAACCGCCTCGGAATACCTGTGTTCGGCATCGTGGACACCAACTCTAACCCCAAGAACATCGACTTCGTGATACCGGCCAACGACGACGCCAAGGACAGCGTTGAGGTGATACTCAATGCTTGCTGCGCCGCCATCGCCGAGGGCTTGGAGGAGCGCAAGGCCGAGAAGGCCGACGAGGCTGCCGCACAGGCACAGGCTGAGGCCGGCGAGGACAAGCCCAAACGTGCCCGCAAGGCCCGCAAGGATGCCCCCAAGGCTGCCCAGGACGCTCCCGCCACTGCCGCTCCCGCCGAGGAGGAGGCTGCCGAGGAAGCTCCCGCCGAGGCTTGACGAGAGTCTTTGCTGCAGGCCGCCGCTGGCTGTCCTGACGGCGCAGGGGCCACCCTTGAGTCGGGGAACGGCGCTCACGGCCTGTTGCTTACAACAAAAGCAAATAACAACAAACCATTAATCAACGAATAATTATGGCTGTTTCAATAGCAGATATACAGAAACTCCGCAAGATGACCGGTGCCGGTCTGTCTGATTGCAAGAAGGCCCTGACCGATTCTGAGGGCGACTTCGACAAGGCAATGGAGATAATCCGCGAGAAGGGTCAGGCCATCGCAGCCAAGCGCAGCGACCGCGAGACCTCCAACGGATGCGTGCTCGTAAAGGCAAGCGAGGGCTTTGCCGCCATCATCGCCTTGAAGTGCGAGACCGACTTTGTTGCAAATGGCGCTGATTACATCAAGCTGACACAAGACATACTTGATGCTGCCGTGGCTGCCAAGGCCAAGTCGCTCGACGAGGTAAAGGAACTTACCATTGCTGACGGCACAAAGGTTCAGGACGCCGTTATCGCTCGCTCAGGCATCACCGGCGAGAAGATGGAGCTCGATGGCTACAACTTCATCGAGGGTGACAACGTTTCGGTTTACGACCACATGAACAAGCACTTGCTCTGCACCATGGTTCAGACAAACAAACCCGCCGAGGAGCAGGCTCACGCCGTTGCCATGCAGGTGGCTGCAATGAATCCCGTGGCTCTCGACGAGGCCAGCGTACCCCAGGAAGTGAAGGACACTGAGCTGAAGGTGGCCATCGAGAAGACAAAGGAAGAGCAGGTGCAGAAGGCTGTTGAGGCCGCTCTGAAGAAGGCCGGGTTCAACCTTTACATCGCTGAGAACGAGGAACACCTGGCCGAAGGCATCCAGAAGGGCAACATCACCGAGGCTCAGGCCGAAGAGATTCGCCAGCTCAAGAAGACTACAGCTGAGCAGAAGGCTGCCAACCTGCCCGAGCAGATGGTGATGAACATCGCAAAGGGCCGTATGGCTAAGTTCTACAAGGACTCTTGCCTGCTCAACCAGGAGTTTATACAGGACAGCAAGCTGAGCGTTTCAGACTACCTGAAGGCTGCCGACAAGGACCTGACTGTGGTTGCGTTCAAGCGTTTCACACTCCGCGCCGAGTAAGGACTGTAATTTTTTTCATAACATATCTTCCACGGGCAGGGGCTTTCGTAAACCCTGCCCGTGGTTTTGTTTTCCAATCGCAGTGGCATGGCGCGCAGTGTAAATTGCGTATGCCGGCTTGTACCCGACTTTGTTTTGGCGGCCAAACTAATGCCTGCCTCCACCCGACGGGCGTGGGGCAGCCTGCACGCCATGGGGCGGTGTGGCGTAAAGGGATGTAAGAATATTTTGCCGCATGGTGTGTCTCGCCCAATGGCTTGTGATGCTGAGTGTTGTAAAACGGGCTGTTTTGTTGTCCGGAAAGGCCCGTTCTGCAAGGCCGGACGGGCAGTTTTGCAGACCAGTATGTGCCGTTTGGCCTGTGCGTATGCATGTTTGTGCAATCTGTGTCCGTTATTTTCAAATTGCGGGGCAGTGGCCATTGCAAGGCATGATTGACCGTATTGTTTTAGCGAATTGTTGCTCTGCGGGTTTGTTTGTAGTCTGTTCGCAATGCCGTCAGGCAGTTTTGCCATTGGGCAGTGTCGTATTTTGCAAGGTCGCCTAATTCCGGCGGCCCTGCCCACCAATTGCCACTGCACATCAGTGGTAGGACGGCTGTAGCGATGGCGGCATTAAAAAACATTGCCGTTTGTTGTCACTTTCTCGGAAATTTTAAATAACTTTGGCCCGGCGTTGGCCCAGCCGGCGCAAAGGTATTGTACTCAGATGATGACTATATGAAGATTTTTGCTTTGTCAATGAACTATCCCCAACACAATATCGGGGCTGAAACAGCGTTATATAATAATGTAGAACCGGTGGTGTTCACCAAGGCCGATTCGGCGTTGCTTAAGGACAGGAAGCCCTTCTTCGTGCCCGACTGGTGCGAGCGGGTGGATTTCGAGGCCGAACTCGTGGTCAGGATATGCCGCCTCGGCAAGTGCATTCCCGAGAGGTTTGCCCATCGTTACTATGATGCCGTGACCGTCGGGGTAGGCTTTACTGCCCGCGACGTGCTCGAGAGGCTGCGCGCCGGTGGCATGCCGTGGGAACTGGCCACGGGCTTCGACGGCTCTGCAGCCATAGGGCAGTGGGTTGACAAGGCGGCATTCCTCGATGTGGCGTCGCTCTGTTTCCGCCTCGACGTCAATGGCAAGACGGCACAGGAGGGTTACACCGGCGACATGCTTTGCCCCATCGATGGCCTGATTGCTTACATAAGCCGCTTTTTCACGCTGAAGACGGGCGACATGATATTTACCGGCGCGCCCGCCAAGGCCACACCGGTGAGCATCGACGACCACCTTGAGGGATACATTGCCGACCGCAAGGTGCTTGAATTTAATTGTAAATGATGTGATGAATAGATTCTGTTTCCTGTTGTTTGCCGCTCTTGTGTGGTGTTCGGGCCATGCCGCCGCGCAGGGTTTCTTCGACTTGACTGCCGAGCAAGTCAAGATCGATACGCTCTTGCCGCGCTTTGCTTATTCGCATAAGATTGGCTGCAACTACAGAGATTCGATTTATGACGTAACAATAGAATATCCCGAATTTGTAGACATGACCGAAGCCGACGTGCGGCGCTACAAGGCAATCACGTCTGATTCGCTGCCGGCCATGCCCGTGGTGACTTCCAAGATAGGCGTTGAGCGCAAGCAGGGCTCGCTCGACGTGTCGTTCATACCGCTCGTGTTCCGCGACGGTAAATACCAGAAGCTGGTGAGTTTTAAGCTGAACATCGTTGCGAAAGCAGCCAATACGACTATGAAACGTGCCACTTCGCGCGCTTCGGTGGCTTCTGCGGTCTCTCGATATGCCGAGCATTCAGTATTGAACAGCGGTAGGTGGGCCAAGATTCGCGTTCCTTCGAGCGGCGTATATCAGCTTACCGACGAGCTTGTCAGGCGCGCGGGGTTCTCTTCGCTTGAGCGTGTCAGGATATACGGGTATGGCGGCGAACTGCAGCCCGAGGCGCTCACGGGCGATTATCTCACCGAGACCGACGACCTCAAGCAGCTGCCTACGTGCACTGTTGGCGGACGCCGGCTGTTCTATGCGCGCGGCCCTGTGAGCTGGTCGTCATCAAACGACCGTGTGCGAAACTATTATTCTGATTACGGCTATTACTTCCTTACAGAGAGCGATGAGCCTGCCGCCACGCTCGACAGCGCGGCATTCGCAAGCTCTTTCTATCCTTCGGGCGACGACTACAACACCCTTTACGAGGTTGACGACTATGCTTGGTATCAAGGCGGGCGCAACCTTTACGACTCACAGGTGCTGCCCCTGGGCACAGCCTGCGACTACCAGCTGTCGAGCCCATCCACTTCGGGGCGCGGTTCGGTGCGCGTCGTGCTGTCGGCCTATGGCGCATCGTCGGCCACGGTGAGCGTCAACGACAGTGTTGTGGGCACAATCAACATATCGTCTTCCGGCGAATACGATGCCATGCGGGTGAGCTCGGGGCAGTACAGCGTGTCAAACCTCACCTCGTCTAACAAAATTACCATCACCGAGACGTCGGGCGGAACCATGCGCCTCGACTATATCGCTCTTCACAGCAATGAGCCCAAAGAGGCCCCGAGGCTGTCGTCGGCGTCGTTCCCGGTGCCAGAGTATGTCTATAACATCACCAACCAGGACCTGCATGCCCATGGGCCGGCCGACATGGTGATAATCATCTCTACGTCGCAACACTTGCGCGAGCAGGCCGAAAGGTTGGCCGCATTGCATGAGCAGGCCGATTCTATGCGGGTGAGGATAGTGCCTGCCGACGAGATTTTCAACGAGTTTTCGAGCGGAACGCCTGATGCCACTGCCTACAGGCGCTATATGAAGATGCTGTACGACCGTGCCGAGACAGAGGCCGACATGCCCAAGTATCTCGTTTTGTTCGGCGATGGCGCCTGGGACAACCGCATGGTCACACAGGGATGGCGGGGATACTCGCCCGACGACTTCCTGCTCTGTTTCGAGAGTGACAACTCTTACAACCACATAGACTGCTATGTGTCTGACGATTTCTATTGCATGCTCGACGATGGCGAGACCATCCAGGACGGCAACAGCCGCTATTCGTGCTACGGAAAGCCCGACGTGGCTGTCGGCCGCTTCCCCGTCAGGACGGCAACCGAGGCCGGCATAATGCTCGACAAGCTCGAGCAGTATATGAGCAATGCCAATGCAGGGGCGTGGCAGAACACTATTGTGCTCATGGGCGACGACGGAAACAACAATGTGCACATGGTCACGGCCGACAGGGTGGCCAACATGGTGATGGCAGACCATCCGCAGTACAATGTGAGGAAGATAATGTGGGATGCCTACAACCGCGAGGTCACTTCTACGGGCAACAGTTATCCCGATGTGGTGAGGCTGGTAAAGCAGTACATGGCCAACGGGGCGCTTGTGATGAACTACAACGGACATGGCTCAGCCAACAGCATTTCTCACGAGCAGGTGCTTGTGCTGAGCGACTTCCAGAGCGCTGTCTCGTCCAACCTTCCGCTCTGGGTGACCGCGGCATGCGACATCCTGCCCTATGACGGGCTTGAAGACAACATCGGAGAAGCTGCCGTCCTCAACCCGAGAGGTGGCGCCGTGGCATTCTACGGAACCACCCGCACTGTATTCACAAGCTACAACGAGAACATGAACATGGCCTTCATGCGCGAGCTGCTCGACGATTCGGAGGGTTTGGTCTCTGTCGGCGAGGCGGCTCGCAGGGCCAAGGTGTATCTCGTCGAGGCCCAGTCGGGGGGTGACGTTACCGTAAACAAATTGCAGTTTACGCTGCTCGGCGACCCGGCGATGAAGCTGGCAATGCCCACTCTGGGTGCTGTGGTCGACAGCATCGGTGGCGTTGCCGTTGGCGAAGGCGGCACTGTTCGCCTCGGGGCCGGCTCGGAGGTTGTGGTAAGGGGGCGCATCCTCGACCGCAATGCCACCGCTTCGGGCTTCAACGGCACCCTGACGGCAACGGTGAGCGATGCGGAGCAAGAGGTCGTATGCAAGCTGAACAACACCGATCCGAACGACGGCTCTGACGAGGCGTTTGTGTTTACCGACCGTTCAAGCGTGGTTTTCAAAGGTTCAAACACTGTGTCGGACGGCCAATTTGAGTTTTCTTTCGTCGTGCCAAAGGACATTATGTATAGCGACGGCAACGGTCTGATAAACATCTATGCCGTAAACGACGACTGCACCAAGACTGCCGCCGGCGCAAGCTCGGCCATTACGTTCAACGGCTCGGCCGAGCTCAGCCCTGACTCCGTCGGCCCGGCGATATACTGTTACCTCAATTCGTCGTCGTTTACAAACGGGTCGTACGTCAATCCCACGCCGTATTTCGTCGCTGAGGTGTCTGACGAAGACGGAATCAACGCTTCCGGCGGTGGCGTGGGCCATGATTTGCAGCTCATCATCGACGGCGACATGTCGCAGACTTACGTGCTCAACGATTACTTCTCGTTTGATTTCGGCAGTTACAAGAGCGGAACGATAGGCTTCAGCATACCAACCCTGTCGGAAGGGGAGCACAGGTTGCAGTTCAGGGCGTGGGATGTGCTGAACAACTCTTCGACCTCCGAGCTTACGTTCAGGGTGGCGCGAGGCGTCGAACCGTCCATCATCGATGTTGAATGCACCGAGAATCCCGCCGTCACGGCCACGACATTCCGCATCATCCACGACCGCATCGGCAGCGAGCTTGACGTAGTGCTCGACTTGTTCGACATGAGCGGGCGCCACCTGTGGTCTTATTCAGAGACCGACGTGCCCACCGACAACGTGCTGACCATCGACTGGGACCTCACCGTGGGCGGCGGCCGTCGCCTCGGCACGGGCGTTTACCTGTATCGGGTGCGTGCAAGTTGCGATGGCAGCAGCTACACGTCGAAGACCAAGAAACTGATAATAATAAGCAATAAATGATGACAATGAGCAATAAAAGGGCCCATGGCGGCGTTTTATGTTTAGTGTTCACCAAATAAAAAGTAATTTCACCAACATTCAATGAAGCATAATCCGAGAATATACGCTGCGCTGTTGTGCGTGTCGATGGCCGTTGCCGGTCATGCGCAAGACAAGCTGAGCGAGTTTAATCCTGTTGATCATGCGGTCATATCGCAGACCATTGCGCCCGACGCAAGGGCTGCGGGAATGGGCGATGTGGGTGTTGCCACCGACCCGGATGTCAATTCGCAGTACTGGAACCCGGCCAAATATCCTTTTTGCATCAGCCGGGCGGGCGTGTCGCTCAACTACACCCCGTGGCTCCGCCAGCTCGTCAACGACATCGACCTGGCTTACGTTGCCGGCTATTACCGCATAGGCGACTACAGCGCCGTGTCGGGTTCGCTGCGTTACTTCTCGCTCGGCGAGGTCATGACCTCGACCGAGGAGAACGCCATGAGCGTCAAACCCTATGAGATGTCCATCGATGTGGCTTACTCGCTCATGCTCAGCGACTACTTCTCAATTGCCGCGGCGATACGCTGGAT
>OHMY01000653.1_pt1 | contig 16825 bp, 10 predicted proteins | sample 1569381 | NCBI WGS metagenome assembly OHMY01 (sample SAMEA3879528, study PRJEB24766) | human gut metagenome | biome: human-associated habitat; feature: feces | place: USA | collected 1985/1987
ATATAGAGGACACCTGCAAGGTCTATTGTATCGGTTAATTTTGAACAGCTACTTAATATAATTATAATACCTCACCAAATTGTGTGTTCTTGCCCGGAATGTGGCTGTAATGTTTTCATATTTACATATCAATTGTTCAGTATTTCTTAATCTTTATTTATATTAAAAATACCAAAGTCTGTTTTCCCGTTAGCTTATTTATATTAATTTTGTAGACAAAACTAAAACGCTTACAATTATCATGATTTGTCAATGACATGCCTTCTGTCGTGAAGGCGATGCATATAACTGTTGTTTGGGCAGGTTGTGTTAGTGTTGATTGTATCTTGGTAGAGTGGAATAAAACAAAACAAAAAATAAGTATAGATGAATAAAAAAGTGAAATGGGGGCTTGTGGCCTTTATTGTTTGTGCTTTGGTATGCTGGGGAATATATTCGCAGATGCCGAAACAAAATTCCGAATTGTCCCAGGCAGATAAGGTTGAAGCGGGCAGTAAGGGCAAGAAAAAGGTTCTCAACGTCAACGGAATGAGGGTTAAAAAGGGAGTGCTGTCTGATGAAATAATGGTGACAGGAACGCTTCTGCCAGACGAGGAGGTTGATTTATCGTTTGAGACTTCCGGACAAGTTGTCGAGATTATGTTCAAGGAAGGAGCCCATGTAAAAAAAGGCCAATTGTTGGCCAGGGTTAATGACAAGGTGCTGAGGGCAGAGCTGCGTCGTTTGTCGTCACAATTGAAACTTGCAAACGACCGCGTTTACAGACAGCGCACGCTGCTCCAGCATGATGCGGTGAGCCAGGAGGCCTATGAGCAGGTCAAGACCGAGTTGGCAACGCTTAAGGCAGAGATTGATGCAGTCAAGGCACAGATAGAGCAGACAGAATTGCGTGCGCCTTTCGATGGTGTGATAGGCCTGCGTCAGATAAGCGTGGGTGCTTCTCCTTCGACCGTTGTCAGCAAGCTGACCAGATATGTTCCCCTCAAGGTCGAATTTGCCGTTCCAGAGCGCTATGCCAAGGACATGAAGCCGGGCATCTCGTTGAATTTCTCGGTCGACGGCTTCTTGCAGACCTTCCCTGCCAAGGTCTATGCAAAAGAGTCTGTGATAGACATGAATACCCATACCCTTACTGTCAGGGCCTTGTATGCCAATGCCAACGGTTTGCTTTCACCAGGCCGTTATGCCAGCATCAACCTCAAGAAACAGGAAATAAAAGACGCTATAGCCATACCTGCAGAGGCAGTAGTGCCAGAGATGGGTAAAGACAAGGTGTATCTCTACAAGTCTGGCAAGGCCCAGCCTGTCGAGCTGAAGCTGGGTTTGCGTACGGAAGACAGGGTACAGGTGCTTTCCGGATTGGAAGTGGGCGACACACTGATAACATCAGGAACATTGCAGTTGCGTACCGACCTGCCGGTCGTGCTCGACAGGGTCGACTAAATATGAGGGTGTCAGTATTATGAATATTTCAGAGTTAAGTATACGAAGGCCGGTGCTTGCCACCGTGATGACCGTAATCATCTTGCTTTTTGGCGTCATAGGTTATTTTTATCTTGGTGTACGCGAGTATCCTTCGGTAGACAACCCGATAATCTCGGTTCAATGTTCTTATGCCGGAGCCAATGCAGACGTCATAGAGAACCAGATAACCGAGCCGCTTGAACAAAACATAAACGGCATACCTGGCATACGGTCGCTTACCAGCGTGAGCCAGCAAGGCAGCAGCCGCATAACGGTAGAGTTTGATCTGTCGGTTGATTTGGAGACGGCTGCAAATGACGTGCGCGATAAGGTCTCGAGGGCGCAGAGGTATTTGCCTCGCGACTGTGACCCGCCAACTGTTTCGAAGGCAGACGCCGATGCATCTCCGATTCTAATGGTGGCATTGCAGAGCGAGAAGCGCCCCTTGTTGGAGTTGAGCGAGATAGCAGACTTGACCGTCAAGGAGCAGTTGCAGACCATCCCCGATGTCAGCAGCGTTTCCATCTGGGGTGAGAAGAAGTATTCTATGCGCTTGTGGCTCGACCCGATAAAAATGGCCGGGTATGGCATAACGCCCATGGATGTGAAAAATGCGGTAGACAACGAGAACGTAGAACTGCCGTCGGGTAGCATCGAGGGAAATACCATCGAGCTGGAAATACGTACTATGGGCCTTATGAACACGGCCAAGATGTTTGACGACCTTATCATTAAGCATGAGGGCAACCAGATTATCAGGTTCAGTGACATAGGGCGGGCAGAGCTTGGCGCTGCCGACATCAAGAGCTACATGAAGATGAACGGGGTGCCGATGGTTGGCGTTGTGGTTATCCCACAGCCGGGAGCAAACCACATAGACATTGCCGATGCGGTTTACGAGCGCATGGAGAAGATGAAAAAAGACCTGCCCGATGACGTGCATTATAGTTATGGATTTGACAACACCAAGTTCATACGTGCTTCTATCAGCGAGGTTGAAAAGACGGTCTACGAGGCTTTCGTGCTCGTGATTATCATCATCTTCCTGTTTTTGCGCGATTGGCGCGTCACTCTCATTCCGTGCATCGTCATACCTGTATCGCTGATAGGCTCGTTCTTTGTCATGTATCTGATGGGCTTTTCTATCAATGTCTTGACCATGCTTGCTGTGGTGCTTGCCGTCGGACTGGTTGTCGACGATGCCATTGTGATGACCGAGAACATATACATACGCATAGAGCGTGGCATGCCCCCCATGCAGGCAGGCATAGAAGGCGCCAAAGAGATATTCTTTGCCGTGGTGTCCACCACGATAACCTTGGTGGCCGTGTTTTTCCCGATAGTGTTCATGGAGGGCACTACGGGGCGCCTGTTCCGTGAGTTCAGCATGGTCATCTCTGGTTCAATAATCATCTCTGCCTTTGCGGCCCTGACGTTTACGCCGATGCTGGCCACCAAGATGCTTAAGCAGCAGAAGCGCAAGAATGCGTTTTACCGCATGACCGAGCCGTTTTTCGACGGCATGAACAACGCCTACTCGCGCTCGTTGGACTTTGTCTTGCGCCACCGCGTGTGGGTTATTCCTGTGATGGCGGTTATGATTGGGCTCATTTTCTTCTTGTGGGGGAAGATACCTTCGGAGATGGCCCCGCTGGAAGACCGTTCGATGATAACCATCAACACAAGGGGGGCCGATGGCGTTACTTACGAGTATTTGCGTGATTACACCGAAGACATCAACCAGGTGGTCGACTCTATCGTGCCCGACGCGCAAGCCGTAGTGGCCCGTGTGTCCGACGGTAGCGGCAACATACAGGTCATGCTCAAAGACATGGCCGAGCGTGACTATACGCAGATGGAGGTGGCGGAGAAGCTCTCGAAGGCCGTGCAGAAAAAGACCAAGGCCAGGGCGTTTGTCCAGCAGCAATCGTCTTTTGGCGGACGCAGGTCGAAGATGCCTATCCAATATGTGCTCCAGGCCACCAACATCGAGAAACTTGAGAAGGTGCTGCCCGAGTTTATGGAGAAAGTATACGAGAATCCGACTTTCCAAATGGCAGATGTCGACTTGAAGTTCAGCAAGCCCGAGGCGCGAATACACATCAACCGCGACAAGGCCAACGTCATGGACGTGAGCACCCGTGACTTGGCAGAGACGCTGCAGTACGGCCTGAGCGGCCAGCGCATGGGCTATTTCTACATGAACGGCAAGCAGTATGAGATATTGGGCGAAATAAACAGGCAGCAGCGCAACAAGCCTGCCGACCTAAGGTCGATATATCTGAGGAGCAGCGACGGGCGCATGATACAGATGGACAACCTCATCGAACTGGAATACAGCACTGCACCCTCTAAGCTCTACCGTTACAACCGTTTCGTCTCGGCAACCATTTCTGCCGGCCTTGCCGACGGCAAGACCATAGGCGAGGGGCTTGACGAGATGGACAAGATTGCGGCTGATGTGCTCGACGACACATTCAGGACATCGTTGGCCGGAGATTCCAAGGACTTCCGCGAGAGTGCCTCGAGCCTGATGTTTGCTTTCATACTGGCTTTGGTGCTCATCTACCTGATACTCGCGGCCCAGTTTGAAAGTTTCAAAGACCCCATGGTCATAATGCTCACTGTGCCGTTGGCCATCACCGGGGCTCTGATATTCATGTATTTCGGCGACATAACGATGAACATATTCAGCCAGATAGGTATAATTATGCTGATTGGCCTTGTGGCCAAGAACGGCATCCTCATCGTTGAGTTTGCCAACCAGAAGCAGCATGGCGGAATAGACAAGATGCAGGCTGTGCGTGAGGCGGCCTTGCAGCGACTGAGGCCAATCCTCATGACGAGCGCCGCCACGGTGTTGGGCCTGGTTCCGCTGGCTTTTGCCACGGGCGAGGGGTGCAACCAGCGCATTGCCATGGGTGTGGCCGTGGTGGGCGGAATGCTTGTGTCTACATTCCTGACAATGTATGTCGTGCCGGCTGTATATAGCTACATCTCAACCAACCAGAGTGCTAAAAACAAGAAAAAATGAAGAACAAGATAGTAATTGCATTGATGTTGTGTATGTCCGTGCCGGTTGTTGCCCAGCAGAAAGAGGGCTCAAAACAGGCCACGGTAACATTGCAGGATTGCATAGCAAGGGGATTGGAAAACAATTTCTCCATACGCATGGTCAAGAACAGGCAGCAGGTGAGCGACAACAACGCCACCCCTGCAAACGCAGGGCTGCTGCCCACCGTCGACCTGAGTGCGTCGTATGGCGGCGACTTCCACACTTCGCGGTCAACATCGCGTGCCACCGGGATTGCCACGACTGAAAAAAATGCTTACGACGGTACCCTCGACGTAGGGGTAGACCTAAACTGGACTGTGTTCGACGGCTTCAGCGTATGGACCAATTACAAGCAACTGCAGTTGATGAAGCAGCAGGGTGAGCTCGAGACGCGGATGACTGTCGAGGACTATGTGGCATCTGTCATCACGGAATACTATAATTTCATTCAGCAGAAAATACGCCTTGAGAATTTCCGCAAGAACATGGAGCTGTCGCGTGAGCGTTTCCGCAACGTGCAGATAAGCTACAGCATCGGAACGTATTCGCTTGCCGACTACTTGCAGGCCAAGGTGTATTTCAATGCCGACAGCGCACAGTATATGAAGCAACTCGAGGCATTGAACACTTCGAGAATCAATCTCAACGAACTGTTGTCGAACGATGACGTCACGGCTTTCATAAATGTGCATGACACTCTTATCGACGTCAATCCCAACCTGCAATACGAAGACTTGTGGAGGTCGACGCTGGCCACCAACTCCTCGCTGCTGCTGGCCGACAACAATTCGGCTGTTGTGCAGGCTGAATACAAGAAAGTGATGTCGCGCGACTACCCCTATGTCAACCTGAATGTGGGCTATGGGTATACCATGAACCGCTACGAGCTGGCCGCAACGAAGAAGCGCGACAACTGGGGGCTCAGTGCCGGCGTCACCGTTGGCTTCAACATCTTCGACGGAAAACGCCGAATGCAGAAAAACAACGCACAGCTCGACATTGAGTATGCCAACCTCGAGCGCGAAAACCTCAAGCTGTCGCTGAAGGCTTCGCTCAACAATTACTGGCAGGCTTACAAAAACAATTTGCAGATATTGCAGAAAGAGCGTGAAAACCACGAGACGGCCGTTGCCAACTATGGCCTGTCGTATTACATATTCTCTGAGGGGCAGCTCTCGGGCTTTGAGCTCCGTGAGGCCCAGAACAGCCTTCTCGAGTCTGAAGAAAGCATACTTACCGCTGAGTATGACACCAAGATGTGTGAAGTGTCGCTAATGTTGCTCAGCGGCAAGGTGATGGAATACCTCGCAGGCAACTGACCTGCCTGCTGTGCCTACTGTATATTTGGGGTTTGTGTGGGGTGGATGCCTGTGGGCCGTCGCGGCCTTGCCGGGCGTCCGCCCTTCTTTTTTCGCGTGCCCCGAAAGCGGCTGCGCCTCATGGCTTCAGGGCGCCATGCCCGCCGGTGGCCGGTGGCGGCATTTTTGTGTGCATGTGCCGGCAATGCTTCATGGGGCGGATGGTTTTCGCAAATATTTCATAATGTTAGCTTTAGAGCGCTTTATTTTATTCTGCTCACGGGGCCATTCTCGGATTTTTTGTCTACTTTTGCATCTAAAAATTTACGGTTGATGAATAGATTGGTTTTGTTTGTTGTTTTGCTGCTGTCGTTAGGCGCGAGAGCCCAGGATGCCTTTGAGCAATGTGAAGACACATGTGCCCATATCCACGGCATAGACTTGAGCCATTACCAGGGCGAGGTGTTCTGGGAGACGGTGGGGCAGAACACAAAGATGGCATACGTCTACCTGAAGGCAACCGAGGGGGGCGACTGGATAGACAAGAGATATGAGAGCAACATTGTGCTCGCCCACCAGTACGGCCTGAAGGTTGGAAGCTACCATTTCTACCGCCCAAAGACCGACCAGGCGCAGCAACTTGAGAACTTCAAGGTGCAATGCAGGCCGGGGGAGCAAGACCTCATACCGATGATAGACATTGAGACAACGAGCGGGCTGTCTACCGATGAGTTCTGTGACTCGCTATTCAAGTTTCTCGAACTTGTCGAGAAGGCTTACAAGCAGAAACCGCTGCTGTATACATTCACCAATTTCTACAACCGCCACCTTGTGGGCAAGATTGACGATTACCAGCTGATGATTGCCCAGTATACCGACGAAGAGCCGGTGCTTGCCGATGAGCGCGACATCACCATGTGGCAGTATACGGGCAAGGGGCGCATCGTCGGCGTCAGCGGATATATAGACAAGAGCCGGTTCATGGGGCAGCACGGGCTGCGGGAAATACGCTACAGGCACTGACCGACAGCGATAGTAAGAGTGATAACATAAAAAATATTCAATCAGTAATGGCAATTATTAAGTGTCCGGAGTGCGGCCACCAGGTCAGCGACCACGCAAAGACCTGTCCGAACTGTGGTATTGAGATTGAGGGCAACATAAAAAAATGCCCGGAGTGTGGAGAGATTGTGTTCAAGGAATCTGACAGCTGTCAGGCTTGCCATCATCAGTTTGCCGGCCACGCCGTGGCCCCGGCCGGCAGTCAGGCTGATGGTTCGGAGGTGGTGCAGGTGGTGGCGCAGTATGAGTCTGACGGCCGTGAAGACGCCGGCAGGCCGCGTGGTTCCAATGGACGGGGCCGACGGGTGACCACCATCGTGGCCGTAGCGTTTGTCATAGCCCTGCTCGTGGTGTTCGGGGGCATGTATTTCTATCAGAACACGCAAGAGAAGAACGAGATAGAGGCTTACCAAAACACCATGGCAAGCGACGAGCCGGCAGTGTTGGCCAACTTCCTCGACATATATACCGACGCCCCCGCCGCACACCGCGATTCGGTGTCGGCCAGGCTCGACAACCTGAAGAGGGTTGACACCGAGTGGGACAACGCCGTTGCCAGTGGTTCGAAGGCTGCAATAGAGCGTTATGTCAAGATGCATCCCAACAGCGTTCACCTGGTTGAGGCCAAGTTGAAGATTGACTCTCTCGACTGGGTTGCGGCCACCGAGGACAATACCGTCGAGGCATACAAGGCCTATATGGAGAACCACGCTGAGGGGCTCTATGTCTACGAGGCGCAGAAACGCTTTGAGGAACTTGACGCCCAGCAGGTTACCGACAAGGACAAGCAAGACGTTAGCAGTCTTTTCTCCGGGTATTTCACGGCGTTGGCAGCCAACGATGAAGACGGTGTGACCGCGTGTTTGGCAAACATAATGACAAGTTTCCTGCATAAGGCCGATGCCACCAAGGTGGATGTGATAGAATACATGAAGCGCATGCACTCTCAGGCCGACATCACGCGGATGTCGTTCAGGATGAATAACGACTGGAAGATAGAGAAGATTCCGGCGGCCGACGGTGCTTACGGCTATAGCGTCACGTTCTCTGTTGACCAAAAGTTGGAGCACACCGACCCGGCCAACAATGCGTTTACCACTCTGAAGGTAGAGGCGAAGGTGTCGCCCGACATGAAGATTTCAGAACTTAACATGAAGAAGATTGTGCAGTGACGGTTTTTTCGGGCCGTCAGCCCAATGGCCCTTGTGGCTTGTCGTCCCCCGGTGTGGCCTGCGTTTCTGCCGGCCGCACCGGGGGATGCCTTTTGTTGGGCTTGCCAGTGTGGCCGCGGCATAGACAGAAATGGCTTTCATGTATAGGCGTGCCGCGCTTTATTCCGTGTTGTTGTGGCGTTGCTGTGGTACGTTTCCAGCCGTACCGGTGGTGGCCTGAGCCATTGGCGCGTGTTGCTCAGGCCTGATGGTGCCATTTTTCGCGGCCTGATGTGGGGCGGGGCAGTGGTGGGCCGGTTGGCACGACTTGGGTCGGGGCGCCCGCGTCAGTCCCGGCATGTCGGCATTGCCCCGTCGGCCACTATGTGTTGTTGCGTGACAGTTGTTTCCATGGTTTTCCTTTTGTTGCCAGGACTATACTTCCAAGCCTGTTTGCCTGTCTTGTGTTTTGCTGTTGAGGCTTCGCGTAATCTATTGGCAGCCAGACGGTTGGGCTTTTGTGCTGTTTGGCGTTGCCGTATGGGCCGTTCGGCATGCCGTTTCGGCCTGTTTTGAGTTCCCAAACGGCCCGTTCTGTGGTGGCGAATAAATCGCAGTGACAGTTAGTGCCGCTTTTGACGGCAATCCCCAATATGCCGTCGAGCCACAAAGCGGTTCAATTGTGTTGTTGTTATGGCAGTCCTTAGGTTTAGCCGGAGTCGTTGCCGGCTGTTTGGGGGCAGGGCGATAGCCATGCTCCCGCCTGTGTGATGCCGGTGTCTTGCCGTCATTACATGTATGTCAGAGCGGGCACCCGGAGCCAAGCGGACGTTTTGGGTGGAATATGCTGTGGTGGCCTTTGTGCACCACGGTTGCACAAACCAGTGTGAAGATGCCTGGGGCAGGGGCGTGCGCACGCTTGAAAGCTGCCCGGCGCATGCCGTCCTGATGTTTGCCATGCCACTGCTTTGCAGCCTTGCAGTCATGACAAACACCCCAATCATTGGTCATTGGGCCGGTGTGGCGTGTGGCCTTTGGCATTGTTTGCATGCAGTGTGCATGCAAACAATGGGTTTATGGATTTTTAAATGTGCGCCTGTTGTTGGCCGGCACCACAATGGCGCGCGAGCATCCGGGAGCCTTGCGGCCGTTGTTTTTGCGTGCCCGACGGGCCTGGTCGCGCAGGGCGCATCCCTTGCAACCGTGGCACGGGTCGCCGGCATTCCTGATTGCCGTGTAAGCGCGCCATCCGAGGTAGGCCGTGGCGCACGATATTATGATGGCTACTATTATTGTTTGCATAAGAAAAATCGTTTGTATTCTGATTCAAAATTTGGGGTCAGCACACCTTTCCCCATGGCTTCGGCTATCTCTTCGGCCGACCAGAAGCGCCCGCCGTCTAGTTCGTTGGCGTCGGGTGTTACCGGGCCGTCGTACAGTGTGCGGAAAACATGCACCAGTTCGCGTTCCACATTGCTCTCAAAGGTGTAGCGACCGAGGAACACGGGGGCGAATCCTGTTATCCCGAGTTCTTCGGACACCTCGCGTACCAAGGCGTTCTCGATGCTCTCGCCGTAGCCTACATGCCCGCCGGTGGCAGTGTCCCATTTTCCCGGCTGCACGTCTTTCCATTGCGGTCGCTTCTGCAGGTACAGTTCGCCCCGTCTGTTGAACACGTGCAGGTGTACCACAGGGTGTAGGGGCCTGAGTTTGCCGTGGGCCTCCTTCCTTGTTGTCTTGCCGGTCACCTCGCCCTGTTCGTTTACCACGGGCAGCATCTCACTGTAGTCGGTAGTGTCCATACGTTGCTTGTCAGTTTCTGGTCAGCCTCTTTAGCAAGGCCTTGTTGATGGCGTGTATCCTCTTGCTTTGTTTCTCAAGGTCTTCCCTTACGTTGTTGAGATTGTTGAAGAAGTCAGAGAACACGTTGAGTATCACGTTTGGCAACCTCTCGCCTTCGGTGGCGTCGGGGTTGGTTATCATTTTTATTCCCCGTTCCTCAATGTGCACGTCAATGTCAGTTCCTGTCATTATAGGGTCGCCGTCATAGTGTATAGCGCCCGGTTGGCTTCTGTGAATGTGTATGCGCTTGGCCTTGAACGTCTTTATCTTTGAGTTTTTGTCGAGCGTCCCGTTAAACATGTCGATGCTTATTTGCGGAGCGTCGAATGCCGTAAACGGTTCCATTATGATTACGTCCATCAGCCCGTCGGTCATGGTGGCCTTCGGCGCTATGTATGCATTGTTGCCGTATTGCGACGCGTTGGCACATGCAATGAGGAACGCTTTGTGCCTCGTTGCCTGCGTGTCGTCTTCCACTTCGTAGATTTCGGGTTTGTACTTCAAGCCCTCCTTGAGCACGTTCTCCATGTATGTTATCGGGCCCCGCTTGCCTGCCTCAGCAAATTTCTGGCTTATGAATGCGTCAAACCCCATGCCGCATGTGCAGAAAAAGGGCATGCTGTTTATCACACCGTAATCAAGCGCCTCGATGTTGCACCTGTTTATTATCGCAATGGCTTTCTTTATGTCCATGGGTATGCTCAGGTGGCGGGCCAGGCCGTTGCCCGAACCGCACGGCACTATGCCGAGCGCCGTGTCCGAATGCACCAGTGAGCGGGCCACCTCGTTCACAGTGCCGTCTCCGCCTACGGCCACTGCTATGTCGGTCTTCTCCGCCACGCAACGGCTGGCAATCTCGGCCGCGTGGCCGGCGTATTCTGTGAATATGACTTGGCTGTTGAACGCGCCCTTGTCAATGGACTCCCCTATTATGCGTGGAATCTCATTCTTTCCGTGCGTTCCTGAGCGCGGGTTGACTATGAATACTATCTCTTTCTTCTGAACCATCTCTATGCAAAGTTACATATTTACCTTGTAATAATACTGCTTCGCGGTATAAAAAATCACTAAATACTGGTTTTTTTTACTCAAAACAGGCATTCATTGATAAAAAATATGTAATTTTGCAGCCTGTGTAAAAAAGAAAGAATTCATAACCAAAGATGGGACAATTACAAGAAAGGTACAAGAATTATCGTGAGCCCCAGAAGTTTATGGCGGCAGGCGTGTATCCTTATTTCCGCGCAATAACCAGCAAGCAGGGCACGGAAGTTGAGATGGAAGGGCATAAGGTTCTTATGTTCGGCTCAAATGCTTATACAGGCCTTACCGGCGACCAGCGAATAATCGACGCAGCCAAGGATGCGCTCGACAAGTATGGCTCAGGGTGTGCGGGAAGCCGTTTCCTCAATGGCACCCTCGATTTGCACATACAGCTGGAAAAGGAGCTGGCCGAGTTTGAGGGCAAAGATGACTGCCTGTGCCTGTCGACCGGTTTCTCTGTCAATGCCGGTGTCATTCCTGCTGTAGTAGGCCGTGGAGATTATATAATATGTGACGATCGTGACCATGCGAGCATTGTAGATGGCCGTCGCTTGTCGTTTGCCAAGCAGCTGCATTATAAGCATAATGACATGGAAGATCTTGAGAATCTGCTCAAGACCTTGCCATACGAGGCTGTGAAGCTGATTGTTGTTGACGGCGTGTTCTCAATGGAAGGCGACCTTTGCAAATTGCCTGAGATTGTTGAGCTTAAGCATAAGTACAACTGTTCGGTGATGGTTGACGAGGCTCATGGCCTTGGCGTGTTTGGCAAAGAGGGTCGGGGAGTGTGCGATTATTTCGGGCTTACCGATGAGGTTGACCTCATTATGGGCACTTTCTCCAAGTCGCTTGCAAGCATCGGGGGCTTCATCGCCTCTGACAGTGACACGATAAACTTCCTCAGGCATACTTGCCGCACTTATATATTCAGCGCGTCCAATACGCCGGCTGCAACTGCCGCCGCCCTCGAAGCCTTGCACATACTCAAGCAGGAGCCCGAGAGGATTGAGGCATTGTGGAAGGTCACTAATTACGCTCTGCGCCGTTTCCGTGAGGAAGGCTTTGAAATAGGTGACACAGAGAGTCCTATCATTCCTTTGTATGTGCACGATGTAGACAAGACTTTCCTTGTTACTAAGCTGGCATTCGACGCCGGCGTATTCATCAATCCTGTCATTCCGCCGGCTTGCGCACCGCAAGATACGCTGGTGAGGTTTGCCTTGATGGCTACGCATACGGAAGAACAGGTTGAACGCGGCGTCCAGGCTTTGGCTAAAATCTTTAGGGAACAAAATATAATAAAATAAATTACCCGATAATTTGCGTATTAAAGAAAATATATATACCTTTGCACTCGCAAAAGCAAATGCATTGTTTTAATAACTAAGGTGTTCGGGGTGTAGCGCAGCCCGGTAGCGCTCCTGGTTTGGGACCAGGCGGCCGCAGGTTCGAATCCTGTCGCCCCGACATTCTAAGATAGGTGGAAGTTTAGCATGGCTTCCACCTTTTTATATATCGTTATCCCAAGTCCCAGGTGCTTTTTATGTTTCCTTTGTTATGTTTTGTTGCAAGTTTCTTTATTGGGCGGCGGATGTCCTTTCTCGTGATGGCGACGTGGCAGTGTGCTTAACCGTGTGCCGCGGCCTCGGTGGATTGTTCATACCGGGCGGTGGAAGGAGCATTGCCAGTGTCTTCAAGTCTAGTTTTATTATTCCATCGGCATTCTGTCGTTAATTAAACCTTAAATTGAAGCTGGCCTGTATGCTTGGCTTTGTTTATCAATATGGATTAAACGTAAATTCTGTTTTGCCTGTTTCTTGTTTCGCAGAATACAATCTCATTGCCTTGACGTACATTTTTGGTCATATCATGACATGCGTTTTTCGTTGTGTCGGTATCTGGTTGGATTCTCCCAACAACAGGTGCTGTGTTTTGTTAACGTATTTGTTGATTTCTCGTATTTGCCCACTTCAATTAAAGAAGCGTTGCGCTTGATTCACTAAGTTTTACAAAAATTTCCATAGAAATGAAGTTTTTGCTTGTTTTGTTTTCCCATTTGAGAAAATAATACTATTTTTGTGGGCGGAAACAGAAACACATATATTGAACAATCATCATAAAAATTATTGAGATGGCTAAAGTTGTAACATTAGGCGAGATTATGCTCCGCCTGTCTTCTCCTGGTCAGAAGAGATTCGTACAGAGTGATGTTTTTGATGTCGTTTATGGTGGAGGCGAGGCCAATGTGGCAGTAAGCTGCGCCAACTATGGTCATGATGCGTATTTCGTGTCCAAGTTGCCGAAGCATGAGATAGGCCAGTGCGCAGTCAATGCCTTGCGCCGTTATGGTGTCCACACAGATTTTATAGCTCGCGGGGGCAACCGTGTCGGAATCTACTATCTTGAGACAGGAGCATCAATGCGCCCCTCAAAGGTGATATACGACCGTGCCGGCAGCTCTATTGCCGAGGCCGATCCTCAGGACTTTGATTTCGATAAGATTATGGAAGGGGCCGATTGGTTCCATTGGAGCGGCATAACCCCGGCCATCAGCGACAAGGCCGCTGAGCTAACCAAGCTTGCATGCGAGGCTGCCAAGCGCCATGGTGTGACCGTTTCTGTTGACCTTAATTTCCGCAAGAAGCTTTGGACGTCGGAAAAAGCCCAAAGCATCATGAAACCATTGATGAAGTATGTTGATGTTTGCATTGGCAATGAGGAAGACGCCCAGTTGTGTCTTGGCTTCAAGCCAGACGCAGATGTCGAGGGCGGAAAGACCGATGCCGAGGGCTACTACGGCATTTTCAAGGGCATGATGCAAGAGTTTGGCTTCAAGTATGTCGTTTCTACATTGCGTGAATCGCTGTCTGCCACACACAACGGATGGAAGGCTCTGATTTACAACGGCAAGGAGTTCTATCAGAGCAAGCACTATGACATTATGCCAATAATCGACCGTGTCGGTGGTGGTGACTCTTTCTCGGGTGGTCTCATCCACGGTTTGCTTACCTACCCTGACAACCAAGGCAAGGCATTGGAGTTTGCCGTGGCTGCATCTGCCTTGAAGCATACCATACCGGGCGACTTCAACATGGTCAGCAAGGAAGAGGTTGAGGCACTTGCAGGTGGCGATGCCAGTGGCCGTGTTCAGCGTTAATGGATTAAGAAGTTTCAAAACTATATAGAAATGGCAAGATTTGATAAGATGGCAGTTCTGGCAAAGATGGGCCAGACAGGCATGGTGCCGGTGTTTTACCACAAAGATGCCGAGGTGGCAAAGAAGGTGATAAAGGCTTGCTACGATGGTGGTGTACGTGCTTTTGAGTTTACCAACCGCGGTGACTTTGCCCAGGACGTATTTGCCGAAGTGGTGAAGTATGCGGCTGTTGAGTGCCCCGAGCTTGCTCTCGGTGTCGGTTCGGTTGTCGACCCGGCCACTGCTGCACTTTACATCCAGCTTGGAGCTTGCTTCGTGGTAGGCCCGTTGTTCAACCCGGAAGTGTCGAAGATATGCAACCGCCGCCTGATTCCTTATACCCCCGGTTGCGGCAGCGTGTCGGAAATCGGTGCCGCCCAGGAGACCGGATGCGACCTTTGCAAGGTGTTCCCCGGCGACGTGCTCGGGCCGAAGCTCGTTAAAGGTTTGCTCGCGCCCATGCCATGGTCGAAGCTGATGGTAACGGGAGGCGTGTCGCCCGACGAAGCCAACCTGACATCGTGGATAGAAGCAGGTGTGTTCTGCGTTGGCATGGGGTCAAAGTTGTTCCCGAAAGACGTGGTGGCTGCCGGCAATTGGCAGGCCATAACAGACAAGTGCGTGGAGGCTCTTGGTTATATTGCTAAGGCACGCGCATAATATTGCTACGACAAAAGGCTCCGTGTGGCTGTTGTGCCTATGGAGCCTTTTGCTTTTCTCAGCTTGTTCATGTGTCGATAGGCAGCAGGTAGACAGGCTGAATGATGCTTCTTATGCCTATCACTATCGAAATCTTGATTCAGCAGAGGTATACGCACGCAGGGCATACGACTTGTCGGGCAAGTATGGCGACGGCAAGGCCGAAGCCATTAACAACCTGGCTTTTGTCCATATCATGCGCATGGAGTATGCCGAGGCGACAGAATTGCTCGACGGAGTAGAGAAGTGTACCGACAACCAGGTAGAACTGCTTGTCTCCGACGTGTTGCGTATGCGTATACGCCAGCGAAAGTCAGACAACCGAAGCTTTTATGACAGCAGGGAGAGTGCCAGGGCGCGGCTGCTCAGAATCAACGAAGAGCGAGGCCAGTTGGATTCGCGCCTGCAGCGCCGTTTGCTGTATGCCGAGGTAGAGTATGCCATAGTCAGTTCGGCATATTACTATTATGTGGGCTTGGACAGCCTTGCTGCCAATGCCTTGCTATACGTGGATGCAGACGAGGTGATGCACAACGACACTGCCCAATACCTGAACTACCTGTACAACATAGGCTCGGGCGGAATCATTGTGGAGCCAACGGCAGAGCAGACTCGCAGCAAGGAGTTCGACTGCCTTTGGGAGTGCTACGTCATAGCGTCGCAGAACGGTTATGATTTCTTTGTGGCAAATTCGCTCGAAGCAATGTCAGAGCTGATGTTGGAGTCGGAGTCAAATGCCGACTCGCCGTCGGTAGGACAGTTGTTTGCCGAATATATTGGGTCTGACGACGACATAATGCCTGTTGAACTGGCCGAAGAGTCGCAGCGGTTGTTTGCTTCTTACGGAGATGTTTACCAGGTTGCGGGGGCTTATCGTACCATGGCATCGTGCTATATTGCCGATGACGACTACCAGTCGGCACTGCCCTGCCTTGAGGCATCGTTGGCCAACCAGCAAATACAGCAGGCGCCCGACCTCGTGGCGAGCATCCGCGAGCAGCTGAGCATAGTATATTCTGGCCTCGATGACAAGCCGGCAAGCGACTACAACCGCAACATCTACCTCGATTTGCAGGAGCAGACCAGGCAAGACCGGTATATGGAGTCGCGTGCCGGCATGTTAAGTCAAACGGTAGAGCAGCTAAATGTGATGATTGTTGCGGTAATCTTTGCCATTGCGCTGCTGCTGGTAATGCTATGGCTGTTTGACCATCTGTATCGCAGAAAGAAGGCCCGTGGCAGTATTGACGAACTGTTGGTGCCATTGCGTGAGTGGCATGAGCGCCAGTCGGTGCAGATGGAGGAACTGCGCCGAAAGCGTGAGGCCATCGACGAGGAGAAGCAAGTGTGCCTGCTGCGCAGGAAAGAGTATGCCCGCCAGAACATAGAGAACCGTGCAAAGCTGTCGCTCGTAGGTGCCGTAGTGCCGTTCATAGACCGTATAATCAACGAGCTCGACCATCTGTCAAGCCGATGCGAGCCATTGCCCGTGCGTGAGGGGCGCTACACTTACGTGGCCGAGCTGGCCGACAAGATAAATGAATACAACGATGTGCTTACCCATTGGATACAGTTGCGGCGCGGACAGTTGAGCCTGCACATTGAAAGCTTTTCGCTGATGCCGCTGTTCGCCTTGGTGGGCAAGAGCCGCACGGCCTTTGCCATGAACGGCATAGAGCTTTGCGTGAAGGATACCGATCTCGTGGTCAAGGCCGACAAGACACTCACCCTCTTCATGGTCAACACGCTGGCCGACAACGCCCGCAAGTTCACTGGGCGTGGGGGAAGGGTCGTCATTGAGGCCGCCGACCGCGGCAACCTTGTCGAAGTGTCGGTCAAGGATAACGGTTGCGGCATTGCCGAAGACAAGTTGGGGCATATATTCGACTATAAGCTGCATGAAGGCCATGGCTTCGGGCTCATGAATTGTTGGGGAATAATGGAGAAATACCGCAAGGTAAGCCAGGCCTTCCACGACTGCACCATCAAGGCCGAGAGTGAACCCGGGCGCGGG
>OHMY01000667.1_pt1 | contig 16446 bp, 11 predicted proteins | sample 1569381 | NCBI WGS metagenome assembly OHMY01 (sample SAMEA3879528, study PRJEB24766) | human gut metagenome | biome: human-associated habitat; feature: feces | place: USA | collected 1985/1987
GCAGACGCAGCAAGAACTAAAAAACACCATGAACGCCATGCAGCCGCCCCAGAGCGTTGAGGAAGTAAAGGCAACTCTGGAAACCACCGAGAAAGGCGGCGTCCGCCAGAGCATACGGAACTGCCTGACCGTATTCCAGCGTGACCCTGTGCTTGCCGGGGCAATCGCCTACAACATCCTGACCGACCGCAAGGACATCATAAAGCCCATCGGTTTTCACAGAGAAAGCACAGCCCTGACCGATACGGACATGAAGTATCTGCTTCTCTATCTGGAGGAAACCTACGGGCTTACCAGTGAGAAAAAGATTGAAACCGCCATCGGGATTGTGGCGAATGAGAATAAGTACCACCCCATCCGGGATTTTCTGAACAGCCTTGCATGGGACGGGACTGAGCGCATCCGCTTCTGTCTGCGGCACTTTCTGGGAGCTGATGTGGACGATTACACCTATGAAGCCTTGAAGCTGTTCATGCTGGGGGCGATTACAAGGGCATTTAAGCCCGGAAGCAAGTTTGAAATCATGCTGTGTCTGGTAGGCGGTCAGGGGGCTGGCAAATCCACCTTCTTCCGGCTGCTGGCAGTCCGGGACGAGTGGTTTTCCGATGATTTGCGGAAGCTGGACGATGATAACGTGTACCGCAAGCTGCAAGGTCACTGGATAATTGAAATGTCGGAAATGATGGCAACCGCCAATGCCAAGAGCATTGAGGAAATCAAGTCCTTTCTAAGCCGCCAGAAAGAGGTTTACAAAATTCCCTATGAAACTCACCCGGCAGACCGCCCCCGTCAATGCGTGTTCGGCGGCACTTCCAACGCCCTTGACTTTCTCCCCCTTGACCGTTCCGGCAACCGCCGATTTATCCCGGTCATGGTGTACCCGGAGCAAGCCGAGGTTCACATTTTGGAGGACGAAGCCGCTTCCAGAGCCTATATCAGCCAGATGTGGGCGGAAGCAATGGAGATTTACCGAAGCGGCATGTTCAAGCTGTCATTCAGCCCAGCCATGCAGCGGTATCTCAAAGAACACCAGCGGGATTTTATGCCGGAGGACACCAAAGCCGGGATGATACAGGCGTATCTTGATAAGTACACCGGGAGCATGGTCTGCTCCAAGCAGCTCTACAAGGAAGCCTTGAACCATGCCTTTGACGAGCCGAAGCAATGGGAAATCCGGGAAATCAACGAGATTATGAACCAGTGCATTTCCGGCTGGCGGTACTTCCCGAACCCAAGAATGTTTTCCGAATATGGCAGACAAAAGGGCTGGGAGCGTGAAAACCCGGCAACGGACTCCGGCAACCCGTCTGAAAAAACGATGGACGGTTTTGTGGAGGTCACAGAACAGATGGAGCTTCCATTCTGAAAATGACAGCCCGTTGCACCCCCTGTTGCTATCCCGTTGCCGAGCCGGTTGCCGGGGAAAACCCCTTATTTCCGGGCTTTTCTCCCTTATAACAACCAAAACAACAGAAAAATAAAAGAAAAGTATAAATAGTAACCATCGCCAGATTGAGATTGTTTGCAAGGTCTTTTGAAGCCCGTTGCCGGACTTCGTTGCCGACACCCTCTGTCTGGCTATTTTCATGTATGGAGGATAACTGCCTATGGCAAAAAACAAAACAGAGATTCATGTTACAACGGTGTTTGACGGGGAACTGGACGCCACTGATGTGTTCGTCAGCCTGATTTCCCAGAAATACGGAAAGACAAATACAAAAGAATATCTTGCTAAAAAGAAAGATATAAGCTATAATAAAGATGAGGTTCAAAAGAGCCAGATACCGTCTGGATTGTGTGGGTAAATGGCTATGATGAACGAAATGGAATACAGAACAATCGGTTCGGCACTTGCCGGGGGCTATCGTGCAGCGGTCTATTGCAGGCTGTCAAAGGACGATGACCTGCAAGGCGAAAGTGCCAGTATCGCAAACCAGCGTGATATGCTGGAAAAATACTGCGAAAAGCAGGGATGGGAGGTTGTGGCAGTCTATCAGGACGATGGCTTCACAGGTCTTAATATGGAGCGTCCTGATTTACAGAGAATGTTGAGAGCCATTGAGCGCAGGCAAATCAACCTTGTCATCACGAAAGACCTCAGCCGACTGGGGCGTAACTATCTGCAAACCGGGCATTTGATTGAGGACTTTTTCCCAAGAAACGGTGTCCGCTATATCGCCATGAATGACGGTATCGACACCCTGCGGGATAACAACGATATTGCCCCGTTCAAGAATATCCTGAACGAGATGTACAGCAAGGATATTTCCAAGAAAGTCCATTCCTCTTATCTTCTGAAAGCGCAGAAAGGACAGTTTACCGGGTGTCTTGCCCCGTTTGGGTATCGGAAAGACCCGGAGGACAAAAACCATCTGCTCATTGACGAGGAAACCGCCCCGATTGTGCGGCTGATTTTCGGATATGCCCTGAACGGTCATGGTCCGAACTATATCCGCAGACGGCTGGAGGAAGAAAAAATCCCCTGCCCCACATGGTGGAACCGGGAACGGGGGCTTCGCAATACCCGCACCAAATGGGAAAAGAAAGACCCGGAAAACGGGCGGTATATGTGGGACTTCTCCGTTATCAAAGACCTTTTGATGAATCCCGTCTACACCGGGGCGATTGCTTCCCAGAAAAAGGACTACCGTTTCAAAATCGGCACGATTGGGGAAAAGAAGCCGGAGGACTGGATTGTGGTGGAGGGACAGCATGAACCGCTGATTGACCGCATGAGCTTTGACATTGTGCAGAACAAGCTGAAATCCCGCCAGCGTCCGGGGCAGACCAATGAAATCAGCCTGTTTGCCGGACTGATAAAATGCGGCGAGTGTGGGAAGTCGCTGACGGTACGCTACACAAACGCAAAACATCCCCAGCGGATTTATTCCTGCAAGACCTACAATGCCTTTGGAAAGAACCACTGCACCCAGCACCGGATTGATTATGACACCCTTTACAGCCATGTGCTGCGGAAAATCCGGGAATGTGCCAGAGCTGCCCTGATGGACGGGGAAGCGGTTGCCGACCGCCTGACCAATACCTGTGAAGCCGAGCAGCGGGAACAGCGGGAAGCAATGGAACGCTCCCTTACAAGGGACGAGGAACGGATTGAGGTTCTGGACAAAATGGTAATGCGGCTTTATGAGGATATGATTGCAGGGCGTATCAGTGAGCAGAATTTCAACACCATGCTGGAAAAGACACAGACCGAGCAGACGGAGCTTAAAACAAAAGTGTCCGAGGGCAGAAAGCGGCTGTCCGATGAAGTCCAGCTTGCCAATGACGCAAAACAATGGGTGGAAGCCATTCAGGAATACGCCAACATCACAGAGCTGGACGCAGCCACCCTCAACCGCTTAATCAAAGAAATCGTCGTGCATGAGCGCATTGACGAAGATAAAACAAGACACATTTCTATCGAAATTCATTTTAATCTCAAACCCATCCCGGAGGTGGAACAGGTCACTGCCTGACCTGTCCCGCCGGGACGGTTCTCTTAAAAACACCATATAGATTTTTTGTACGCCGCCGCCCGCCATCGAGCAGAGTTTTACACCTAATTGGGGATAAAACAGCTTATGAGTGGCGGTGGCATCATCATTGTGGCACAGACGGTAATCCCACAGCTTACCACACTGTTCTCATAATTCATGGGCGGGATCATTGATAAGATTACTGAATTCATAAAGGAACTGTTGCAGGGATGGGTGCTGACAAACTTTGAAACCATGTTTACCGATGTCAATGACAAGGTAGGCACGATTGCAGGGGAGGTCAGCAAAACTCCCAGCACTTGGAACTCCGGTATTTTTGATATGATAAAAACCCTGTCCGACAACGTGATGATTCCCATAGCGGGAATGATCATCAGCTTTGTACTCGTCTATGAGCTTATTTCCATGGTCATTGACAAAAATAACCTGCATGACTTCAATACAGCCATTTTTATCCGCTTTTTTATGAAAGCGTGTATTGCAGTCATGCTTCTTAGCAAGACTTTTGACATTGTAATGGCAGTATTTGATGTGGGAAGCCATATCGTAAATTCTGCCGCATCAGCGATTACCGGAAGTACCAGTATTGATGTTTCAAGTACGCTGCAGACGATGTTCAATGAGCAGTTTTCGGAGATGAGCATAGGCGAGCTGTTAGGACTGGGGATGGAGACCATGATCGTCAGTTTATGTATGAAAATCATGTCAGTCCTTATCACCGTCATTCTTTATGGGCGAATGATTGAAATATATCTTTATGTATCAGTAGCACCTGTTCCCTGTGCAACCGTAACCAACCGGGAATGGGGAACGATAGGAACTAATTATTTTAAGGGACTTTGTGCATTGGCATTTCAGGGCTTTTTTATGATGGTGTGCGTCGCAATCTATGCGGTGCTGGTGGCAGGTGTGGCAGTAGCCGACAACCTGCATACGGCACTCTGGTCGGTGGCAGCATATACTGTGATTTTATGTTTTCCCTGTTTAAGACAGGTTCGCTGTCAAAATCTATCTGGAATGCGCACTAAGGGAGGAACGACATGGCAATATCTGTGCAGGTGCCAAAAGATTTGTCCGGTATCAAGACAAAAGTGGCACTGAACTTGACAAAGAGACAGATCATCTGTTTCAGCGGTGCGGCAGTAGCCGGGATACCCTTGTATTTTTTAACCAAGGGACTGATCGGAACATCAGCCGCATCACTTCTTATGATGGGAGCAATGCTTCCGTTCTTCTTTTTTGCGATGTATGAGAAAAACGGGTTTCCGGCGGAGAAGATTTTGTATTTTATGCTCCGGCAGAAGATACTCACACCGGGCATAAGACCATACCGGTCAGAGAACTTATACAAGCAGTTGGAAGAAAAAGAAAAATTACGAAGGGAGGTTCGTTATCTTGAAGAAAAAGCAAAAGGCAGAACCGGAAAGCCGCAGAAAAAGCAGTTATAAAGGCAATAGCAGGAACAACAGTAAAAGTGGCGGTCTTACCTTTTCAGAAAAGAAGCGTCTTATACAGTTAAAGCATATTTTATCGGGAAAGAGCATTGAGAAAGAAAAGCCGACTACCGCACAAAGGACGATCACTTTTGAAAAGATGTTCCGTGACGGTATCTGTCAGGTCAGCCACCGTTATTATACAAAGATGGTGGAATTTTTTGATATAAACTATGAGCTTCTGGAAGTGGATGACCAGGCGGACATACTGGCACAGTACAGCAAGCTTATCAATTATTTTGATCCGTCTGTGAGGTTTGAACTGGTGCTTTTCAACAGGCAGGTCAACGAGCAGATGCTTACAGAACAGTTTGACATTCCGTGGCAGGAGGATGATTTTAACGACATCCGTGAGGAATACACGGAGATGTTAAAGAAGCAGGCGGCAAAGGGCAACAACGGTATCATCAAATCAAAATATCTGATTTTTGGTGTAGAAAGCAACGGCTACAAGGAAGCCAAGAGCCGCCTTAACAACATTGAAAAAGATGTAATACGGAACTTAAACAACATAGGAACCCTTGCGAGGGGACTGGACGGAAAGGAAAGACTGCGCATCCTGCATGAATATTTTAATCAGGATACCATGGAGCCTTTCCGTTTTTCATTTAAGGATTTGGCAGAATCCGGTAAGTCGGTCAAGGACTATATTGCACCGCCGGGATTTGATTTCCGCTATCCGAACCGCTTTAAGTCAGGGAATATGTATGGCTGTGTGTCCTATCTGGATATTATCGCACCGAAGTTTACGGACGAGCTGATCAAGCATCTTCTGGATATTGATGCTAATCTTACGATTTCCATGCACATGCAGACGGAAGATCCGGTAAAGGCAATCAAGAAGTTAAAAGCGGTCATTTCCAATATCCAGAAGATGAAGATTGAGGAGCAGAAAAAGGCAGTCCGAAGCGGTTACGATATGGATATTCTTCCAACAGACATCGTGACTTATGAAAAGGACACGCTGGAATTTCTCGATGATTTGAATACGAGCAACCAGAAGATGATCAACATGACATTCCTTATTACCTGTTATGGCAGAACCAAGCGGGAACTGGAGAGCTTAATGCAGAGAGTGTCCGGTATTATTCAGCAGGCAAACTGTGACCTCAGATGTTTACAGTATTTGCAGGAGCAGGGCCTTATGGCATCTGCACCGATTGGGTGCAATGAAACCGGAATTGAGCGTACTCTTTCCACAAAAAGCACCGCAATCTTAGTACCATTCTGCACGCAGGAATTATTTATGCCTGCTCCGGCAATCTATTACGGGTTAAATGCACTCAGCAACAACATGATCATGGCAGACCGCAAAAGGCTCCGTACACCAAACGGAGTTATCTTAGGAACACCCGGAAGTGGTAAGAGTTTTAGTGCAAAGCGTGAGATTTTAAGCTGTTTTCTTATCACAAAGGACGACATTATTATCTGCGATCCGGAGGGCGAGTATTTTGCACTTGTAGCTGCACTTCATGGACAGGTGGTAAAACTTGCCACCAATTCCAAAGACTATCTGAACCCTATGGATATTCAATTGAGCCATAAGGGGGATAAGGAAGCATTAAAACTGAAATCTGATTTTATCATAACATTATGTGACCTGATCGCAGGTGGCAAGGACGGTCTGGAGAACGATGAGAAAGGTATCATCGACGAATGTATCCGTCATATTTATGACAAGTATTTTGAAAATCCGGTGCCGGAAAATATGCCGCTGCTGGAAGATTTATATGATGCCCTGTTAGCACACAAAAATCCAAAGGCGGAGCGTATCGCAAACAGCCTTGTGCTGTATGTGCATGGTTCCCAGAATTACTTCAACCACCATACCAACGTAGACAGCGGCAATCGTATCATGTGCTTTGACATCAGAGATTTGGGAAACCAGTTGAAAGAGCTGGGTATGTTAATCGTGCAGGATGCGGTTTGGAACAGGGTATCGCAGAACAGGGAGCGAAAGATTGCTACCCGTTATTACTGTGATGAGTTCCACCTTCTTCTGAAGGAGAAGCAGACAGCTATTTATTCCGTGGAAATCTGGAAGCGTTTCAGAAAATGGGGCGGTATTCCGACAGGTTTGACGCAGAACGTGGGCGATTTTCTTCGTTCTGAGGAGATTGAAGGTATTTTGGGTAACAGCGATTTTGTGTATCTGTTAAATCAGAATGCCAAAGATCAGGCAATTCTCGCTGATAAGCTGGGACTTTCTGATAAGCAGCTTTCCTATGTCACCAACTCCGAGCCGGGAAGTGGTCTGATACTGTTTGACAATGTGGTAATTCCATTTGTAGACAAATATCCGACAGACACCAAGACTTACAGAATTATGAATACCAAGCCGGAGGAATCGGTGCAGAAGGAGGACGCAGTGTAAATGGCAGAAAAAAGACAGAAGAAGCAGGCGGCAAAGGCATTTGAAAAAGAGACATTTTCCAAAGATAAGGAAGTGACTGGAGTAAAACATATAGAACACAGGCAGGACAACACCTTTTCTGTGGAAAACCAGTTTAGTGCCAGCGAGAAGCCTGTGAGCAATCTGCCAAGGGATGCGAACCATGGCAGTCGTACAGGAAAAGCAACTTCTGGTCACAGCGTCCAGAAGTCAGAGTTTAATACTGGGACAGAATACAGGAAAAATAATAAGAAAAAATATTACCGACAGCAACAACAGGACACTTCTGGTCACAGCGTCCAGAAGTCGGAAGCCGAAGCGGAAAAGACATTCTTAAAGGAAAACAGCTTTATCAATGAGGAAAACGGTAATGCTACAAATTTCCATACAGAGGACGCAGACAGTTTTCAGGACAATTACCACGTTAGAAATACCTACCAACGGTCTGAGGAAAAAGGAAAATATCACAAAAGGCGTGTGCAGAGAGAACATGCACACAGAGAGCGTGCAAAGTCAGAAAATGCAAAGCAGTCCGATTATGGAGATCTTCAGACAAAGGACGCCACATTTTCGCAGGGGCAGGCGGACGAATTTACAGACCAAAAAGTACAGAAGGCTTTTGATAAGTCGGAAAAGAACCGCCGAAAGTTGCAGAAAGCAAAGGACAAGATGCCGACAAAGCGGCAGTATGAGATGAAGCGTGTCTTTGATGAACAGACCGGAAAAGCAAAGTATGTTGTGGTTCCGGTGGATGTGGAGAAGCCATTTAAACCGGATGGACTGGGAAAAACTGCGGTTCACAAGCTCCAGACCGAAAATATGTATTTTGTGCATCGCAAGATTGCAGAGACAGAAAAGGATAATTCTGCTGTGGAGGGCGCACACAAGACGGAACAGCGAGCCGAGGATATTTACCACTATATGAAGTATCACCGCAAGAGCAAGGCACAGAGAAAGCGTGACCGCTTAGAGCGATTGCACAAAAAACAGGTTACAGCGGATATGAAGCTGGAGTATGAGAAATTCATCAGTGAAAATCCACATCTAAAGGGCAACAGTCCAAAGAAGCAGTTGCAAAGGCAGCTACAGAAACAGCGCATCAAGCGTGAGTATGCCAAGGCAAGGCGGGTAGGAGCAGAAGCCAAGACTGCAAAGGAAACATTTACAAAGACAGCCAATGCTGCAACCGGGATTGCAAAGAAGTTACAGGAAATTGCCACGAAAAATAAAACACTGATTATCACAGTGGGTATTTTTGCACTTCTGCTCATTATGATCATGTCGGCACTATCAAGCTGCGGTTCCATGTTTACCGGAACTGTGACAACAACGATGGCAAGCACATATCTTAGCCTTCCGGCAGAGATTGATGCAGCAGATTTATCTTTTACAGAAAAGGAAATGGAGCTGCAAAATAAGATTGACCGGATTGAAACTGATTATCCGGGATATGATGAATACGATTATAACCTTGGTGCAATCGGGCATGATCCGTACACACTGATCAGTTATCTTTCCGCAGTCCATACGGAATTTACTGCCGCAGGAATAGAGAGTGAGATTCAGGAATTATTTGATGCCATGTATTCACTCACTACCGAGGAAGTAGAGGAAACACGGACAAGGACAGTCACAAAGACCGGAACCAGAATAGTAACAAATCCGGACGGGACTACCCGTACCGAGGAATACGAGTATGAGGAGGAAGAAGAATATACCGTAACAATTCTTCGTGTCACACTTACGGTCACACCGCTTGAGAGCATTGTAGCCGGACGCATGGACAGCGAACAGACGGAAATTTTTGGAGCCTATACGGAGACAAAAGGCGGCTTACAGGTCTTTGCTTCTCCGGTTGATTATTACTGGTATTACTATATCAGCAGTTATTATGGCTACCGGAAAAATCCAAACACCGGAGCCGAGGAGCTTCACAGGGGTGTGGATATAGCGGTGCCGACAGGAACGTTTGTATATGCGGCACATGATGGAACGGTAACAGAAGCAACTTACGATTCCTATTATGGAAATTATGTGGTGATTACGGACAGTAAGGGATATACCACAAAATATGCCCACATGGACAGCTTAAATGTGTCCGCAGGGCAGAGTGTAAAAAAAGGTGACAATATAGGCAAAAGCGGAAATACAGGAAGCAGTACCGGAAGCCACCTTCATATCGAATGTCTGTATAACGGGGAATATTATAACCCGTTATTTTATTTTGAAGCAGGAGAACAGACCATTTATGGAGAAACAACGGGCGGCACCGGAGGAGGAACCAGCAATGTGATACCGCCGGAATCCTATGATGATGTAACCGTACAGACGCTTATGCGTGAAGCAAACAGGTATCTGGGAATGCCATATACTTTTGGCGGCACAGCTCCGGCTAGTTTTGACTGTTCCGGTTTTGTATGCTGGGTATTTTCAAACAGTGGCGTACATAACCTGCCAAGAACCACAGCACAGGGCATTTATGACCAGTGTACTCCGGTATCAGCGGCAGATGCAAAGCCAGGGGACATTATATTTTTTACAGGAACCTATAATGCAGGACGTCCGGTTACACACGTTGGTATCTACTGTGGAAACGGTACGATGGTGCATTGCGGTGATCCAATTCAGTACACATCAATCAATACTTCTTACTGGCAGAGCCATTTCTATGGTTTTGGAAGATTGAATTAGCGAAGGGAGGAATTATTTTTGTCAGTAGAACGAATCAATTCACAGCTTAAAAAGGTCAGAGAGCAGATAGCACAGCTACAGGCAAAGGAAAAAGACCTTGCAGAACAGAAACAGATGGCGGAGGATGCCGAAGCCATGAAGATCATACGAAAATATAAAATCTCATCGGAGCGTTTGCAGATGTTAAACAAGCTCAGTGAGGATGAAGTCAGAAATTTATTACAGAAACGGGAACAGGAAAAGGAGGTTTCAATCAATGAAAAACAGGAAATTATCGGCTAGGGCGGTAGTGTCCCTTATGCTGTCGGCAATACTTTTTTGTATGCCGATTGGGGCATTTTTTGCCAACAGGACAAATACGATAGAGGTTCATGCGGAGGATACTGCCGAGCAGAAAACGGAAAGTGCAAGTGACGCAGAAAATACAGTTACACCCGGCAATGGCAGGGAAGAAAATTCAGGAACAGATACCGGAGAGGGAAAGACGGAAAATTCCACAGAAGGCACAAGTGAGGAGACACAGCCTGCCGCAAAATGCACCTGCAAAGAAAAGTGCAGCCAGTATGCGGTGGATGAAGATTGTGAGGTGTGTGCAAAGAACTATAAGGAATGTACCTATATCAATCCGAGCGTAAAAATCACAATCAATACACCTTCTGGGTGGCATAACGATACCACTAAGGTGATAGTCAAAGTAGAAGATACGATAGTTTCCGGTAATTTTACCGTTCAGACAGTAAAGGCGAAAGTCGGGCAGAATGGAAGCTGGACAGATATTACCGAGGATATGTACATAGAGATTTCCGAAAACAGCACTATTTATGTGCAGGTCACAGACCAGAAGGGCAAGACCTATGAGAAAAATCGCTATATCAAGTGCTTTGATTTTACGAAGCCTACCTTAAATGCGGCAGTCAGCGATGGTCTATTGAGTATTCAGGCACATGATACGGATTCCGGTATCAAGGCAATCTATGTCAATGGCTATGAGTTTACCGACCATACGAATGGTGCTTTGAATATCCGTCTGCAACAGTTTGATGCAGGATATCAGTATTTCACGATTTCAGCCATGGATAATGCAGGAAATACCTCAGAAATCTATAAAACAGCCAATCCGTATTACACCGATCCGGAAAACAAGGACAGCAATGAAAAAGATCCGGCACAGCAGCTCCCGGTGGATGCGTCAGCAACCAAGCCTAGCTCTGCAACCGCACAGGTTACAGACCATACCAAGACAGACAGCAATGGAAATACTGTTTCCCAAACAGGCAGTGGAACAACTTCAAGCAGTACAGGAACATCAGCCAAGCAGTCCCCGAGTACGGGAGATACTTCTAAGGATACCGACCAGAGCAGTGACAGCCAGACTTCTGAAAAAGGCAAGGAATTTTATACAATCCAGACTGCATCAGAAAAGGTATTTTATCTGGTGATTGATCGTGACGGGGAAGATGAAAAGGTATATTTCCTTACCGAAGTCAGTGAAAATGACCTGTTAAATACCACAACGGATAACAGCGAGACACTTCCGAAAAATTCAGCAGCATTGGAATCTGCAATTCCTACCAAAGACAGTGCATTGTCAAATAATAATGCAGATACCACAGGAGAGAAAAAACAGGGAACGGAAAGTGTTGAGGGCAGTACCGAAGAAAGCACGGAGGATACAAGTAAGCCGAAAGAGGATACCGCAAAAGCAGATGGTTCCGGCTTTACATATATTTTAATAGGCATTGCTGCGGTAGCTGTGATCGGAGTGGTATATGTTGTGAAGTCTAAGAAGAAAAAGGAAAACTTCATTGATGAGGATGAAGATGAGGACGAGCTTGACGAGGACTATGATTATGAGGACGAGGACGAAGCCGAGCAGGATTCAGACGAAGCATTCTTAAATGGTGGCGATGATACGGAATCAGAGGACACAGGCGAGAATGACAGTGAAGATAACAGTGACAACGATAATGATGAAGAAAACGGGGAGGAATAGAGATGGAGCTTGTAATTGCAGAGAAGCCGAGCGTGGCACAGAGCATTGCGGCAGTTCTTGGTGCCACACAGCGTAAGGACGGTTATTTGGAAGGCAATGACTATCTGGTATCATGGTGCGTGGGACATCTGGTAGAACTGGTACAGCCGGAAAGCTATGAGGAAGCATGGAAGAAATGGAGCTATGAGAGCCTTCCAATCATTCCGCAGGAATGGCAGCATGAAGTGAAAAGTGATACAAAAGCACAGTATCAGATTTTGAAAAAGCTCATGCATGATGACAGGGTTGATGCCGTTGTATGTGCTACTGATGCCGGAAGGGAGGGTGAGCTGATCTTTCGCCTGACCTACAACATGGCAGGGTGCAGAAAACCGATGAAGCGGTTATGGATTTCTTCCATGGAGGAAAGTGCTATCCGTGACGGTTTCCATAATCTTCGCCCAGACAGCGACTATGATAACTTGTATCATTCGGCATTATGCAGGCAGGAAGCCGACTGGCTTGTGGGTATCAATGGCACTAGGCTTTTTACGGTATTGTATGGTGGCAAGGCATTAAAGGTCGGCAGAGTGCAGACACCGACACTTGCCATGCTGGTAGACCGTGAAAGTAAAATCATGAATTTCAAGAAAGAAGCCTATTATATGGCTCATATCATGGAAAATGGTCTGGATGCTGTATCGGAGCATATCAGTGATAAAACGGAAGCAGAGAGGATTGCAGGAGCCTGTGAAAACGGACAGGCTCTTGTCACTTCCGTGGTAAAGGAAGAAAAGTGGGTGGCACCGCCGAAGCTCTATGACCTTACCACACTCCAGAGGGATGCAAACCGTCTGTTTGGCTTTACTGCCAAGCAGACATTGGAATATACGCAGAGCCTTTATGAGAAAAAGTTAGTAACATATCCGAGAACAGACAGCCAGTACCTTTCCGATGACATGGAAGGTACTGCAAAAAATGTGATCGAAGCGATTTTCAATTCTCTGTTATTTGAGCAGAATATCATGTTCAATCCAGATATTAAAAGAATTTTGAACAGCAAGAAAGTTACGGACCACCATGCAATCATTCCGACCATGGAGATCATCAAACAGGACTTAAAGGTGATTCCTGAGAGTGAAATGAAGATCCTTTCATTATGTGCGAACCGTCTGCTGTGTGCAACCGGGGAGAAGCACATTTATAATTCCACAAAGGCAGAGCTTACCTGCAACGAGATTGTGTTTAAGGTATCCGGTAAGGAAGTATGGAAAAATGGATGGAAGGAATTTGATGATTTCTTCAAAAATTCCTATAAGACCACAGAGGATAAATCGGATGCCGAGGAAGAAAAGAAGCTGCCGGAGCTTCGTGAGGGCATGATGATTGCAGTGGAGCAGACAAAGGTTTCCGAGCATTTCACACAGCCACCGAAGCATTATACTGAAGATTCCCTTTTGTCGGCAATGGAGCGAGCCGGAGCAGAGGATATGGGTGATGAGGTGGAGAGAAAAGGACTTGGCACACCTGCCACCAGAGCCGATATCATAGAAAAGTTGGTAAAAGACGGATTTGTGAAACGTGAGAAAAAGCAGATGATCCCGACAGAGGACGGAATGAAGCTGATCACGATACTTCCGGATGTAGTAAAATCTCCGAAACTGACCGCTGACTGGGAGAATAAGCTTACTCTTGTATCCAAAGGAGAAGTTGCTGCAGAACAGTTTATGTCAGGTATTGAAGCAATGGTAACTGATCTTGTAAAGACCTATCACAGCGTTAGTGATGAACATAAAGCCATGTTTGGCACAGGCAAGGGTGGACAAGAAGTGCTAGGCAAATGCCCGAAGTGTGGTGCTGATGTAGTCAAGGGAAAATTCGGAGCGTATTGTACCGGGAAATGTGGCATGAATGTCGGCAAGGCACTTGGGGTAACACTTTCCGATACACAGGTCAAGAGCCTGCTTCAAGGGAAAAAGATACTTGTAAAAGGTCTGAAGGGCAAGAAAGGCAGCTACGATGCTTATTTGATTCCAGAGAGGATAGAGGAGTTTTCTTACACGAAGGACGGTAAAGAAATCAAGGGATTACAGTATAAATTTAAGATGGAATTTCCACCGAAAAAGGACAAATAGAAGAAAACAATTCCAAAATAATTTGTAAGATTTTGTCGAAAACTGTCATGTATATAGTGAAGGGAGGACTTTGGCATGAATAAGGAAAAAGAAATAGATATGCTGAAAGAAAAACTTGACTATTATACGTTGGTAGCAACCGATGAGGAATTTGATGCCGAGGAAGTTATAAAAATTGTAAAAAGGCTGGAAGAACTTGAACCGACAGAAGCACCGGAAAAATCTGTCGATGAATTTTTGGACGATTTCTGGAAATATTGCGAGGAACGAGAAAGGGAGGAAAAAATACTAGAAGAATTTCGGAAGCAGAAATAGCTGTATCTATGATGAAAAAAGTGTGGTATTATGAGAGAAAGAAATTTACAAATCGGAAGTTGACAAGGAGTTTTGATAGCGTGAAAAAAATATTTCTTAAAATTGTGATAGGGGTTGTTCTTGTTTGTATTTTATTTGTTTGTTTTCTTTATACGAACAATGAGATCGGCGTGACTTCATCTAAGCTGGAGGCAGATATTCGTTCGTCGCAGAAGATTAAGGATGATTGGACGGTCGATGGAAGCGTTTCCAGCACGATGGCTGCATATATTTCTTACCCTCAGGATTTGAGTGACCATTCTTTTTCCGTCTATGTCAACCGCCCTGGTCTTTCCTTTGGATACTTTTTCCGTGGGGGTGGAAACCTTTCGGGGGTTCAAAGAGGAATTGCCGAGTACACCGTAGAAGGATATAATGAGCGAGCATTTATTTCTATGAATCAGCAACAGGTAACACAGCTTGAAATAGATGACGGCAACACAATTCAAGTGCTTGACATTGACAGCAATAAACCTTTTGCGATTGTTTTGCCTATAAATGCGGGAACCATTACATTCTATGATGTGAATGGCAATACTGTGGAATACTGGAACAATTCTCTTTGACAACTTCAAGTTTGCCGAAATATATTTCTAACTTTCCCTATTTTACAGACATTCCAGCCCATTCATTAGTGAAATGATATGTATTTTCCCTTATTTTTGCCCTTATGAGATAATCGTAAGGGAAATAAGGGAAAGTTTTATTTAGTCATTGCCTGCCACTTTATCAAGTAACCTTGCAGATTCCCGCTTGGCTTTTCTTGTAGAGTGTGCATAGACATTCATGGTGGTACTGACATCTGAGTGCCCTAACAGTTCCTGCACATCCTTTGGTGCTGCTCCATTTGCCAGAAGGTTGCTTGTGTAGGTGTGTCGCAACTGGTGAAAATGAAATCCTTCAAATCCATCCAGTTTCTGAGCAATCTTCCTGCAAACAATTCCTAACGTGCTTGGCAGTTCCAAACTTCCATCCGGTCTTAAGCAGACAAAGGATATTTCCTTATAATCTTCTGGAACATTCTCTGTTCCGTCCAGATGATAGAACTCATAGTAAACTCTGTTTTTGTCTTTTACTTCTCTGTAGTAGTTTTTATGGTAAAGTTCTCCGTACTGCATTCGGTTTTTAAGTTGTTCCTTTCGGGCATTGCGAAGAATCTCTGCCAGTGTATCTCCAAAATCAACAATCCTTACCTTTTTTCGTTTGGTTGGTCCGATGATATTCTTGTGCCTTGAACCATCATATCGGATACTGCGTCTGATTGTAAGGCACTGTTCTTCAAGATTCACATCCTGCCATGCCAGACCACAGGCTTCACCGATACGAAGTCCTGCATAATAAGCTATCTGGATTGGAAGTATTGCCGGTGGATTGTAATTCTGTAGAAATTCAATCAGTCTTTCATAATCCTCTCGTGGAATTGGCTGTATATCGCCATCCATGTCATCATCGGAAAACAGGTCAACCTCATCCGTCTGGTATTTCAGCTTAATATACTGCATCGGATTGAAAGTGATATATTGCTTTGGTGATACTGCAAATCGGAATGACTGCTGTAATACTGCCGAGAAAGAACGAATGTAATCTTTGCTATAACCTTTTCTTTCTGAACCATCTGGATAAGTGCCACCAAAGGAAAGCAGATCGAAGAAGGCTTGTAAATGCTCAGATGTTACATTTTTCAACTTTCTCTCTGAAATTGGATGCTTCTTGATGTTGGTAATGGCACCGAGGTAATTCTGGACTGTCCCATTACTGAGCGTACCGGTCTTTAATTCTTCCTCTGCCCATATATCAAGTAATTCTCCAATTGTAATATTTTCCGACTTTGCAATGAATTTCTTGCTTTCGTAATCGTCCATTGCCTGACGGAGCAGTTTTTCCGTTTCACTTTTACTTTCTGTTCCAGCGT
>OHMY01000684.1_pt1 | contig 15982 bp, 13 predicted proteins | sample 1569381 | NCBI WGS metagenome assembly OHMY01 (sample SAMEA3879528, study PRJEB24766) | human gut metagenome | biome: human-associated habitat; feature: feces | place: USA | collected 1985/1987
AGTCGTGTACGTCCAGTACACTCCATCTTCGAAAAGAAATCTATCCTCGAAAATCCTTCACAAATCTTTACCAACTTATTTTTTAACGCTTACTTACAAGGAAATAATTGCAAATGAGAAGAATAGCGGCAAAATATCTTTATACCAATGAATCTTCACAGCCTGTGGAAAACGGCTTTGTGGAGGTCGATGAGAACGGCAATGTCCTGCGTACAGGAGTCTTTACCGACAAGGACGCCGAACCGGAGTACTATGACGGCGCTGTCGTACCGGGACTCGTGAACACGCATTGTCACATGGAATTGTCCTACCTGCACAAGAAGTTCAGGAAAGGAACCGGCATGGCGGGATTCATCGACCAGATCAATGAAATGCGCGACACTTCCTCGATGGAGAAGAAGAAAGCGGACATTGAATTCTGGATGAAGACATTGTGGGACAGGGGCGTATCTGCGATGGGAGATATCAGCAATTGCAGTGATTCCTTCGAATGCAAGTCCAAGTCGCCGATGTATACGAGGACTTTTCTGGAGGTGTTCGGTACGGAGCCGCAGGATTGTGACAATGTCATGAGCGGTGTGCTGGAACTCAAGAAAGTGGCGGACAGCTTCGGCCTGGATGCCGCTCCGGGGCCTCACGCTTGTTATACCATGAGCCCGGAACTTCTTACGGCGGTTTCCATAGAGGGATTGAAATCCGGTTACCTGTCGTTCCATAGTGAAGAGACTCAGGAAGAGGAAGATATGATGATTTCCGGCTCAGGTGCAATGTTTGAGAACCGTAAGAAGGCCGGCATGAGCATGCCGCCTGTGACGGGGAAATCTTCGTTGCTTTATTTCATTGACAGACTTGAAAAGGCTCATCCGGCACCATTTGACGAGCATATTCTGCTTGTCCATGAATGCTGCATGAACGAGGAAGGAATTGAGGCGGTGAAGAAGGTGATGCGTCATCCGTTCATCGCATTGTGTCCTTGCTCCAATATATTTATACACAATGCTTTGCCGCCGGTGGAGCTGATGCGTTCATCCGGAATCAAGCTGACCGTCGGAACGGATTCGCTGTCCAGCAATGATGACCTGGATATGGTGAAGGAGATGTTCTGCCTACAGGAGAATTTCCCTGACATCCCGTTTGGCGAGCTTGTAGTCTGGGCATCCAAAAATGGCGCGGAGTTCCTGGGCAAGGAGAATGAACTGGGACAGATCAAGGAGGGCATGCGTCCCGGCCTTGTTTATATTGACCATCTTTCGGAGGACGGCAGACTTACTGTTGCAAGTGCCTCTAGAAGAATAATTTAGATATTGATCATGCTTCGGGAAAAACTCGTATTCGGTCCTATTTTCAGCAGGAGACTCGGCTCGTCATTGGGAATCAATCTTCTGCCGGAAAACGGCAAGATTTGCAATTTCGATTGCGTATATTGCGAATGTGGATGGAACAAGGATGGACGTGATGATTCCAGACTGCCTCTCCCTGAAGAACTTAGGAGGGATCTGGAAGCAAAACTTTCCGAATGCAAGTCCGCAGGCACAAGCATTGACTCGATAACATTTTCCGGCGACGGGGAACCGACATTGAACCCGCATTTCCCGGAGATGATAGATATTACGCTGGAACTCAGGGACAAGTATTTTCCTGATTCGGTGATTTCGGTGCTGACGAATGCGACCCGTATCTGCCGCAAGGAGGTCAGGGAGGCATTGATGAAGGTGGATAATCCTATCCTGAAACTCGACGCTGCCTCAGACAGGTTGGTGGAACTCATCAACCAGCCGGCTTGCGATTATTCGGTGCATGATATCGTGCAGGACATGAAACTGTTCGGAGGCAACTTCATCATGCAGACCATGTTCCTCAGATTCCCGGGCTTCAATACGGCAGAACCGGAGAATTTGAAAGCGTGGATGGACATTGTCCGCGAGACGAAGCCACGTGAGGTGATGGTTTATACCCTGGACAGGGAAGCGCCGGCGCAGGGGCTTGTGAAATTCACCGTGGATGAAATGCGCGAAGCCGTGAAACCTCTTGTGGATGAGGGCTTTACAGTCCAGATAAAAGGCTGATTATAATTGAAACACTATATTGATATGAAAGAATTATATTTGAACTACGGGTATACCCCAGACAAAGAAGCTATCGACAGAAGTCTTGAGTTGATTGCGTCAAATCTCGAGAATCTCGTATCTGATTCTGTTATAAAGGAATGCTTCTCACTCATGGACCTTACCTCTCTGCATAACGCGGACAGCGTGGATTCCATTACCAAGTTGATGGAAAAGGTCAACACTTACAGGGATATCTATCCTGGTTATCCGCTTCCTGCTTCTGTTTGCGTTTATCCTAATCTCGCTCACGTGGTCAAGGAGTGCCGTAAGGAAGAGGCCGTACATGTTACTGCCGTTGCTGGCTGCTTCCCGACATCGCAGAGCTTTATCGAAGTGAAGACCAAAGAATGTGAAATGGCTGTGGAGGCTGGTGCTGACGAGATTGATATCGTGTTGGCTCTCAATGCTTTCATGGTGGGAGACTATGAGACCGCTGCGGAGGAAATCCGTGCATGCAGAAAGGCTGTCGATGCTGCTGGTGAGCGTGTCGGCCGTAAGGTCGTGCTCAAGGTGATCATCGAGAGCGGCGTGCTTTCTACACCTGAGAGAATCGCTGATGCGTCATTCCTCGCAATGGAGGCCGGTGCCGATTTCATCAAGACATCTACCGGCAAGGTCGAGGTCAATGCTACCCCGATGGCTGCCTATGTGATGTGTGAGTGCATTCGCAAGTTCTATGAGAAGACAGGCCGCAAGGTCGGTTTCAAGGCTGCCGGCGGCGTTTCCACAGTGATGGATGCCGTCTGCTATTACTCCATCGTTTCCGCGATTCTCGGAAAAGAGTGGTTGAACAAGGATTTGTTCCGTTTCGGAGTGAGCCGTCTTGCGAACAGTTTGATTTCCGCTATTGAGCAGAAGACCGTTACTTTCTTCTAGTCTTTCCGGAACATTGAATGATATGGCGCCTGACAGATTTTCTGCCGGGCGTTTTTTGTGCGCGCCGGGAGTATGTTACGGAAATGTTAAAATAATGTTACAAGGGGTCATTTTCTTTGAAGATTTTTCTTGCGGGTGGCGATACTCAAACGGCCTTGCAATGCCGTAGGAGGCCGAAAAATAAATAAAGCGTTTTCATTTTCTGAACACGGTTTGCTTTACATAATTTTGTCCTGTCAAACCAGAAATGAAAAGAGCCATGAAAAAATTAAACTGTTTGCTGGCATTCCTTGTTCTTTTGGGGCTGTCGGCGTGTTCCGAAAAAGGACTGAACAATTTCAATGAAGATGAATCCGGTGTCGAGACCGTAGCACATGAAATGATTGAGCTCGGCAAAAAGCTCGATGACCCTTATTCTGTGAACAATGTCACCAAGGCATTGGCCAGCCTTTATCCTACCAAGGCCGGGAGGGTGGATGTGAAACCCACGGATATTTACGTGCGGTTCCTGCCGAAAACTGACGCTGAATATCAGAAACTGATTACGTTAGGGTATGATCTGATGGACCATCCTCTTGACTATCAGATTGTCCGGGACGGGGATTATTATCATGACCCGGAAGTTTCGGAGGAAGATATTACATGGCAGTATGCGGTTCTGCCGCATGGTACCGTACTTCCTCACGACATTTATCATGAAGTGCTGGACGATTGCTTCATACCGGATATCAATACCAAGTCCGTGGATGGCATTGACTGGGACGCAGTGGAAAGAGAGTCGTTCCGCTTGACCGGCAATGAGGAATTGCTGGCTCCGGTCACCAAGGCCGGCGCGACCAAACCGGCAGGAAGAATCACCATCGTGGACGATGATGCCAATGGCGGCCAGCCTTTCGGCGTGTCCGAGGTTAAGGTCGTGTGCAATGTCTTCGTGAAGTTCTCGACGACATATACGGACAGGGACGGGTATTACAGCATTCCGAAGAAGTATTCTTCACGTCCTCGTTACCGCTTGCGTTTCAAGAACAGGAAGGGCTTTGCAATCGGCCTGAACAAGGTGCTGGTAACGGCTTCATCTTCCGCGTTGGGCAAGGGGAACCCGGCTGGGATGGATGTCACGATAACGAAAAAATCTGACCGGAAACTATGGTGCAGGAGCGTGGTGAACAATGCTGCCTATGATTATATCTGTCGTTGTGATGCCGATGACATGAATGTCACCAGGCCTGCCAAGAACTTGAGAATCTGGCTGTTCCAGAAGATGAAGTCCAGCAGTGCCGTCATGATGAGGCAGGGGGCGTTCATTGACAATGCGCTGATACGTGGATTTCTAGGAGAATACGCTTCACTCATAAAGATTTTCCTGCCTGATATTACGCTCGGCCTGTCCGGTACGACGGAATATGCCTCGATATATTCGGAAACATGTCATGAACTGGCGCATGCGAGTCATTTTGCGCAGGTGGGCAAGTCTTACTGGGACAAGTATATAGAGTTTATCATGAAGTCTTACGTTGCTACCGGGGGAAAAACTTACGGTAATGGCACGGAACCGTTGGCAGGATATTGCGAAGTCGGTGAAATGTGGGGGTATTTCATGCAGAATTCAATGTATCACGACCGCTATGGCGGCTCCATGCCAAATTCCGGAATGTCCCATTGGTTCCATCCGCAGATATTCAGGTATCTGGAAGAGCGCGGAATTACCAAGTCGCAGCTGTTCGCGGCCTTGCAGCCAGATATCCATTCGAGGGCTGACCTGAAGAAGAAATTGCTGACGCTTTATCCCGGCAAGTCCGCAATAATCAGACAAGTGTTTGAACGTTATGCGGACTGATATGATGAGACGGATACTTTTTTATGTGGTTGCAGCAGTGGGATTCCTGTGCGGCTCCACGAATCTTGATGCGCAGAAAGCGTCATTGTCCACCGACCTGCTGGGTTATGCCAATTTCGTGACGATGAATCTGGATGCTTCCTACCCGGTTTCCAGGCATTGGAGCATAAATGCCGGTGTGAAATACAATCCCTTTACTTTTGATCTCGGAGAAGGAAAAGAGGATGCCCGTAACAGGCAGCAGACATATTTGGCCGGAGTCCGTTGGTGGCCCTGGAATGTCTATTCAGGTTGGTGGCTGGGAGGCAAGATGCAATACCAGGAGTACAATACCGGCGGCATATTCTCGCGCAAGACGAGGGAAGGCGACAGGTATGGCGCAGGAGTAGCCGGAGGCTATTCCTATATGCTCGGGCGGCATCTCAACCTTGATTTCGGAATTGGATTGTGGGGAGGCATGGACAAATATTCCGTCTATGAATGCCCGGTATGCGGTGTGACTTCTTCGTCCGGAGCCAAGTTCTTCATATTGCCTTCAGATATAATGGTTGCATTGAGCTATGTGTTCTGATAAGAGATTTCCTCATGTCCTTGTTTTCCTGGCGTTCCTCCAGCTCATAATCACCTGCCAGGGCTGTTCCGTCAAGGAAAACAGGGACTTATGTCCATGTGTGTTGGAATTGGATGCATCAGGGGACAGACATGCGGGCGACAGTATATCTCTGTCTCTTGCCGGGGCGTCTGCTGCCGCTGACGGGTTCTTGCTGGAGGGCAGGATGGGGGAGAGGTGGGTTTCAATGGTGCCTCGCGGGAAAATGTATCTTGGCGCCGTCTGGCCTGCCGATGTCAGTACCGTGCTGCGGCTTCCGCCGGACAAATGGCTGGAGATAGAGCCCGGTCGTGAATGCCCGCGTGTCTGGATGGATTGCAGGGTGTTGTCCACCAAGGCTGAACATGTCACGGTGCCGCTGATGCTTCACAAATCCTATTGTGAGCTTACGATTTTCATTAGGGATGTGTCAGGTGGAGACTTGCCGTATCGTCTGGAGGTGCGCGGCAATGTGGACGGATACCTGATGGACGGCACCCCTTCGGAAGGGAATTTCATAGCTCCGGCCGATTATACGGATGATTCCGGGGATTCCGGTGCAATGGAGGCGCATGTGGTGCTGCCCCGCCAGATCGACAATTCCCTGCTTCTGGATATCATATCCGATGATGACAGGCGTCGCACTTTCGCCATCGGCAACTATATCGAGACGAGCGGATATGATTGGGAGTCAATGGATTTGAAGGATATTACGCTGGATATCGACTATGCCCGGACGGATATCACCTTCCGGATTGATGCGTGGAAACGTACCGTGCAGTTCGAAGTCGTAATATAATCTCTCAAAAAACTATTGCCGTTTCAAAAACAATTCGTATCTTTGTGATCCTAAAAGTTGCGCGGGTGGCGAAATGGTAGACGCGCTAGTTTCAGGAGCTAGTGTCAATTGCGACGTGTGAGTTCGACTCTCATCTCGCGCACAACAAAAAACGGAACAGTCCTAATCGATTGTTCCGTTTGTCGTTGTCATGACTTGCAGAATTTTTGCAAATTTGTCGTCTTACCAGCCTTTCTTGATGTTGTCGGCAATGGCTGCCACCAGGCGGTCCCTAGCTTCCACACTTGCCCATCCTATGTGCGGGGTGAAGTGGAACTTCTCGGGATGGCGCGTGTGGAGAATCGGATTGTCGAAAGGAATAGGCTCATTGACAAATACATCCAGTGCGGCTCCGCCGATGGCGTCGTCGTCAATGACTTTTGCCAATGCCGCTTCTTCGATGATTCCGCCGCGCCCCATGTTGACGATGATGGCTGTCGGCTTCATCATCCGGAGCTCTTTTTCTCCTATCAGTCCGGCCGTGCGGTCATTGTATGGCGCATGGATGGAAATCACGTCTGACGTACGCATCAGTTCTTCTAGTGGAATGCTCGGGTATTTCGTGCAGTGTCCGGTCCCTGATGTCGAGTAATATACGACCTTCATGCCGAATGCTTCAGCCACTTCAGCCACACGGCTTCCGATTGTCCCCATGCCGATGATTCCGATCTGTTTTCCGTACACTTCCACGAACGGCTTGATGACATTGGTGAACATACCGCTTGACGAATAACCTCCCGATTTGACAGCATCATCGAAGTACGGGCCGTTTCCAAGCAACGACAATATGTGCATGAACGTCTGCTGGACGACCGGTTCAGTCGAGTAGCCCGCCACGTTCCTGACTATGATGCCGCGTTTTTCGCAGGCTTTCACGTCAATGTTGTTGATTCCGGTCCCCGCTTCGCATACCAGCTTCACATAAGGAGCGACGTCCAGAAGCTCTTCCGTAACCTTTACTTTATTGACTATCAGCACTTCGCAGTCCTTCACCCGCTCTTTAGCCTCTTCAGGACTGGATGTCGGCCATGCTGTCAGCTCTCCGCACGCAGCAATCGGCGACAGAGATGTCTCTCCGACTGTCGCCGCATCTAGAAATGTTATCTTCATCGAATCAATGTTTTACTCCCGCTCTATAGTTGTGTATGCCTATGGCCCAATAAGTTATCCATCTATTCCATACAGATGGTGTCGCAAATAGGTGTTGTCACTTCTGCGCAACAAAGATAGCTCAAAATAAACAAATGTAAAACTCATTTATTCACCAACAGACTACATACAAGCCAGTAATCTGTGAATACCCCCCCCTAAAATGTGGATGTTCCGTATTTTGCCTATTTGGTGATTATTTCATACCTTTACCATGTTAAGGCAAGATAATCAATATTATGACCGACAATAAAAAGGAGGTGGAGCGTGCAGAACTCCACCGAACCATCTGGGCTATAGCAGATGAGATGAGAGGTTCTGTGGATGGATGGGATTTCAAATCCTACATCTTGGGGATGCTCTTTTACAGATACATCTCTGAAAATATCACAACATACATAAACAAGGGTGAATGGGAGACAGGCAACAGGGACTTCAATTATGCAGACCTTAATGATGCACAGGCAAAGGCATAAGGGAAGAGATGGTGAATGTCAAGGGGTTCTTCATACTTCCTTCACAACTGTTTGAGAACATCTGCAAAACTTGTGATGCTGACCCCAACCTGAATATGACGCTTGAAGGTATCTTCTCCGCCATTGAAAACTCCGCAAAGGGAACTGCAAGTGAAGATGACTTCAAGGGATTGTTTGCAGACCTTGACGTGAACAGCAACAAACTGGGTGCTACCGTCATCAAGAGAAATGAAAAACTAGTCAAACTCCTGAGAGGTATCCAGTCAATGAAACTGGGAGATTATCAGGACAATACCATTGATGCCTTTGGGGATGCCTATGAATACCTGATGGGAATGTATGCTTCAAATGCAGGAAAGAGCGGTGGCGAATATTACACCCCGCAGGAAGTAAGTGAGCTTTTGACAAAGCTTGCCACTGTTGGCAAAGCTGAAGTCAATAAAGTTTATGACCCAGCCTGCGGTTCTGGCTCATTGCTGCTGAAAGCCGCGAAGATACTTGGCAAAGACAATGTAAGACAGGGCTTCTTCGGACAGGAAATCAACCTCACCACATATAACCTGTGCAGGATCAATATGTTCCTTCATGACATTGACTATGACAAGTTTGGCATAACCTGTGAAGACACGCTGCTTTCTCCGCAGCACTGGGATGACGAGCCTTTTGAGGTAATTGTCTCAAATCCGCCTTATTCAACCAAGTGGAAAGGTGATGATGATATAACCCTTATCAATGACCCGAGATTTGCACCTGCAGGTGTGCTTGCACCGAAGTCCAAGGCTGACCTTGCATTCATTATGCACTCTCTTTCTTGGCTTGCAAGCAATGGCACAGCTGCCATAGTATGTTTCCCTGGTGTGATGTATAGAGGAGGATCAGAGAAGAAGATAAGACAATACTTGATTGACAACAACTATGTAGATTGCATTATCCAACTCCCTGACAATCTTTTCTTTGGGACCAGCATTGCCACATGCATCATGGTGCTGAAGAAGGCCAAGAAGGATAACTGCACCCTGTTCATAGATGCTACCAAGGAATGTGTCAAGGTCACAAACAGCAATAAACTCACTGATGAGAACATCCGGCATATTCTGGACATCTTCACTGACAGGAAAGATGTGCAGTATGTCAGCAAGCTTGTGGCCAATGATGACATAGCCAAGGCTGACTACAACCTGTCTGTATCCACCTATGTTGAACAAGAGGACACCAGGGAGAAAGTGGATATTGTGAAGCTCAATGCAGAACTTGCAGAGATCGTGTCACGTGAGAATGTGCTGCGGGCTGAGATAGACAAGATAATAAAGGAAATAGAAATATGATGTCATTGTGCCATTTCGGAGTGGAAGGTAATGACGAAGCCGCTCGTGTGTGGAGCGGCTCCGATACTGACGGGCGTTCAGACAAGGCAGTCCGCCTACCGGTTACGGTAGTGGGCCTTCACGTAAACCTTTTTGCCTCCGACCAATCTGAAATGGCCTCTGACAAAAATAGGTTTGTGAGCTGCTCTGCACTCTGTGTCAGGGCGCTCGTCAAACTTAATGATAATGGAAATTTTCATATTAGATAAATGATTTATTAGTTTGAGAGTTGAGAGCGGCCTTTGAGAGTACTTCCGTCAGTATATCTCTTAAAAGCAAAAAGCACTCACCCGAGGGCGAATGCTTTTTAAAATAAGTTTGACGAGCCCCTCAACCATTCATATGAAAATTTCCAATGCAAATGTAAGCAATTAAAAGGGAAAAGCAATACTTGACAGAAGAAAATATGAGCAAGTTAGAGGAACTGATACAACAATACTGCCCGGATGGGGTAGAGTGGAAAACACTTGGGGAGGTATGTGATATCCATAAAGGCGTTCAATTCAACAAAACAGATATGAAAGAGGTTGGAACCTATCCTGTAATAAATGGAGGTATCAACCCATCTGGTTATGCCGAAGTGTTCAATGAAGGTAAAAACACCATCACCATATCACAAGGCGGAGCATCAGCAGGATATGTCAATTTTTTGAGGAATAAGTTTTGGCTTGGAGCTCATTGTTATGCAGTTATACCATATGATACCGTATTGAACAAATATCTGTATCATTTCATCAAAATGAATGAAATTACATTACAACAATGTCAATATGGAGCTGGTATTCCTGCACTTGCAAAAAGCACCATCTCGTCTCTTGAAATCCCCGTGCCGCCACTTCCTGTCCAGGAAGAGATTGTGAGGATTCTGGATGCGTTTACAGAACTGCAAGCAGAACTGCAAAAAAGAAAGCAACAATACAACTATTATAGAGATAATCTGCTCGCTTTTGAAGACAAAAAGGATATTCAATGGAAACACCTTGGAGATATTTGTGACATTAAAGGCCGAATTGGTTTCAGGGGATATACAAGGGAAGACCAAGTAAAAGAAGGAGAAGGTGCTCTTTCTTTAAGTCCAAGTAATATCCAAGATGGACAAATGGACTATTCAAAGGGCACTTATATCACATGGTCTAAATATGATGAGTCTCCAGAAATAAAGACATACAATGGTGATATAATCTTCTGTAAGACAGCATCTGTCGGTAAAGTTGCAGTGGTAAAGAACCTACCATACAAGGCTACTATAAACCCTCAGCTTGTTGTACTGAAAAACATTCAATGTAGTGCTTCTTTTCTGGCTTATGTGCTGGAAACCAATAGCATTCAAAGTAAGGTAATATCAATGGCTGGTGTTGGTTCTGTTCCCAATATTTCTCAAAAGGCTCTGTCAGATATTTATATCCCCATTCCTTCTTTGTATGAACAGCAGAGGCTAGTTGATATCCTTGACATGTTCAACGCTCTGGCTAATGACCTTGCTGCTGGTCTTCCTGCAGAGATTGAGAAGAGAAGATTGCAATATGAATATTACAGAGATAAGTTGCTGACCTTTAAAAGAAAAGGAGCATAAACAAAACACGAGAAACATAATAATGGCACAATACAATATCATAGCTGAAAGCCAGGAATACACTGTGGTTGCAGAGTATGACCACGTGGCAACTCCTGCAGAAGCCTACCAGAGCGAGGCTGATTTGGAGAAAGAGTTCATCAGGCTCCTTCAGGAGCAGGGGTATGAATATCTCCCTATCCATACAGAGACTGACCTTATCTCCAACCTCAGGACCCGGTTGGAGAAACTGAACCACTATCATTTCACAGATAGTGAGTGGGAGAAGTTTTTCAATGAGTGTATAGCCAACAAGAATGATGATATTGTAGCCAAGACAGCCAAGATACAGGATGACTATATCCAGGTCCTCAAAAGAGATACTGGCGAAAGCCAGAACATCAAACTCATTGACAAGGACAATATCCATAATAACACCCTCCAGGTCATAAACCAGTATGTCGAGGAAGGCGGAAACTACGACACGAGGTACGACGTGACAGTACTTGTCAACGGACTCCCACTCGTACACATTGAGCTGAAACGCAGGGGTGTACAGTTGAAAGAGGCCTTTAACCAGATAAACCGCTATCAGAGGGACAGTTTCTGGGCAGGATGCGGCCTGTATGAGTATGTGCAGATATTTGTCATTTCAAATGGAACAAATACCAAATACTACTCAAATACCACCCGCGCCAATCACCTCAAAGAACAGGAGACAGGCGGCAGAAACAAGTCCAAGAAGACAAGCAATTCCTTTGAGTTCTCATCTTTCTGGGCAGACAGCAACAATAAGGTCATCACAGACCTTCTGGACTTCACCAAGACATTCTTCTCAAAGCATACCCTACTGAGTATACTTACCAAGTACTGTGTCTTCACCAGTGAAAAGATGCTTATGGTGATGAGACCATACCAGATTGCAGCCACAGAAAGGATAATTCAGAGGATAAATGTTGCCAACAACTACAAGTTTTATGGCAGTATCAAGGGTGGTGGATATATCTGGCACACAACAGGTTCCGGTAAGACATTGACTTCATTCAAGACAGCCCAACTGGCGTCCAGACTTCCTTATATTGACAAAGTTCTTTTTGTCGTAGACAGGAAAGATCTTGACTACCAGACTATGAAGGAGTATAACCGCTTTGAGGAAGGGGCTGCTGATGGAAACACTTCCACTGCAGTGCTTCAAAGACAATTGGAGAATAAGGATAAGAATGGTGGTTATCATGATTACAGGATTATAATCACCACCATCCAGAAGCTCTCCATCTTTGTGCAGAAGAACAAGAACCATCCTGTATTTCAGCAGAGGGTGGTGATAATCTTTGATGAGTGTCACAGGAGCAACTTCGGTGAGATGCATAGTGCCATTACCAAGAACTTCAAGAAATATAATCTGTTCGGGTTTACAGGCACTCCAATCTTTGCCCAGAATGCTGGTGCAGGTGGGGATATGAGACTGAAAACCACACAGCAGGCATTTGGAGACAAACTCCATACATATACCATAGTGGATGCCATCAATGATGAGAATGTCCTTCCTTTCAGGATTGACTATGTGAATACCATCAAGGAGAAGGACAGTATCAATGATGAACAGATTTCAGCTATAGACAGGGAGAAAGCTATGGCATCTCCTGAAAGGATATCAAATGTAGTGAAGTATATCCTTGAGCACTTCGACCAGAAGACTAAGCGGAGTTCGTACTATTCTTTCCGTGTGCTGGATGATATTCACAAGGTGGCAAGTGCCAGAAAAGGTGTCAAGGTTTTTGAGCACAAGACTGAACAGAAACTTGGTGGCTTCAATGCTATGTTTGCAGTGGCTTCCATTCCTATGGCCAAGGCATACTACAATGAGTTCAAAAGGCAGCAGGCTGATCTCCCGGAAGCACAGAGATTGAAGATAGCTACCATATACAGTTATGGTGCAAATGAGGAAGAAGTTGATGGGATACTTGGGGAGGAGAACCCTGAAAGCACAACTCAGCTTGACCAGCAGTCAAGGGACTTCCTTGAAGGAGCTATCCAGGACTATAATAAGATGTTCTCCACCAACTATGACACTTCAAGCGACAAGTTTCAGAACTATTATAAGGATCTGTCATTGAGGATGAAGAACAGGCAGGTGGACCTGCTGATAGTAGTGAATATGTTCCTCACCGGCTTTGATGCTACAACCCTCAACACATTGTTTGTGGACAAGAACCTGAAACAGCACGGCCTGATACAGGCATTTTCCAGGACAAACAGAATACTGAACTCTGTCAAGACCTTTGGAAATATAGTTTGTTTCAGGGATCTCCAACAGGCTACTGATGATGCCATTGCTCTCTTTGGAGACAAGGATGCAAGCAGTATTGTGGTGTTGAAAGACTTCCTGTCTTATTATGACGGATATGACACGGAAAAGGGAAAACATTGTTATGGTTATAAGGAACTTGTGGAACAGCTTCAAAATGAGTTCCCTGATGGGCAACCAATCTTGGGTGAAGATGCGGAGAGACGGTTTGTGGCTTTGTTTGGAAGCCTGCTCAAATCCATCAACATTCTTTCCACTTTTGACCAGTTTGAGGGACAGCAAATAATCACTGACAGGCAGTTGCAGGATTGTCAGAGTAATTATCTTGACTTACAGGAAAAGTGGAGAAGAAGGAGACCTGGGGACAAAGAGAACATTAATGATGATCTTGTGTTTGAGACTGAACTTATAAGGCAGGTGGAGATAAACATTGACTATATTCTCCTTCTTGTCCAGAAATATCATGACAGCAACTGCACAAACAAGGAGATACTTGTGAATATTTCCAAAGCCATAGGTTCAAGTATCCAGCTCAGAAGCAAGAAAGAACTTATTGAAAACTTCATTGGTAGTGTAAATGCAAATACTGATGTGGAAAAGAGTTGGAAAGACTTTGTCCAGCAGCGGAAAAATGAAGACCTGAGAGAAATCATAGAGAGTGAACATCTCAAGCCACAAGAGACAAAGTCGTTCATAGACAATAGCTTCCGGGACGGGCAGGTGAGAACCACAGGAACAGACATTGATAAAATCCTCCCTCCTATGTCAAGGTTTGGTGGCGGAAACAGACAAGAAAAGAAAAAGTATGTCATCGATAAGATACAGGCATTCTTCGAGAGGTACTTTGGGCTGTAAAATAATTGAGGTGCTAAAAGGTGTTGAAAACAGGTGTCAAACCATTGCTGCCCACCCACAAACAATGAGACCATATCCCAGGCACCATTGCCTCCGGAATATGGTCTAAACTATTGAAAATCTTTACTTTACTCCCACTCGATGGTTGTGTATGCCTATGGTTCAATAAGTTATCCATCTATTCCATACAGATGGTGTTGCAAATAGGTGTTATCACTTCTGCACAACAAAGATAGCTCAAAATGAATAAATGTAAAACTCATTTATTCACCAACAGACTACATACAAGTCTATGGTCTGTGAATCCCCCCCCCTGTTCCAATGCTATCTTCTCATGCCGGTGCATCTTTTATGAGTAAAAATGCACCGAAACATCAAGTCTTATGGCAGAAGTTCTTCCCAGTCTTCTTCAGTTGTTCCCTCGTGAGTTGAATTGTAGCTCTGGCAAAACCCGCCCTCAATCTCAATGTCGATTATCTCAACATTCGGAGTCGTATAATTATTCTTCTTTTCCATTATTGTCATTTTTAGTTCATAATCATTCTTATCATCTCACGTCCTTCATCGTCACGAGTTTTTTCCATCTTGAAGAAAGGCTTTCGCTCATTAACTCGTGCCGGATAAGGAACGGACTGTGAAGATATTTTTGACTCGGTCTGGATATTCTTAAGATCCCATTGAACAAAATCTTCAAAGTTGTACTGCCAATCCTTTCCATAAGCGAGTTTGTGAATGCGATAATAGATAGCCTCACGGGATGGAGCATTGAACTGACCGTCCAAATTGCTATTCATTATACTATCTTCAGAAGCTCTCCATACACCATAATCATAATATGATCCACCCTCAAAACACCCAAGTCCAGTTGTTGAATATCTCTGGTCATCAAGAAAATGCTTCCATTTTACAGACTGTCTATCCCCTTTAAAATCAATATTTTTGTACATGCCATAATTGCATGAATCCAGCCATATTTTTTTTGTCGTATCATCTATGGTCCCCAACCCTTTCGTATACTCATCCGCCAGCATCCCAAAACTATGACCGAATTCATGAACTGTCATATATTTAACAAGAGACGAGAAAGGCCCTGAGATAAAAGCAATCTCTTCGCCTCCATGGAAATCATCCCAATAAGGATCGTCTTCATATGGATTACGTGTATGTATCTCCCCCCAGGCTGCGCCATCACTTGTCTCGCTGTTAAGAACTACAATTGTTGCTATCTCACGAGAATCACTTTTATTTGAGGCGATTCTTGACATCGCCTTAATGTATCCTGTGCTATTTGAACCTATTGAACCATCAAAACTACTATGGCTATCATATGTTTTTAATGCCGTATTTGCCCCCAAAACTTCATTCTCGGACACCACGTAAACCACATAAACATTAAACAAATGCTGGAAAGACTTGAATGGCTCAGCAGTAAATACTGCATCTATGACATTATCCATCGCTTTGTCGTATGTACCATCTTCTATAAGTCGATCAGAGTAGCCATCTCCCATTATCACAATATCAATTCCATTGCCATCAGATGATTTTTGCTTAATACGAACCGTTCTATCTTTTGAGTAATCTGTACTATAATAATAGCCCGGGATTCTATTGTCTATATGCTCCGGCAGTGCTTCTCCAGAACCATACCATATAAAATGTGGATTACTTTCAATATTCTCCCATGAATTGAAAATCTTTGACTTCGTCTCATCCGAGCATTTAATATGACATTTATTCACATTACTTCCCAAAGTATTTATAGAAGAGTAAGACAAGTCAATAGAAGAAAGATTCCATGCACCCATATTAATTTTTGACAACATATCCGTCGCGTCAAATGAACCGTGCATATAATTAAGTTTATCTGTTTTGAAAGAAGATAAATCCAACTCAACTAGACTACGGCATCCGGAGAAAATGAAATCAATATCTGTAACTTCCGTTGTATTGAAATTTGACAGATTCAATTTAGGTATTTACAACCGATTATTACTCAATATTTTATAGATAATAAGTCAGAAATATGG
>OHMY01000703.1_pt1 | contig 15511 bp, 9 predicted proteins | sample 1569381 | NCBI WGS metagenome assembly OHMY01 (sample SAMEA3879528, study PRJEB24766) | human gut metagenome | biome: human-associated habitat; feature: feces | place: USA | collected 1985/1987
GGTGCCAAGATCGTCCTGAAGGCTCTGGAGGCACCTCTGCGCCAGATCGCCAAGAACGCCGGTCTGGAAGGCAGCGTCATCATCGACAAGATCGTCTCTGCCAACAAGCCTAACTATGGCTTCGACGCTCAGAACGAGGTCTTTGTTGAGGATATGATCGCCGCCGGCATCGTTGACCCCACCAAGGTCACCCGTTCCGCTCTGGAGAACGCAGCATCCGTCGCTGAGATGGTGCTGACCACCGAGAGCCTGGTCGCTGACCTGCCCGAACCCCCCGCTGCTCCCGCAGCCGGTGGTGACATGGGCGGCATGGGCGGCATGTACTAATAACTGCCAAAAAACCGCATGAATCCTTGATTTTTGGAGCGCGCAAAAGCGGATTTACGCCAAACTTACGCCACTTACGCCAAAAATCAAAGCGCACTATAGGGTAACAAAAACGGCACTCGCTGAAAAGCGGGTGCCGTTTTTGTGTCACGAAAAGCTGATGGATGCTGTACGCTACACACCGTCAGCTTTTTCGTTTACAGGGGAAAAAGTGGGTGGTATAATAGAAATAGAGTTTTGTAAGAGTGCTTTCATAGTCAAGGCTATAAAAAATACGGATAAGCATAAAGCCGGTGGATGATATGAAAATTCTGGATAACATTACCAATACCGTTCGAGATGATTTACGGGTCGAGATCAAAAAAGGCAGCAGGGTGTCTATTGCGGCAGCCTGCTTTTCAATGTATGCCTACAAAGAGCTAAAGAAGCAGCTGGAAACCATAGACGAGTTTGAATTTATCTTTACATCCCCCACGTTTGTGAAAGAAAAGGCTGAAAAGCAGAAGCGGGAGTTCTACATTCCCCGCATTTCTCGTGAAACGAGCCTTTATGGTACAGAGTTTGAAATCAAACTGCGCAATGAGATGACCCAGAGAGCCATCGCAAAGGAGTGTGCAGACTGGATCAGAAGGAAGGCTACGTTCAAATCGAACACCACCGGTGAAAATATGGCTGGCTTTATGACTGTGGATTCCGGCGCAGCACAGACCGCCTATATGCCGATTGGCGGATTTACGACAGTTGATATTGGCTGTGAGCGCGGAAATAACAGCTACAACATGGTCAACTGCATGGAGGCTCCGTTCGCACAGCAGTACATGAAGTTGTTCGATACCCTGTGGAACGACCGGGACAAAATGCAGGATGTCACAGATGTAGTACTGGAGAATATCAGCACGGCTTATGCTGAAAATTCCCCGGAGTTCATCTACTTTATGACGCTGTATCATGTGTTCAGCGAGTTTTTGGACGACATCTCAGAAGACGAACTGCCGAATGAGGCAACCGGATTCAAGCAGAGCAAAATCTGGAGTCTGCTGTACGACTTCCAGAAGGATGCGGTGCTTGCTATCATCAATAAGCTGGAAAAGTACAACGGCTGCATCCTTGCGGACAGTGTTGGCCTTGGCAAGACCTTTACCGCACTGGCAGTCGTAAAGTATTATGAGAATCGAAACAAGTCGGTTCTGGTGCTGTGCCCCAAAAAGCTGGCAGAGAACTGGAATACCTACAAGGACAACTATGTGAACAACCCGATTGCATCGGATCGGCTGAATTATGATGTCCTGTTCCATACAGACCTGTCCAGAAGCGGCGGAAAGTCGAATGGCCTCGACCTGGATCGCCTGAACTGGGGCAACTATGATCTGGTCGTCATTGATGAATCGCACAATTTCCGTAATGGAATCGGAACTCATAGCAAGACGCAGGACAATCGTTACCAGCGGCTGATGGATAAGGTGATCCGTGCCGGAGTCAAGACCAAGGTGCTGATGCTTTCGGCAACGCCTGTCAACAACCGCTTTGTTGACTTGAAAAATCAGTTGGCCCTTGCCTATGAGGGAAACTCCGAATATCTGGATGAAAGGCTGAACACCTCAAAGAGCATTGAAGACATCTTTAAGCAGGCGCAGAAAGCCTTTAACGCATGGAGCAAACTGAAACCAGAAGAGAGAACCACGGATGCGCTGCTGCGGACATTGGATTTCGACTTCTTCGAGCTGCTGGACAGTGTTACCATCGCACGTTCTCGGAAGCATATCGAGAAGTACTACAACACCAACGCTATCGGAAAGTTCCCGGAGCGGTTGAAGCCGATTTCCGTCCGTCCATGCCTGACAGACCTGAATAATGCTATCAACTACAATGAGATTTACGAGCAGCTGATACAGTTGAGCTTGTGCGTCTATATGCCCTCCAACTACATCTTCGCAAGTAAGATCCAGAAATATCAGGAGCTGACGCACAATAAGGGAGAGAATCTGACCCAGAGAGGCCGTGAGCAGGGTATTTGTCGGTTGATGAGTATCAACCTGCTGAAACGGCTGGAAAGCTCTGTACATTCGTTCCAGCTGACCCTGATGCGCATCAAGAAACTGATTGATGGTACGATTCAGTCCATTGACCAGTTTGAACGCTCCGGCCACGCTGATCTGGATATATACGACATGGCCGGAGACGATTTTGACATGGACGATGAAAACACTGACTTTTTCACCGTCGGCAAAAAAGTCAAAATCGACCTTGCGGATATGGACTGGAAGAGCTGGCGTACGGAGCTTCGGAAAGATGCAGAAATTCTGGAGCTGTTGACCTTTATGGTGGCAGATATCACGCCGCAGCATGACACAAAGCTGCAAGAACTGTTCAAGCTGCTGTCTGAAAAAATTGAGCACCCGATCAATGCCGGCAACAGAAAAGTGCTGATTTTCTCTGCATTTTCGGATACGGTAGAGTACCTCTTTGACAATGTGAGTGCGTTTGTAAAGCAGAAATATGGGCTGAATACCGCTGTAATTACCGGCTCGATTGACGGATGTACCACGATCAAAGGCTTCAAGGCAACACTCAACAACGTGCTGACCTGCTTCTCTCCCATTTCCAAAGACCGGGATGTTCTGATGCCCGGTAGTGCCACGGAAATTGATGTGCTGATTGCGACAGACTGCATTTCTGAAGGTCAGAACTTGCAGGACTGCGATTATCTGATCAACTATGACATTCACTGGAACCCGGTACGCATTATCCAGCGTTTTGGACGAATCGACCGTATCGGCAGCAGAAACCAGTACATCCAGCTTGTGAACTTCTGGCCTGATCTGACGCTGGACGATTACATCAACCTGAAAACCCGTGTGGAAACCCGCATGAAAATCACAGTTATGACCTCCACCGGCGATGATGACCTTATCAACCCCGAAGAAAAGGGCGATTTGGAGTACCGCAAGGCACAGCTGAAACGCTTGCAGGAAGAGGTCGTTGACATCGAAGATATGTCGGACGGCATCTCCATTATGGATCTGGGTCTGAACGAGTTCCGGCTCGACCTGCTGGATTACATCAAACACAACGGTGATCTGGACAAGAAGCCCCGTGGACTTCATGCGGTGGTTCCAGCTACGGATGAATTGCCGGAGGGCGTGATCTTCGTGCTGAAAAACATCAATAACAGCGTCAATGTGGACAATCGGAACCGCATCCATCCGTTCTACATGGTTTACATCGGCATGGATGGGCAGATCATCTGCGACTACCTGAACCCCAAAAAGATGTTGGACGATATCCGGCTGCTGTGCCGTGGAAAGACTGAGCCGATCAAAGAGGTATACGAACGCTTCAATCAGGAAACAGACGATGGAAAGGACATGGCAGAAATGTCCGAATTGCTGAGTGATGCCATTGACTCGATCATTGATATTAAGGAAGAAAGCGACATCGACAGCCTGTTCTCTGCGGGCGGAACAACGGCATTGCTCAGTCAGGTGTCCGGACTGGATGATTTTGAGTTGATTTGCTTTCTTGTTGTGAAATAGGGATAACTATGAAAAATCGAAATGGAAAATATGGATGGATTGTGATTTGGGCGATAGGAAGTATAGTATTTGCATTTGTCATACATTGGTTGTTTAGTATTGAACCCACAGTAGAGTTCTTTCGAGCAAAATGGAGCGCAGGAGACATTTTGACGTATGCATCTACAATTATTCTTGGACTGCTTGCGCTATGGCAAAATCAAAGATTTAAGGAGGAAAACGATAAATCGCAAGAGCGGTTGGAAAAAATAAGCAATCGCACAAATGAATTACAAATCATATCGCAGTTAATTGAACATGAGAACGAACGGATAAATCTTTTAAGAAAATTGTTTCAAGAATTTTTTGAGGTATGTTCATGTAGCAATATAGTTGCAGAATACAGGGACACCTCAAAAAATAAAGCAGATAATCTAAGTTCTTCAACGCGAAGAGCCAGTCAAATTAGAATATCGTATCAAATATTGATACAACAGCTGTTTATGGATAAACGTAAAAATACACAGGTAGATAGTTTGGTGGAATATGCTGGGAAACTTAGTACGTCGGCAATTGGATTGATACTTTCATTTACGATAGAGCAAGAAGAAAGTCATCTGAAAAATGATGAAAATAGTGAAATTAAACGATTGACGAATAAGCAGTTGCAAATCGAAGAAGCGTTAAATAAAGAATTTTATATATACATAACTGCACTAGAAAAAGAACGTAATGCACTGTTATTTGAGGATCACTCGTTGAAAGAATTGCAGGAAATGTATCAACGGAGAGAAGAATACGGAAAGATTTAACTTTAGGTCATGGAGGAAAATAGTTTGCTGAATTTTCCAAAATCTACCGAGTTCAATAAACGTATCCCGAAGCAGAAGTTCTATGAGAACATTGCCGTTACCCCGGCTATGAAGAGAGCCTTTGTCGAGCAGATCAAGATCATCTACTGGCGCAATAAGATTGCGACTACCATCCTGAATCTGGCTGCTGGCGGGCAGGTGACGGAGATCGAGGTGGTCGAGGTGCGGCTGTCTGCCCCGGAGCTAGACGAGAGTGTGCTGCGCCAGATCGACCGGGAAATTCCGTATCACATCCTCTTTTTGCTGGAATACGAGGGCAAGTATCGTGCTGTCATCGGCTACAAGGAGGCTGCGGCGGGCAAGACGGCCTTTAAGGTAGACCGCTATTATTCTACGGATTGGCTGGACGAGGACGACCTGCCGGTGCATCTGGAAGGGCTTACGCTGGATGCTGTATACGAAAACTTTGTCCGTCAGATCGCAGGTGATGTGCTTGGCACAGGGGAAAGTACATCCCTGAAAGACAGCGTTGAGCAGCAGAAGCAGCGTGAGCAGCTGGAAAAGCAGATTGCAGTACTGGAAGCTAAAATCCGTAAGGAAAAGCAACCGAAGAAGAAATATGAATTAGTGCAAGAGCTAAGGGGTATGCAAAGAAAATTGGAAGGTGCGGTGATAAGTTGAATATGGATGAAACATACAATCTTCCAGAATCGTTACGCAAAAACATTGAGCTTCAGAATAGGTTGCAGGAAAGCCTCAAACCAATTTTAGAGCAGCAGGCTCGTATACAACAACTTACTGCCCCTTTGCTAAATAATTTACCTACAAGCAACCTTGTGGTATCTGCCTTGAATGGTCTTGACTATATTACAGAGAGCCCGGCAGTACAACTGATTCGAGAGAATTCGATGCTGATGCAGAATGCAACGGCATCCTTATACCAGTCTATCCAACCGTTTAGACTTGACAATTCGATATGGGAGCAATTTCACACAAATACCGCTGCCGTAGTAGATTCATATAGAGCTGCTATTTCTGGTAATTTGGCAACAAGCCTTTGTGCATCTATGTCTATGGTAAATGCACAGATTTCAGCTTCGCCAGCATTGCAATGGATTCATAGTATTGATTTTTCACCGTGGATAGATGCGTTCAGAAATCTACACATAGGGGACGATTTTCTAAAACGCTACCGAGAGCTGAATGACATCTGCCTGACAGCTTTGTATGAATGCAAATGGTTTCCCTATGCGAGCTGGTCTGCTGATCTGAGACTGACAAGAGAAATATATGGAGTTTTATCAACCAGTCGAGGAGCCAGCAAAAGGCGAGAAAAGAGAATTGATAAACTGATTCTCGGATACTACACACCACAACGTATCAGGGAAATTAGGCGGACATGGAAAGATTCGGATTTAGAACCGCACATTAAGAAAATCCTTGGTCAAGCACTTGAAGCACATCTTCGTGGGGAATATGCACTATCAATAGCATGTTTATCAACCATGTGGGAGGGGTTAATCCATCATAAGCTACATATTACGGGGCGGTACAGCCAAAAGAAGACCGGCAGAGATTTTACCGAGTTGATAAAAGAAAATGATTTGAAGCCTGTGTTTGGAGAGTTTTACGAGAAGCTAATTGTCTGTGATTGTAATACGGTGGATGAGGTTGTTGAGGGAATCCCCAACCGGAATGGTGTTTCTCACAGCAAGTATAAAAAATATCCAAATAAAAAAGCCTCACTGAATGCGATCTTAATAGCGGATTTTATCATACACTTGGAGCCAAAACAGGAAACGGAGGAACATTCAAATGGGCAACCTTAAAATGCACAGCCTTGACGGTGTACAGCGCAACATTGAGCTGATTGGCAAGCTATTCCCCAACGCCATTACCGAGGTAAAACGTGACGGCAAAGTAGAACACGCAATTGACTTTGACGTTCTGCGGCAGGAGCTTTCCGATTCCATCGTGGAAGGTCGGGAAGAGCGCTACCAGTTTACATGGCCGGACAAGAAAAAGGCGATGCTGGCGGCAAACGCACCCATCACGGCAACGTTGCGTCCGGTGGTGACTGATAGTGTTGGCAAGGACGGTACACCCGGCGGTTTTGACAGTGAGAACCTTTATATTGAGGGCGATAACCTGGAAGTTCTGAAGCTCTTGCAGGAAACCTATCTGGGCAAGGTCAAGATGATCTACATTGACCCGCCGTACAACACCGGCAATGATTTTGTCTATGAGGACGATTTTGCACAGAGTACAGAGGATTACATGGGCAACAGCGGCCAGTACGATGAAGAAGGCAACCGGCTTGTGACCAACACCGAGAGCAATGGCCGTTTTCACACGGATTGGCTCAATATGATTTATCCTCGCCTGAAAATTGCAAAGGATTTGCTTGCGGATGATGGAGCGATTTTTGCTTCTATTGATGATAATGAGCGTGATAATCTTGAAAAGATTTGCTCGGAAATTTTCGGCGCAGATAATTATGTGGCAACATTTCCGTGGCGTAAGCGAACGGCAAAATCCGATGTTCCTTTTGGCGTATCACAAGATTATGAATGGGTCGTGTGTTTTGCAAAATCTAATGCATTTATGGCAAGTGTTGGCGGAAAAGAAAGGGCGTATTATGAAACGAATGATTTTCCAGGCAGACCATGGCGAGTACATGACTTGACAAAACAAACGACAGCAAGTGAACGTCCCAATAGCTATTTTACGATAGTCAATCCCAAAACGGGTGAGAGTTATCCGGCAAATCCAAATCGTACTTGGGCAATTACAGAAGAGACTTTCGAAAAATATTATGCTGTTAGTCGAATCGTTTTTCCTGGAGATTATGATTTCTTGAAAATTCAAAAGCCTGTTTTACGGTATTGGAAAGAAGATGACATGACGAAAGCAGGCGATAAATTTGGACGTGTTGCAGTAAGTACTAAATTCCCGGAATCAATAGGAATGTCTCAGGATGGAACTAAAGAAGTTACAGGACTTTTTGGAAACAAATCTTTTTCTTTTCCTAAGCCAACATCGTTGCTGAAATTTTTGTGTGAGATACACACAAGTGATAATGACATGATTTTGGACTTCTTCTCTGGTTCTGCTACAACCGCTCATGCTGTAATGAAGCTGAATGCCGAAGATGGCGGACACCGCAAGTTCATCATGGTGCAGTTGCCCGAAAAGACGGACGAGAAGAGCGAAGCGTACAAGGCTGGCTATAAGAACATCTGCGAAATCGGCAAGGAGCGTATCCGCCGTGCGGGCCGGAAAATCAAGGAGGATGCCGGATTGACGGCTCCGGCTGATTTGGACATCGGTTTCCGCTGCCTGCGTCTGGATGAAAGTAATATGAAGCCTGTGTACTACACGCCGGATGAAGTCGGTCAGCAGGATCTGTTCTCGCTGGTGGACAACGTGAAGGAAGACCGCACCCCGGAGGATTTGCTGTTCCAGGTGATGCTGGATCTGGGTGTGCTGCTGTCCAGCCCCATTGAGGTGAAAGAGATTGCGGGCAAAAAGGTGTTCAACGTGGCAGAGGGCTTCTTACTGGCCTGCTTTGACCATGATGTGACGGAGGAGACCGTCAAAGCTATTGCCCAGATGAAGCCCTACTATGCTGTGTTCCGTGACAGCTCCATGGCAAACGACAGCGTTGCGACAAACTTTGACCAGATTTTTGAAACGTATAGCCCGGAAACGGTAAGGAAGGTGCTGTAATGACGGCGAAAATTCAATATCCCAAAATCGATCTCTACCACTATACATCCATCGGTTCGCTTTTTTCCATCCTGCAAAATGAAACCATTCGCCTGACGGATTATCGTTTCCTGAATGACACACAGGAACTGTCTTATGCGCTGAACTGGTTGAAAGATTATCTTGCACCTAAAGCCGAAGAAGAGTTTGGCAAAAAAGTTCTGACAGCGATTGATAATGTTGAGCATGGGAAAATTGAACGCATAAAGAGCATAAGTGATGGGTCGCCGTATATGCAGCGATATTTATGCGATATTCACTATTATATTTTGTCATTGTCTCGGCGATATGATGACCTTGCAATGTGGCGAATGTATGCAAAAGATGGATGCTGTATAAAGTTTAATAGCCAAAAATTGAAAGAATTCTTCTATGGATTTCGGGATGCAAATCTCGAAAAAGGTTTGATGAATCTGATAGATGGAGAGGTTGAGTACGAAATCAAAGAATCAACTAGACACGCAATAAACTATTTCTACTCTATAAAAAATGAACTGATGATTTATGACGAAATTTTAATGTTTTGCCTGCTTTTTAAATCGCCATCATTCTCTTTTGAACATGAATATCGAATGGGAATTCCGTTTGAAGATCAATACTTAGGCGAAAATTGTTCAAAAGAATTTTTACTATCAGGAACAACGATTCGTCCGCAGCTGGAATTGAAAAATTTCCCGATACGAGATATTATCGAAGAAATCACAATCAGTCCGTTTGTTACCTCCGAGTTGACGAAAATTGGAATACAGGAACTTTTGATTTCAAAAGGAATTTCTCCTGATGTGGTAAGACTATCGCAGATTTCCATAAGATGAGAAAGGCAGATTGCTGTGATAGAGAAAAAAGAAGAAAAAAAGATTCGCAGCTCAGCGGCAGAGTATTTGACCTTTGTGGCTTCTACGGGTGAGAGCAATGCAAGCTATGAAATGCGCTATGAGGATGAAAACATCTGGCTGACACAGAAGATGATGGCGGCACTGTATGATGTGGATGTGCGCACGGTCAACGAGCATATCAAAAAAATCTATGCAGACGGCGAACTGACCGAGCAGGCAACTATCCGGAAATTCCGGATAGTTCAGACCGAGGGCACTCGGCAGGTCAATCGGGAACTGACGCATTATAATTTGCAGCTGATTATTGCCGTGGGCTTCAAGGTGAACAATCAGCGCGCCGTGCAGTTCCGCAAATGGGCGGGTCAGATCGTGAAAGACCATACGATTCAGGGCTGGACAATGGATGTTGACCGCCTGAAAAAAGGTCACATGTTTACGGATGAATATTTTGAGCGGCAGTTGCAGCAGATTCGGGAAATTCGTCTGTCGGAGCGCAAATTCTATCAGAAAGTGACGGATCTATACGCAACAGCGTTTGATTATGACAGGGATGCAAAAACGACCCGGCGGTTCTTCCAGACGGTTCAGAATAAGATGCACTATGCTGTGCATCGCCACACGGCGGCAGAACTGATCGTGGAGCGTGCCGATGCCAACAAGGAGCACATGGGGCTTACCACATGGGAAAATGCGCCGGATGGGAAAATCCTGAAAGCGGATGTGACAGTAGCCAAAAACTACCTGAGCAAAGAGGAAATGAACTATCTGGAGCGAATCGTGTCGCTCTATCTGGATTATGCCGAGCTGCAGGCCGAGCGCAAGATCCCCATGAGCATGGAGGACTGGGCAAAGCGGCTGGACGGTTTTCTGGAGTTCAACGGCAACGAGCTGCTGACAGGTCCCGGTAAAATCAGCGCAGAGCAGGCAAAACTTCATGCGGAAACCGAATACGAAAAGTATCGTGTCATTCAGGATCGCCTGTATGAAAGCGATTTTGACCGGTTCCTGATGCTGGAGCAGGAGGTAAACCACAAAGATGAAGTTTAGTTTTAAGATTCAGCAGTACCAGACCGATGCTGTGGAGGCGGTGGCACGGGTCTTTCAGGGTCAGCCCTATAATGCAGGTGTGTCTTACCTGCGGGATATGGGAAGTCTGTCCGCACAGCCGCAGCAGCTGAGCCTTGTTTCCAACGGGGACGATGCAACACAGGTGGAATTGCAGGATTTAATCAACGATTCCGGCTTTAAGAACGAAGCACTCCAATTGACCGATCAGGAGTTGCTTCAGAACATCCGCACATTGCAGGCAGAAGCAAACATCCATCAGTCGGACAAGCTGGTAGCACCGCTGGGCAGGTGTTCTCTGGATATTGAGATGGAAACCGGCACAGGCAAGACCTACGTTTACATCAAGACCATGTTCGAGCTGAACAAGCGGTATGGTTGGAGCAAATTTATCGTTGTTGTGCCGAGTATCGCCATCCGTGAAGGCGTAAAGAAGTCCTTTGAGATCACTGCCGATCACTTTATGGAGTGCTACGGCAAAAAGGCACGGTTCTTTATCTACAACAGCAGCAACCTGAATCAGCTGGACTCCTTTTCCAGCAATTCCGGCATCAATGTCATGATCATCAACACGCAGGCGTTTGCGGCATCCATGAACGAGGATAAGAACGTGGAAGGCCGCAAGGGTGATGCTGCTGCGAGAATTATCTACACCAAGCGGGATGAGTTCGGCTCCCGCCGCCCGATTGATGTGATTGCCGCCAACCGCCCGATCCTGATTCTGGACGAACCGCAGAAGATGGGCAAAGAGGACTCTGCCACTCAGAAAGCCCTGAAAAAGTTCAATCCACTTTTCACACTGAATTACTCTGCTACCCACGCCAAGCAGCATAATCTGATTTACGTTCTGGATGCGCTGGACGCTTACAATAAGCGACTGGTCAAGAAAATCGAAGTCAAAGGCTTTGAGGTCAAAAATCTGCGTGGTACGGACAAGTATCTGTATCTGGAAAGCATCATCATCTCCCCGAAGAATCCGCCACGGGCAAAAGTGGAGATGGAGGTCAGCCACCAGAACGGCACGAAGCGAGAGTTCCATACGTTGGATGTGGGCGATAATCTTTATTACATCTCCGAGAAAATGGAGCAGTACAAGGGCTTCGTAGTGTCAGAAATCGACCCGATCACGGGCGTTGTGACCTTTACGAACGGAGACACCATCCGCAAAGGTGATGTTACCGGCGACGTTTCCGAAAACGATATGCGCCGGGTGCAGATCCATGAAACGATCCTTTCGCATTTTGAAAAAGAGCAGGAACTTTTCAAACTGGGCATCAAGACACTTTCGCTGTTCTTCATCGACGAAGTGGCAAAATATCGCCAGTACGATGAAGACGGAAACGAGCTGCTGGGCGAGTACGGCAAGATTTTTGAGCAGGAGTATCTTTCGGTTCTGAATGAGCATCGCACCCTGTTCGACCCTGCTTATACAGCCTATCTGGATTCAACCGATGTGCATGATGTCCACAAGGGATATTTCAGCATCGACAAGAAAGGTCACAGCGTCAACAGTTCGGTCAAGCGTGGCTCAGATATGTCGGATGACATTTCTGCCTATGACCTGATCCTGAAAAATAAGGAACGTCTGCTGTCCTTTGAAGAGCCGACCCGGTTCATCTTCTCCCACTCTGCCCTGCGGGAAGGCTGGGATAACCCGAATGTGTTCCAAATCTGCACCCTGAAGCACAGCGACAGCACCACGCAGAAGCGGCAGGAAGTAGGCCGTGGTCTGCGTCTGTGCGTGAATAAGGACGGAAACCGCATGGATGCGGAAGTGCTGGGAGATAAGGTGCAGGATATCAACGTCCTGACCGTTATTGCCAGCGAGAGCTATGCAGGATTTGTAGACGGACTGCAAAAGCAGACCGAAGCAGTGCTGTATGATCGCCCCCGCAAGGCAGACATTGCATATTTCACCGGCAAGACCATCAGGTTGGATGGCAAAATTGTCAAAGTGGATGACCGTCAGGCACGGGCAATTTATCAGTATCTTGTCCGCAATAACTATGTGGATGAGCAGGATAACGTCACGCAGGACTACCGGGACGATGTGCAGACCGGAACACTTGCACCGGTGCAGGAAACGCTGAAGCCCATTGAAGAGGGCGTGCACACGCTTGTGCAGGCAATTTATGATGACAGTATGCTCAAGTCTATGTTTGAGGATGGCAACAAGCCGAAAGTGCTGGAAAATCCGCTGAACGACCGGTTTGAAAAGGCAGAGTTCCAGAAGCTCTGGCAGACGATCAACCACAAATACGCCTATACGGTGGATTTTGATTCTGAGGAACTGATCCGGAAAGCAATCGAATACATCGACAGGGAACTGTACGTCAGTCGCCTGCAATATACCGTTACCTATGCCGGGCAGAAAGATGTCCTGAGTGCCGATATGGTGCGAGAAGGCAGCAGCTTCAGCGATGCCAAGAGCAGAACAAAAAAATTAGAACATGACTACGCAGGTCAGGTTGCGTATGACCTGATCGGCAAAATTGCAGAGGGCACAACGCTGACCCGGCATACCGTTGCACGGATTTTGCAGGGCATCAAGCCGACAACCTTTGCGATGTACCAGAACAACCCGGAAGAATTTATCGCAAAGGTGATCCGGCTGGTCAAGGAGCAGAAAGCTACCATGATCGTGGAGCATATCACCTATGATACCATTGAGGGCAGCTACGACAGCAGCATCTTTACGGCAGAGAAACACGCTCTGACGATGGATAAGGCTTACAAGGCACAAAAGGCGATTCAGGATTACGTTTTCACCGATGGCACAGCGGAAAAGAGCGTGGAACGGAAGTTTGCGGAAAATCTGGACGGTGCAGAGGAAGTCTTTATCTATGCAAAACTGCCGAAAGGCTTCTATATTCCGACCCCGGTTGGACACTACTCCCCGGACTGGGCAATCGTGTTCCATGAGGGCAAGGTGAAACACATCTATTTTGTAGCAGAAACCAAAGGCACGATGGAAAGCCTGAACTTGCGCCCAATCGAGAAGTCCAAGATCGACTGCGCCAAGAAGCTTTTCGCAAAATTGTCAGATGGTCTTGTGACATACGACCATGTGGACAGCTATCAAGAGCTGATGAATAAGGTACTGCAGTGACCAGTACAAAATGAATCATGAAGCGGCTGTTTGCGTAGATGCAGATGGCCGCTTCTGCATTTGACATCCTGATCGAGAGTGTGAGCGATAATATAGGGCTGCGATGAGTTTGAACGAATCAGCGATGCAATCGCACAGCCTGCATCCACCGGATGCAGTTCAAGGGTTTGACTTTCCCAACAAGTGTTTGGCAACGCAAAAATGGTCTTTGTATAACCTCTTGCTAGCGCTATGAGGCCTTTCAAAACGCCTCCCAAATTTGAAAATCACTTTGCAAGAATGATCGTCCGTTTTCAAGCTCAACTTGAAGTGGACGGTTGTTTTTCTGCTCAAAAAAGTTCCGAGTTGGCATTCCATTACAAACAGAACGAGTTGTCCTGTTCGCTCTTTTTACCAAGGTTTCCCTTGCGTTTTCTTGCACACTGCCGAAAGTGGCGTGTTTTCAAAGTTTTTTGTTGACACACTGCGATTTTTGTGGTAATCTATCCCAACAATTTAATATAACATATTTACTTAGAGTTCCAGCTCGGCTCCCGAAGGAGCCGGAGCAAGTTTTTAACTTTCTTATCGCTACATAACGAACCCGAACCAAGGCCACCCCGGAAGGGGTGGTCAGGTTCAGGTTGTTGTGTGGCGATTTTTTATTGCCAAATCTAGCACTGAACCTTGAAAACCGCATGACCGTCTGCATGGGATACCTGGCGATGACCCCGTAAGGGTGAGCCGGAAAACGCCGCCGGAAGGGGGCAGGAAATCCATGCAGGGAGAACGGCTAAACGTTGATTCCTCAGTTACCAGAAAACAATGTGGTCAAATTGACCACATTGTTTTTCTGTAACGCCAGTGAAAGGAGGGTCATCTCCATGTATATGACAAACGAAGAATGGGAGCAGAACAATCAGGATTATTTGAAAGAATCGTATGAGGAAACGGGTTTTACTGCCGGAGGATACGCTATCCGCAAACTTATCTGCGGCGGCTGCGGTCGGGTGTTCTACACCACCATCTACACCAAGAAATACTGTCACAGCTACTGGTGCGGCAATCAGGCCAACAATCGGCGACAGCGGGAATACCGCCAAATGCGCCGTCAAGATTTAGTCTGCCAGTGCTGCGGCGAAAAATTCACGCCCAAACGTGCAGGTGCCCGTTATTGCAGCAATGCCTGTCGGCAAAAAGACTATCGAAAACGTGTTACGGATGCTGCAAGTGCTCAAAATGAGCACTTGGTTAAGCGTAACGCATCTGCCAAATGAAACTTAATCTCCTCCCGAATGTGGAAACGGAAATTCATCGACCTGTTACGGAAAACCAAGTGGTCAAAATGAGCACATCGTTTTCCGTAACGCTGCAAGGTCTGTTGAAAATCAGGTGCCGCCACCCGGCACTTGATTTTACCCGTAACGGAATCAGAGGGTCAAAATGACCCACTGAAAAAGCCGGACGAGCTGGTGGGCAGGGATTCGCAAATCTTTGACCGCCAGCTTGCCCGGAGCAAGAGTGCAGAGAGTGCAGCTCTTTGCCCCAGTGATATGATGCTGTGCGTCATATCCTACTGGGTATTATCTGGCGCAAAACGGCGGCAGATCCAGCAGCTTCGCTGCTGCGTTCTCCCCATCAAGCTGTTGAAACGGAGGGATATTTATTTGAAGCTTACGCAATGATATAGAATTTTTCCGGAGTTGAAGAGTGACGATGCTACGAAAAAGTGGAACAATGCTTCCTAATTTCACCGAAAATTAGGAACTCACAGTTCCTGTTCGAGTATGAGTTTCTCTGTTATACTTTTCTTGCAGAGCAGAAGCAAACTCTTCTAAGCAGAAAGCGACAAACGCCATGATCTCCCACTGAGGGAAGGAGCGATAGGCCACTTTCTTTGCAGTAGAACAAACACATAAATCCTTTTCCGAAAGGATTACCTTTCGATTCCGAGAGAAGATTTCAAGACACGGTCTTGAAATGCGAGACCCGTTGCTTAGAAGAATTGTATCACTCCTGTGATTTGATCGCACGAGTGGCCGTACACAAAAAATACAGGAAAAGAGGGATGTCTATCTGAAATTAACACGACACAATGGACGA